>Ga0210410_10001207_pt1 | contig 24798 bp, 25 predicted proteins | sample IncBWC4MmetaG_FD_161058 | JGI IMG/M metagenome (GOLD analysis project Ga0210410, IMG submission 161058) | Forest soil microbial communities from Barre Woods Harvard Forest LTER site, Petersham, Massachusetts, United States - Inc-BW-C-4-M | ecosystem: Environmental > Terrestrial > Soil >... | reverse complement strand
CGGCTCCACCGAAGTCAACCTGACCCACAAAAACCTGCTCACCGCCGAATCCCGCGAAAAGCACAACCAGGGCTGGATCGGCTGCCTCGGCCAACTCGAAAACTATCTCGCGTAACGTCACGTTGCAAAAGACTGTGTAGTGGCCGGTCTTTAGACCCGCCACCCGCACCCTCTTCCTTCTTAACCGTAGCGCTGGTTTTTTGGCCAGTTTCCTCTGCGAGAACTGCGCCTTAAATTTCAAATTTCGCCACAATCCCCAGTAGCCGGATCAATGTCGCGCGTTCCTCCGCGTTCAGGAGGCTGCGAAGCTTTTCCTCCGCTGCGCGCCGCTCCTTGATTAGGAACTCCCGGTACTTTTCCCCTTTCGGCGTCAGCCGGATCACAAATGCCCGCCCCAAATCGGCCTTCTTCTTCGAAACCAGCCCCTCCTTCAGCATCGTCCCGATGGAGCGGTGCACCACCGTCCTGTCAAACCCAAGGAATGAGGCAATCTGGTTCTGATTCCGCTCCGCGCCACCTCGCAGCGTCGAGAGAATAAATCCCCGTGTCTGCGAACATCCGGTGCGGCGTTCGAGTTGTTTGCTCACGGAAAAATACGCGGCCGCAACATGGACCAGCACCGAGTCCTTCAGGATTTCGTCTGGAATCATTTTTTTGTCGACGGCGATCATAAAATCGTCACCGTTGCTTCCAGCGGCCGCCGCCACTGCGACTGCACCTTGTACGTCGCCGACTTTTTCCCAATCGCAATCACCATCACGATCTCGTGGTATTTCCGGGAAAGCCCCAGAAATTTAGAGAGCCGCACCCCGTCGAATCCTTCCATCGGGCAGGTGTTGAATCCCAGCGCCTCCGCCGCAATCATCAGATTCCCGCAAGCCAGCGCCGTGCTCTTCGTCGCCCATTTGAACAACCCCTGCCGCGATACCGGCGCCATCCCGATGATTTTCCTCAGATGGATGAGATTGAGGGCCAGCCACTTCACGGCCCCGAAAACGTTGAACCATCCCTGCAGGTAAAACCACTTCGCCAATTTCGCTTTCCTCTCGAACTCCCGGATTTTGCTTTCGGCGAAGCCGTTCTCGCGCATCCACCGCAATTGACCTTCGGTCGTCGCCTTCGATGCTCCAAGGTCCGCCACGGCCACCACCAGCGCCGAGGCCGTTTGCGCTGCCGATTGCGACATGCACAACTCCGCCGCCCGCTTTCTCTTCGCCGGCGATTCGATCCACACCAGCCGGTATGGTTGGGAATTGAAACTCGAAGGCGCCGCGCAAGCCGCCCGCAGGATCTGTTCGCGCGCCTCGATGGGCACCTCCACCCCATCGAACTCCCGAATCGCCCTTCTTCGCAGCATCGCTTCCAGGTTGCCAGTCATCGCGCCCTCCATGTTGCAAGTACAACATAAGGATGTTGCATGCGCAACATAAAAGTCAACCGGCCAATTTGTCTTCCTTCAGCCCTACCCCCGCCACCCCTCCGGCTTCCCCCAATTCGCCATCCGCACCCGTTCGCCGTAAGATAGACAACCGGACCTTAATCCGGAGAACCGCTGAAGATGCCTGCCACCGAAACAAGCCCCAAGACGAAACTTTCGCGCCAGCAATACCTCGACCTGTACTACTACATGCGCCTCAACCGTGAGGTTGAGGACACCATGACCCGCCTCTTCCGCCAGAACAAAATCGTCGGCGGCCTCTACTCCAGCCTCGGCCAGGAAGCCGTCTCCGTCGGCAGTGCCTATGCCCTCGAGAAAAAAGACTGGATGGCCCCGATGATCCGCAACATCGGGGCGCTCCTCGTCAAAGGCGTTCCGCCCCGCGACATCTTCACCCAGCACATGGCCAAATACACGTCGCCGACCAAAGGCAAAGACGGCACCAGCCACTTCGGTGATCTCGAAAATCTGCATATCGTTTCGCCCATCTCCATGCTCGGCGATCTCATCCCCGTTCTCACCGGCGTCGCCATGGCCGGCCGCTATCTCGGCCAGAAAATCGTGGCCATGACCTGGATCGGCGACGGTGGCAGCTCCACCGGAGTTTTTCACGAAGGGCTGAATCTCGCCGCCTCCCAGAAAGCCGCGTTCGTCCTGATTCTCGAAAACAACCAGTGGGCCTATTCCACGCCGGTGCGCCGCCAGGTGCCCCTCGAAAATCTGGCCGACCGCGCCAAGGCCTATGGCATCTCCAGCTACATCGTCGACGGCAATGACGCGGTCGCCGTTTATTCGACCGCCAAGGAGGCCGTCGATCGCGCCCGCGCCGGCGAAGGCCCCATCCTCATTGAAGCCAAAACCTTCCGACGCCGCGGCCACGCCCAGCACGACCCCGCCGAATACGTCCCGGCCGAGCAGCGCGAGTATTGGGAGAAGCGCGACCCCATCACCCTCTACGAGAAATTCCTGACCGCCGAAAAAATTCTCGACGCCAAAGGCAAAAAAGAGATCGAGGACAAAATCACCGCGCTCCTCGAAAAAGATCGCGAGTTCGCCGAAAACTCCCCGATGCCTCCGCCCGAACTCGCCTCCGAAGGTGTCTACTGCACCGGCGACGATTGCCACAAGATCCGCCCCAAATGGGAGCGTCCGATTTCCGAGGTAACACCGCCAAAATCCAGCGTCGATCCGGTCTGGATCGTCGAGGGCTTCGGCCGTGGCAAAACGTCTTCCCGTGAAAACGCCCCCATCCATTTCGGCGACACGCAACCGGCCGCGGACGAACCCGCGGCAAAAGCAAAATCCCCGATAAAGGCCGCCGCAAAACCTGCCGCCAGAAAACCTGCCCCGGCGAAATCCGCCGCCCGCGGAAAGGCGCGGAGGTAGCCCATGGCCCCGATCACCTTTCTCGAAGCCATTCGCCAGGCCATGTTCGAAGAAATGGCCGCCGACCCCAGCGTCGTGCTCATTGGCGAAGACGTCGGCGTCTATGGCGGCGCGTTTAAAACCAGCGAAGGCCTGCTCGAAAAATTCGGGTGGGAGCGCGTCATCGACACGCCCATCAGTGAAAGCGCCATTATCGGCGCCGCCTGCGGCATGAGCTACCTCGGCCTGCGCCCCATCGCTGAAATGCAGTTCATCGATTTCATCGCCTGCTGCTTCAACCAGCTCACCAACTTCGTCGCCAAGGGCCACTATTTGTGGAACGCGCCCGCGCCCATTGTCGTTCGCGGCCCGTCCGGCGGCGGCGTTCATGGCGGGCCGTTCCACTCGGCGAATCCCGAAATGTATTTCCTGCACACCCCGGGAATGAAAATCGTCTATCCCTCCACGCCCTACGACGCCAAGGGCCTGCTCAAGGCCAGCATCCGCGACAACAATCCCGTCCTCTTCTTCGAGCACAAATTCCTCTACCGCCGCATCAAGGAAGAGATTCCCGCAGGCGATTACACCGTGCCACTAGGCAAAGCTGTCGTCCGCCGCGAAGGAAAGCACCTCACCATCCTGTCCTACGCCGCGATGATGCACACCTCGCTCGAAGCTGCCGAAGCTCTCGCCAAAGAAGGCATCGAAGCCGAGGTCATCGATCTCCGCACGTTAATGCCGCTCGACGAAGAAACCATTCTGCAGTCCATTCGGAAAACCAATAAATGCCTCGTCGTCCACGAAGACACCAAGACCGGCGGCATCTCCGGCGAAATCGCCGCCATCCTCTTCGAGAAAGCGTTCCACGATCTCGACGGCCCGGTCCTCCGCGTCGCTTCCCTCGACACGCCCGTCCCCTACGCCCCGACCCTCGAGGAAGCCTTCCTTCCCAACGCCCAAAAAGTCTTCACCGCCGCCAAAGACCTAGCCAAGTTCTAACCGCGTAGCGGCCACTTTCAACTGGTCCCGGATGCCAGGTCGCTCCCGTTCTTCATCTTCAAAACGTTACTAACCAATTGAACCCGCGCAGCGCCATTTCCAAACTCGCGCAACGCTGCCTGAGTAAAATCAAACCTGCACGAAGTTGGCACGGCATTTTCCTCCCTCATTGTTTCTCGCTCCGCTCTGCCGCGTTTCTCAACTTCCGCAAGACCATGATCTCTGGATTCACAAGCGCAGTAGGTTTCCGAGGGGTGCGGCGGAGTTACGTCTCCTTCGCGTTGGTCCTCCTCTCGTGCGCTCCCGCGGTGCTCCTCCCCGCGCCCGGAGGCACGAAACTCAGCGGCAAGGTCACTCTCAATGGGTCTCCGTCCAAACCCAAGCCCCTCGACCTTTCGAAAGAGCCCGCCTGCGCGCAAATGCACGCCGCCAATCCGCTCTTTCCCGAATCGCTCCTCCTCGGTCCCGGCAACGCGGTCCGCAACGTCGTCGTTTATATTTCTGAGGGCGCGCCTTATCCCGGCCCCGTTCCCTCGACCCCCGTCCTGTTCGACCAGCAGGGCTGCCAGTACACCACGCACGTCCTCGCCTTCCGTGCCGGCCAGGAGGTGAAAATCTCCAACAGTGACCCGCTCTCCCACAACATTCATCCCCTCGCGAAAGTAAACCGCGAGTGGAACAAGCTGCAACCCGCCCGCACCCCGGCCTTCGCCTACGCCTACGACAACGAAGAGTTCATTTCCGTAAAGTGCAACCTGCATCCCTGGATGCAGGGTTACTTCGCCGTATTAAGGACGCCGTATTTTGCCGTCACCGGCGACGACGGAAGCTTTGTATTGGCGGACCTTCCTCCCGGCCGCTACACCATCACCGCCTGGCATGAAACCCTTGGCACCCAGTCCCACGAAATTGAAATCAACTCCAGCGGCGAACCCCAGACCCTCAACTTCACCTTCACCGTCAAGCCCTGAGGCCCGCACTATGAACGCCCAGGCGCTGCAGTTCCAGCTGACTCAACCTGAACCTTCTGCCTCATAGGGTGGTATTTTCACGTCGCCGTTGCGGGGTGACAGAATTACGGAGCTAAGATACCCATCAAGAAAGACCGTTCATTCTGGCGTAATACGCGTGAGCTAATTTATGCTACTCGCGAATCCGGGGGGCGCTGAACACCCGTGAAACGCGGATGGATTGAGTCCGTGCGACGCGAGAGTAAGGAATCCGACGAGCGCGGGGATTTGGCGCTTCGACTCATCTATACTAAGAGTGCGGAAGGAGCCGCCCCCGCAGGACCCGCGGTACCCGCCGAAGAAGTTCAGGATTCCCTAAATGCGACCGTTTGATCTCGTAGTCATCGGCTCCGGCCCTGGTGGGCTGCGAGCCGCCATTCAAGCCTCCAAAATCGGAAAAGTTGTGGCCATGGTGGAAAAGCATGCCATGGTGGGCGGGGTATGCATCAATTCGGGAACGATTCCCAGCAAGACGATGCGGGAGGCGGTGCTGCATCTTTCGGGCTTTTACGATCAGGCGTTTTACGGCGCGAACCACCAATCCAAAGAAAATGTCACGATGAGCGATCTGAATTTTCGCGTGAATCGTGTCATCGAAAATGAAGCCGCGGTGCTGCAGGACCAGCTCCGCCGCAACAATGTGGAGCTGTTCCACGGCACCGCCTCGTTCACGGATCCGCACCACATCCGCGTGGAAAACAGCACGGGTTTCAGCGAACTGGAAGCCGCGTACGTGGTGGTGGCCACTGGAACGAAACCGGCCACAAATGAAAAGGTGGCTATCAACGGCCGGAATATCATCAACAGCGACCAGATTCTGACCATGCCGGTGATTCCGCGGACCATCATCGTGGTCGGCGGCGGCGTGATCGGGGTCGAATATGCGTGCATGTACGCCACGCTGGGTGTCCGCGTCATCATTGTCGAAAAGCGGCCTCGCCTCTTGGAGTTTGCCGACGCCGAAATGGTAGAGGCGCTTAGCTACCACATGCGCGACCGCCGCGCGACCATGCGCCTGAATGAGGAAGTCGAAAGTGTGGAAGAATTGCCGGACGGAAAAGTTGCGGCCAATTTGGGCAGCAACAAACGGATTGTGGGCGATGCGCTGCTTTACGCGGTCGGGCGGCAGGGAAACATTGATCGCCTGAATCTGGCGGCGGCCGGAATCGAAGCGGATGATCGAGGGCGAATCAAAGTCGACAAGGATTTCCGCACCAATGTGCCGCACATCTTTGCCGTTGGTGACGTCATCGGATTTCCGAGCCTGGCCTCCGTTTCCATGGAACAGGGCCGCATCGCGGCGGCGCGGGCGTTTGGTCTGCAGATGGAATCCGATCCCGCCGGTTACCCCTACGGCATTTACACCATTCCTCAGATTTCCTTCATAGGGAAAACGGAAGAGCAGCTCACGGAAAGTGACGTGCCGTACGAAGTCGGGGTGGCGTACTACCGGGAAATTGCGCGCGGACAGATCTCCGGGCACACGGATGGGCGTTTAAAACTACTCTTCCATCGCGAAACATTGGAATTACTCGGTGTACACATCTTCGGGGAAGATGCAGCCGAACTCCTGCACATCGGCCAGGCCGTGATGCTTCTCAAGGGCAAAATCACCTATTTCATTAACACGGTTTTCAACTATCCGACTCTCGCCGAGTGCTACAAGGCGGCAGCTTTTAACGGGTTGAACCGCCTGAGTTGATCTTAAGAAGACTATATAGAACGGACATCGCTAACTCCCCGGAGAGGATTCCTGCGGAACTTCGGTAGCCTTTGGCTTTTCGATGGTCTCGCGGTCATCCACCCAGAACAGCAAATAGTTGCTCAAATCCTGCCGCCGGTGAATTCGGTGGCCGTTGAAATCCAGATACGTTTCCGTGGCCAGTGGCAGCCAGAGCACCATATGCTTTTTCTGAAAGGGGACCGGGCCATACAAAATGTCCTGATGCTCCGCATGCAGGCGGATTTCGGGGACTTTGGAGACCAGATCGGTTTCCATGCGAAGCACCTGAGAAGTTTCGGTGGAAATCCAGGCGCGGCCCTTGACGCCCACGCGAAAATATTGGGTCCCCAGCCGGTAACTGCGCAGGCGGGAAGCGCGGTCCGCTTTTTGAGAAAAGTGGATTTGCCAAGCTTCCTGGCTGCCTTGATGCGCTCGCCCCTCGCACCGGAAATCGAAATCCCCCACATAGTTGGGATGAAACACGAAAACCATGGCCACGGTGCCAAGGGTAGCGACGTGCTCGGGGAAAATTTCGTTTGTCGTGAGGCCGTCGCGGTATTCCTGCACGTCGAAGACGCCCGGCTTCATTTCCTGGATGGAGACCAAATAATTGAATTTGCTTTTTTCGGAGCGCACGGCCAGCCCGAATTCGTTGAGCGTTTGGTGCGACAGGGATTCCGTCGCCGTGAACCGGTCGACATTGCCTACAAATTCCAACACCCGGTCCCCGGTTTGCCGCACGATCTGTGGCAAAGGACACGACACCCCAGCATCCGCGGGAGGAATCGAGTCATCGACATTTGGAGGAAACCAATGCGGGGAAGCGGTCAGCGGACTTGCGAGGGCGGACGGCAAGTTCGCGGAAGTCAGGACCGGCGCAATTGCAAAAGCTGCGTTGCTCAGGTTCGCCGATAAGGTGCCTTCGGTGGACGATGGCGGCGACTGCGCCGCGCGGTTAGTTTCCAGTAGCCTGTGTACTTCCTTGGTCTGTTCGTGCGTGGGATTCTCTTTCAACAATTCGTTCAGGACCTGGACGGAACGCGCGTGATTGCCCGTTGCGTACAAGGCATCGGCCAGCGTGAGGCGCGCGCCCTTTGCCTCGGTCTTGCCAATTTGCAAGGCGTGTTCCGCATGCTGGATCGCCAGTGGATAAGAGCCTTGCTTGAGTTCCACCGCCGCCAGCAACTGGTCGGCGCGCCAGGTGTTGGGAGCGGATTTCAACGCGGCTTCCAGGCGCTGCTGGGCCAGGGTGAGATTTCCCTCATTGAGGTAAATTTCACCCAAAGCCGTAAGGGAGAGAATGTGCTGGTAGCGGGTGGCCGCATTCTCCAGATACTGTTTCGCCGCCCCCATGTCTCCGGTCATCGTGGCGAGCACGCCCAAAAGATAGTCGACGTCGGGATGATTGGGAGCGGTTTTCGCTGCAATCAGAAAGTGTTTTCGCGCTTCCTCTAATTTCTGCGCCTGCAGCGCGCGCAACCCAGCAGTCAGTTCTTTTTGCTCTTTCAACGAAAGCGGACGAGGAGTATTTGCGCCGGCAGAGCCTGAACCCGGAAGCAGTTTTATGTCGAGATTGTGCGACTCTCCCGGGCGCTCGAGCGAGACGATTGCTTTCGTGGTGGTATAGCCCGGAGCTTCCACCTGCACTTCATACTCGCCCAGGGCGATGCTTCGGAATCGAGCACGCCCCTTTTCAGACATCGTGACTCCGCGGGGGTCGCCGTTTCGAGTTCGCAAACTCACCTTCGCGGATTGCGACAGTTCGCTGTTCTTATCATCCCGGAGGGTTACGACCAGGTTGGCGGTCCCAGTGGCCGCGTCCGATTGGGTTCCGTGTGGAGTTTGCGGCGGCCAGCTAGGTCTCTGTGCTACGACACAACTCGGCTCGATCAAGCAAGCCGCCTGAATTGCAGCTAAGAGGAGAACGGAATGGAACGGCTTCAAAATGCAGTGCTCCGCCACGAGTCGGAACCCGGGAGTCAACCGCGCGGAGGGACCTTGGAACCTGCCCGGATTGGTACCGAAAGTCTTGCCGAGGGGATTGCGGAATGCAAGAACTTCAAATCAATGTTGGGGCAGCGAAGAGCGAGTTGAAATTTGGAGGCGCGGAGCGGAATCGAACCGCCGATGAGGGTTTTGCAGACCCATGCCTTACCACTTGGCTACCGCGCCATCCGGCCGTACAGGCGACCACTACGTCTCAAAATGAAAAACCCACCTGCCAGATTTTCCGGCGGTGGGCTGCGATTCCTTGGGGCTGAAAGTAAGCTTTAGAGGTTCAGCCTCCCCACGCCAGAAGACACGAATGCGCAACAGATACAGCAACAATTCGGCGCGGTCCTCTGTGAGTTGGTGAACATGGCAAGCAGTTTAGCTGGGGGACGCGGCCTTGGCCAACGCAAAATTCAAATTCTTGCTATCGAAGGCACAAAACTGGAAGGGCAGTTCTGACCGGGTTCCCAGGGGTTTTGTTGTCAGGAGGCTAGGATGCCACCTCGCCACCACAAGGGGACTTTCGGAGGCGAACCGGCGATTGCTGCCAGGTAGGAACTCACGTAGAATAGAAGGTCTTTAGGGAGGACGTACTTTAGTGTTAACGATTCGTTTGGCCAGAATTGGCAAAAAGAAGAAGCCGTTTTATCGCGTTGTGGTCATTGAGCGGACCCGCGCACGGGATGGGCGTGTGCGTGAAGCCGTCGGGACTTACGACCCGCTGAAAAAGCCCGCGGAGATCAAGTTGGATTCCGATCGCATCAAGTATTGGCTTGGCGTAGGAGCACAGCCGAGCGATACTGTTCGGAGTTTTCTCAAGCTGCAAAAAATAGCTTAGTTTTGGCTTAAGCTCAGCTCTCTCGCTCATGTCCAGGTCATAAACTCGCTGGCACTCCTTTCGACGGGGGAGGGGTCATGAGGATCGCTACGTCGATTGGACGCGGAAGAGGGGTTCCAGATGAAGGAGCTCGTTGAGGAGATCGCCAAAGCCCTGGTGGACCATCCGGAGGGCGTGCGCGTGAACGCCGTGGAGGGCTCGCAGGTGACCGTCCTTGAATTGCGGGTTCACCCGGAAGATCTGGGCAAAGTGATTGGGCGCCAGGGACGCACGGCAAAAGCCGTCCGCACTCTGCTGGGCGCTGCCGGAATGAAGATGCACAAGCGCTTCACGCTTGAGATACTCGAAGATTGAAACCTCCCGCCGAAGAGCAAGACTGGGTGCAGGTTGCGCGCATTATTCGCCCGCGCGGCAACAAAGGCGAAGTTCTGGCCGAGCTGTTCACCGATTTTCCCGCACGACTTTCCTCCCGCCTGCAGATTTTCCTGCGCGAAGCCCAGAACGAGCCGCGAGCGATCGGCTTGCAGAATTTCTGGGTGGACCGCAATCATCCAGAGCACGGGATTTTTCATTTTGAAGGTTGTTCTTCGATTGACGCGGCCGAAAAGTTCCGCGGTCTTGAGGTGCTGATCCCAATTGCGGACCGGGTGAAACTTCCCGCCGGCAAGTATTTCGTCAGCGACCTGATTGGATGCTCCGTTTTCGAGAACCCGGCGGTGGAGGCGAAGCTTTCGTCTCCGGCGTGCGCGATGGAAGAGGCGCCACGCCTGGTCGGAACCGTGCAGGATGTCTACTTTCCGGGCGAAGGGACCGCGGGCACCCCTCTCTTGCAGGTGCAGACAGCTGCCGGCGAATTGCTGGTGCCGCTGGCGGAGGATATCTGCCGGGGCATTGATGTTGCCGCCCGGCGCATTGATGTTACGCTGCCAGAAGGCTTGAGCGACCTGAACACGGGCGAGTAACGTGCAATTTGACCTGATCACCATTTTCCCGGAATTTTTCATTGGCCCACTGGACCACGGCATCGTGCGGCGCGCCCGGGAAGCGGGCATTGTACAGATTGATGTTCAGGATCTGCGCGAATTCACGAAGGATCGGCACAAGACCGTAGATGACCGCCCGTTTGGCGGCGGCGAGGGGATGGTCTTGAAGCCGGAGCCGCTGTTTGAGGCGGTGGAGAAGTTGCTGGGTCAATCGATGGGCGATTCGGCCCGGAAACCCGCTCTTCCTTCGAGTGCGGCAGTGATCCTGCTCTCTGCCGCCGGGAATTTGTTCACGCAGGAATCGGCGCGGCGCTTGGCCAAGCTGGAGCGGATCGTTCTGATATGCGGCCGCTATGAGGGCGTGGACGAACGCGTGGCAGAACATCTGGCCACGGAAGAAATCTCCGTTGGTGATTATGTCTTGAGTGGCGGAGAATTGCCCGCGGCCATTGTGTTGGACGCGGTGACGCGGCTCCTGCCGGGAGCGCTCGGAAATGAAGCGTCTACCGAGAACGAATCTTTCCGTAAGCTCGAAGCGGAGGAATCAATTTCGGGGGCCGGAAGCTCGCATTCTCACCGGGCCAGGCTTCTGCTGGACTACCCGCACTACACGCGACCGGCTGAATTCCGTGGCTGGAAGGTGCCGGATGTCCTGATCGGCGGGCATCACGCCGAAGTGGCCAAATGGCGCGCCCAGCAGGCCGCGGAGAAGACCCGGCGAAACCGTCCCGACCTTCTGGTATCCTGACGAATTACCGGACCCGCGCATCCAAAGAAAGGCAGTCGAAGGGGAAATCATGAGCGGAACAAGCGGCGCCCCCGTGCGCGGGGCAGAACTCTCAAAACCGATCGGCATATACTACGAGCACCCGGATTGGTACCGGCCCCTGTTCCAACAACTCGACGCGCGTGGCGTGAACTGGGAGAAGATTCACGCGGGCAAACATTCCTACGATGTTGCCCTGCGCGAGCCGGAATACTCGCTGGTGTTCAACCGCATGAGCCCTTCTGCGTGGCAGCGCGGCCTGGGCCACGTGATCTTTTATACGCTCAATTATCTGGAGCATCTCGAAGCGCAAGGCGTTCGTGTGGTAAACGGGTCGCGCGCGTTCACACACGAAACTTCCAAGGCGCTGCAACTCACCTTGCTCGAATCGCTCGGGTTGCCGTATCCAAAGGCGCTGGTGATCAACCATCCCTCGCAGGCGCTGGCGGCCGCCGAGAAAATTGGGTATCCGCTGGTGGTAAAGCCAAACATTGGCGGCAGCGGCGCTGGAATTATACGCTTCGACCGGCCCGAACAGTTGAAGAACGCGGTGGAGGAAAATCAGCTTTACTTCGGGATCGATCAAGTCGCGTTGGTTCAGGAATTTTTCCCGGCCCGCGACAGCATAATCACGCGCGTCGAAGTGCTGGGCGGCAAGTTCCTCTATGCCATTCAAATCCACACCACCGGCGATACGTTTAATTTGTGCCCAGCGGATATTTGCCAGAGCACCCGGGGAGAAGAATTGGCAAGGCCAGCGTGCCCGGTCGACGCTCCAAAGAATGGCCTTCAAGTGGAAGGCTATACTCCTCCGCGGCAGGTGGTTCAGGATGTGGAACGCATCATGGGCGAAGCGGGCATCGAAGTCGGCGGGATTGAGTATGTCATCGACGACCGCGATGGGCGGCTCCTGTACTACGACGTCAACGCGCTTTCCAATTTTGTGGCGGACCCCGAACGTATCGTCGGCTTCAATCCTTACTCGCGGCTGGCCGACTATCTGATTGCCGAAGCGCAGGCGCACGAAGCGAAACAGGCGCAGCAAGCCGTAGGTACGGGAAAGGCCGGGTGAGGGCCATGCGCTATGGATACTGGATGCCGGTTTTTGGCGGGTGGCTGCGCAATATTGAAGATGAACACATGGAAGCGAGTTGGGGCTACGTCAAGAAATTGACGCAGCGCAGCGAAGCGCTCGGTTACGACCTCACGTTACTCGCCGAACTGAATCTCAACGACATTAAGGGTCCGCAAGCACCTTCTCTCGATGCCTGGTCGACGGCCGCGGCCCTGGCGGCGGTCACCGAGAAAATCGAGTTGATGGTGGCGGTGCGTCCCACGTTCCACCTTCCGGCGTTGTTGGCCAAACAAGCGGCGAACATTGATCAAATCAGCGGCGGGCGGCTTTCGCTGAATGTGGTTTCGTCGTGGTGGGCGGAAGAGGCGCGGAAGTACGGTGTTGCGTTTGAGCAGCACGACGACCGCTATGCACGCACCAGCGAATGGCTGGACGTGCTGAATGGCGCGTGGACAAAGGACAATTTCTCGTACGCGGGGAAGTATTACCGCGTGGACGCAAATTTGCTGCAACCTAAACCCGTGTCCCAGCCGCGCCCTGTGATTTATGCGGGCGGCGAATCCGAGGCGGCCAAGCAACTGATTGCGGAGAAGTGCGACGCCTACGTGATGCATGGCGACTCTCCGGAGAAGATCCAGGCGAGAATCACCGATCTCGGGCAGCGGCGGGAACGACTGAACTTGCCGCCGATGCAGTACGGCGTGGCGGCGTATGCGATTGTGCGCGAAACCGAGCGTGAAGCCCAGGAGGAGTTGCGGCGCATCACCGACGTGAAGCAGAGCGCCGCCGGCTATGCGAATTACCAGCAGTGGCTGGCCAATACGCAACTCGAACAGCGCGTTTCGCTGGAAGACTATTCGGTTTCTAACCGCGGCTTGCGCTCGGGCCTTGTCGGCACGCCGGAGCAAGTGGCGGAACGCGTAGCCGAATTCGAGCGTGCTGGAGCCAACCTTCTGCTTTTGCAGTTCAGTCCGCAACTCGAAGAAATGGAGCGGTTTGCGGCCACGGTGATGCGCCGCTCGCATCCGCAGATGGCGCGGGCCTGATCTCAACGCAGCTTTTTCTCAGCCCAAAACCGCTAGGCAAACTGTTATAGTTTGTCTATAATTGATGTTTGCCTTAGAAGTGCTGGCCCCGCCTGAGTGGGTCTGCAGGGAATAACGAAAATGAATCCGGTCATTCAGAAATTGCATGAAGCGCAATTGCGCAAAGATCTTCCTGAGTTCCGCGCCGGCGACACCATCAAAGTGCACGTGCGCCTGATGGAAGGCGAAGGCGAAAAGGTCAAGGAACGCATCCAGACCTTTGAGGGAGTGGTGATTTCGAAGAAGGGCCGCGCCAGCAGCGCCAGCTTTACCGTCCGCCGCGTCAGTTTTGGCGTCGGAATCGAACGCATTTTCCCGCTGCACTCGCCCTCGATCGCTTCGATTGATGTCGTGGGCAAGGGCAATGTGCGCCGCTCGCGCCTCTATTACCTGCGCAATCTGCGCGGCAAGGCCGCCCGCATCAAGCGCGCTGCGCGTGAAGAAGCTCCAACACCTGCCGTCGCCGCCAAGGCATAAGCGAGCAAATACGACGATTTCTCCGAGGGACAAGCAATTGCTTGTCCCTTTTTCTTTTGGCGCGGACCCCAGTTATTGAGGGATCTACCAGATTGTCCTCAACTGTTTGGAAGCGCGGATATTTCTATCTTTAGTCACCAGTGGGCAGCCATGAGCCAGCGCAGTTGCTCCAATCAACCGATCGCATGGATCACGAGAATAAGTCTCGGGCCACTGATTTGCCAAAACGGCCACCTTCACCGTGATGGGCTGTATCGACGTTCGGGAAGCGATGCGCTCTACGAAGGCCTCAACCGTTCCGGCAAGAGCCAATCGGCCGTGAGAAGCCAGCCATGCTAGTTCCCAAAGGGTAATCGCTGAGATCCCTAGTCCACCTTCCTGACTCGCAAGCCGAATGGCATCGGTGGCTTTTCTGGAAAGCTTCGCGGGTTCGTTTGCCAGCCAGACCAAAGCGTGAGTATCGAGGAGGATCACTTCTTCAGGACTTCCCAGTCCTTGAGGGGAACAACGGGTGATTCGATGTCACCGACGATGGCGAACTCCCCTGACATGAAGCCAAATAGTTCGGCAGATTCTGAGCCAGCCGGGACAACTTTCACGACGGGCGCCCCACGCTTGGTGACGATGACGGGTTCGCCAGTGGACTGAATCTCGGCCATGATTTTCAGGCAACGGGCTTTGAATACGCTGGCTCGGATCTGCTTCATGGTGACCTCAATTGTAAGACTATGGTCATTATAACATGACCATCTTTGGAATGGAGAGTCTTTTGAGTGGTGCCTGGGTAAGGTAGCTGCCCGTTCATGGCGCTTGGGGGAAGCTGATAATTCTCGAAAGCGGCGGCAGATCCCACCGCACTCCAAAGTAGAAGCGGCCAGGGACTTGGGTTCTGTGGATAAATATACAGGTCGGATAACTCGTTTTCGCCTTTGGGTGCTAGAATTCGGGTTCGACGACACGAATATGGCGCGACTCTGCTCTTCCCGTTTCGAGCGAGCGGCGCGGCGGCTTGGATGGATCCGCATTGCGGGTCTGGATGAAGCCGGGCGCGGCGCGCTGTTTGGTCCCGTGGTGGCTGCGGCGGTAATTCTTAATCCGAAGCGGCGCATTGTCGGGCTGGACGATTCCAAAAAGCTGCTGCCGGAGCGGCGCATGGAGCTGTCGGAACGAATTCGCACATACGCCGTTGCCTGGGCCGTTGCCGAAATCGATGCCCAGCGCATTGACGCGTGGAATATCTATCAGGCCAGCCGTCAGGCGATGCAGGCGGCGCTCGAACAACTCACCATCCAGCCTGATTACCTGCTGATTGATGCGATGCAGCTCGACGTGATGATCGAGCAAAAATCCTTGATTAAGGGCGACGCTCGCAGCGTCTCCATCGCCGCCGCATCCATTCTCGCCAAGACGCACCGTGACGCCTGCATGGAAAAATGGGACACGGTTTATCCGCAATACGGCCTGGCGCGGCATAAGGGTTATGCCACGCCGGACCACCTAGAGGCACTGCGCCAGCACGGGCCCTCGCCCCTCCATCGCCACTCCTTCGCCCCCGTCCGCGAAGCGGGCTGCTGGGCAGCCGGAGCCGTGCAAGAGCCACTGCCACTCGAAATCTGGCCTGCCCGTTCGTAATAGTCCCTTCGCCATTTGTTCTCTTCGAGTATCGTATCCGCCACGGGGATAACTGCCTGTTCACACGTGCCTGCGGTTTCGTTGACGCCCCCAGAGTGGGAGCGTAGCGTGAGAAACGTAAGGTTGCGTGGTCCCAGTACCAGCAACGAGTTGAGGAGAAAGTTGCCGTCAGCTTTCGATGGGGAAAGCTGTCGACTTTTGGCATGGCTTATAACAAGAGCAAATACGTCGAAGCCGCGCAGAAGCTGCTGAATCAGGGCAAGGTCGCGCAGGCCATCGCGGAATATCAGCAGATTTTGAAGTACGAGCCGCGTGACCAGGTCACGTTGATGACCATCGGCGAGCTGTACATCCGGCAGGGCGAAACCTTTCAGGCCATCGAATATTTCGAACGGCTGGCGCAACTCTTCGTCAGCGACGGATTCCTGACCAAAGCGATCGCGGTCTACAAGCGAATTTCAAAACTCGCGCCGGAAGAAGTGCGGCCGCTTGAGAAGCTCGCGGACCTGTATGTCCAGCAGGGGGTGATGAGCGAAGCCCGGCCGCTGTTCCTTCAGCTTGCGGAGCTTCACCTGAAGAACGGCAAGCAACCAGAAGCGATTGCGCTGTTGAAGAAATTGCTGTTGGCAGAACCCGACAATTTGCGGATCCAAATCCGGCTGGCGGATTTGTACGTGGCGATGGGACAGTCGGGCGAAGCGCTGGAAGGCTATGTCTCGGCGGCACAGCGCGCGCTAGCCCGCGGCGACCAGGCGGAATGCGAGCGGCTGGCGGACCGGGCGCTGCAAATCAACGCGAAAAGCCTGGATGCGCTGATCGTGAAGGCGCGCAGCTATTCGTCTGCTGGCAATACCACAAAGGCAGCGGAAATCCTCGAAAGGGTGCCTGACCTCGACAAGGGTGGCGAACCGGCCGAATTACTGTTGGACCTTTACCTGAAGTCCTCGAATTGGGACGAAGCCTCGGCGCTGGCGCTGCGGATTTTCTCCCACGACGAAAAGAATTTCACAGCCACGCAAAAAGTGACCGAAGGTTTTCTGGAATCCGGGCAGGGCGAGCGCGCGATGAGCATCCTTTCGCGCATCCGCATTCCGATGATCGATGCAGGAGAGCAGGATGGTGTGGTGCACCTGCTGCAAAACCTGGCGACCCGTCTGCCGGGGCGGTTGGAACCCCTCGAGTGGCTGGTGGACACGTTTGGCCGCACGAGCGATTCATTCCGCTTGCCGGATGCTTTGGCGAATCTGGGTGATGCGTTGTTGGCCAGTGGGAAGTCGGAGCGGGCCAAAGAGGTTTTTCAACAACTGGTCGACCGCGATCCGGAGAACGATTCAGCCAAGCGCAAATTGAATGAAGTGCTTCGCAAGATGGGCGTGCTGCCAGCGGAGCCGAAACCCGCGGCCGAACCTGCCGCCTTCGAAGACAATCTGCAAGCAGAACTTCCCCAGCCGCCGGTGGCGAAGATACGCGGAGGGCTGCACGACGATACACCGACCGTGGATGCCCAGGCAGCTGGTACAGCCAAGTCATCGCTTGCCGAACAGGAACTTGACGAAGAAACCCAGAAATTTATCGCGCAATCGCTGACGGATGTGGACCTGTTCGCGAGTTATGGCTTGACGCAGAAAGCGATCGGACTGCTGGAAGCGATTTTGCGGCGCGCGCCAATGCACACGCCGACGCTCGAAAAATTGCTGGATTTCGTGCTGGGCGCGGGAGACGACCGTCGAACTGCGGAGCTGGCCGGGCAATTGGAACACATCCATGCGGGCCGCGGCGACCTGCGGAGCAGCGAACGGTTTGGTGAATTGCGTAGGCGATTCCAGCGCGCGGCGGGCTTGAGCGACGAAGAAATTGCCTCCGCAGTGGCAGCGGCGATGCCGCAACCGGTGGATGTCCAGCCGGTTGGAAAGCCGGAAAAAGCCCCTGTTGCAGAGGTGATTGCCGCGCCGGCGAGTGAAACACCGCTGGAAATTGAGGCTGTGCCCCTGGAAGCCGGTGTTGTGACCCCGGCGCCCGTGCCAGAAATGGCTGCACAACTTCCCGGAATCGAAATTACCAAGCCGCCCGATGTAATGCCGCCTCAAGCCGCTACCGAGTCCGCGGCGGAGGAAGTCGACTTGTCCGCGGAGTGGGCTTCGCTTCTGGAAGAGACGCGGGAACCCGAGACCCCGCTCGAAGAGATTTCCGCAGACGAAGCCGTGTCTGCCAAAACTGCCTCGGATGAAGCGGATCTGGCTTCGTCGTTCCTGGAGCAGGCGATGTCGATGAAGAAATCGACGCCGGCTAAACCCGCGCCTCCTACCGGGGATCTGCCGGAGTTCGAGGTGCCTGCTGATTCGCCGGTGGAAGAAGACTCAACCAGCCAGGCCGCGGAAATTCCGACTGAACCCACCGCAGCAGAACAGCGGGCAATACTTGCCGAACAGGTACTCAAGCAGCACGAAGAGCTCCTGCCGGATGAAGAGCTGACCACCTTGCCTTCGCCAGAGCGTCCGAAAGTGGCAGCCGAGGGACGCGAGCCGGCACTAGTTCTGCCGCAGAACACCGTACCCGAAAAATCCGCGCCAGACCCGGATCTCGATTTGGATCAGGATTTCGAACTGGTGTTGGAAGCCGAACCGATTGTGCCGGCGCACGAATTGTTGGCGAAGATTCCTCCTCCCCCGCGATCTCCCGAGCCTCACAAAGTGCAGTCCGGCGCACCTGTGAATGCCCAGTCGCTGACGACCGATGATTTTCTGACCGATTTGGCCAAGGAAATGGACGAATTGGGTCTAGGCGAATTAACGAGGCCCGTGGGACATGCGCCGGAAGAGAAGGGGCCTGCGTCCGCGCGCGCAGCAGGAGGAGAGAAATCAGCCGCCGCTGGTGGGGAGACGGGGCCGCTCAAGGAAGTCTTCGACGAATTCCGCGCCGAGCTCGGCGAAATGGGTGCCGAGGACGAAGATCTGGAGACGCACTACAACCTCGGGATTGCTTTCCGCGAAATGGGCCTGCTGGAAGAGGCCATCGGCGAGTTTCAGAAGGTGGCACAGGCCACTGACCGCGGCAAAGCGTTCCGTTATGCCATGCAGTGCTGCACCCTGCTTGGGCTTGCATTCATGGAAAAGGGCCAGCCGGCCATCGCGGCCATCTGGTACGAGCGTGCGCTGCTCACGCCGGGCATGGACACGGAAAGTAAACTGGCATTGCGGTATGATTTGGGTGTGGCCCAGGAGTCGGCGGGCGAACTGGACGCGGCACTCAAGAGCTTCTCCCAGGTTTACGCGATCAACATTGATTACCGCGACGTGGCAGAACGCATTCACTCGCTGCAGAAACCGGCTCGCTGAACGCCGCACAAACCACACGTAAGGCCAACTGGTACCCTATGAATCGAATTTTGCGCGCGCTGACGGTCGTGCTGTTGTTTGAACTGGGCGCGCTGCTGCTCTATCTGCCGTGGTCCGCCTTCTGGGAGCAGAACTATTTCTTGAGCCACTATCCCTGGATGATGCACTTCGCCCTGCATCCGGCGACACGGGGGATGGTCAGCGGCATCGGCGTCCTGGATATTTTTGTAGGGTTTGGGTTCTTCAATTCGCGTCCGGTGCCAGCCCGTGTGCCCCCTCCTTCCAACCCGTAAACCGTTGCTGTGTTACGTGACGGATCGTCAAAGCCTCACGGGCGTATCTGACCTTGCCATAAAGCTTCAGCTGCAAAAAATAGAACAAGCCACGAAGGCCGGTGTGGATTGGATTCAGCTTCGAGAGAAGGATCTGTCCGGCCGGGAATTGGCGAGCCTTGTCCAGGAAGCCATATTGCGAGCAGAAAGTGGAGCAGCGGTTCTGGTGAATGACCGGTTGGATGTGTCATGTGCCACCGGCGCTTCCGGGGTGCATCTGGGCGAGCATAGCCTGCCGGTCGATGAAGCAAGGAGATTGGTCAGCCTGCGATGCCCGCGAGAGAATTTCATCGTGGGAGTTTCCACACATTCGTTCGAAGCAGCGATGCAGGCGGAGCAGGCGGGAGCGGACTACGTGATTTTTGGGCCGATCTACGCAACGCCCTCGAAAGCAGGTTTTGGAGAACCGCAAGGAGTGCAGCGCTTGCAGGAAGTGTGTCAGCGATTGCGGATCCCGGTGCTGGCGATCGGCGGGATTACGCTGGAAAATGCCGTGAATTGCATGGCGGCGGGCGCAGCCGGCCTAGCGGCGATTCGCTTATTTCAGGACTCGGCGAATCTGAACAGTTTAGTGAGAGAATTGCGGAAAGTTTCGTAGGCCATGCTGACAGAGTATCGCAGCAGAGAAGCAGTTCAATGCATCAGCCGTCGGAGCAGGCGGATCTGGCCGGCGTGGTAGATGTCGTGGAACGCGACTCCGTATAGCGAAGGAAGAAGTTTCTTCGCGCGCGGAGTTTTCAGGACGCGGCGGATTGCGCCTTCCAACGCCTTGTGTTCCCTTCCCAGCAGCGCCAAATCAGCGCGCCAGGCCGCTTCTGTTGTTTTTCCCTTCTCAGGACGTGGGAAAAAATTGCTCCCCTTGAGAATAAACGAGCCGCGCTTCCCTCCTTCAATGCGACGACGCACAGCGTATTTCCAATAAGCGGAATGCAACGCGAGTTCCCAGATGTTGTGGCGGCCCGGCGCGGGACGCCAGGCAGCCTGCCTTGCCGAAACTCCTTTGAGCGATTGGCGCAGATTCGGGCCATGCCAGGTTTTGCGAGAATAGCCCTCGTCGAGAAGCGCAAGAAGCAAATCATTGACATTCATGCAAGCCCCCGAAAGCGCTTCTAATCAGTGGAATTCGCGCTAGCCGGATCATCGTGGTGCCAGCCGGGATTCCCGAAAATATAAAGAAACTTATTGCGCCAGCCGGGAGCCGTCCACGCATCGCGGAACATTTGCAACCATTCGTGAAAGGCGATGCGGACGGGATTGTAGGAGCCGATGTTGTGGGTAAGCCCGAAACGTGGGGGATCGGCGGGATTTTCCGGCTCGAAGCTGCCGAAGAGCTTGTCCCAGATAATGAGGGTGCCGCCGTGGTTGCGATCGATGTACCGAGGATTCGAGCCGTGATGCACGCGATGATGCGAAGGCGTGTTTAACACTTTTTCGAGCGGCCCCATCGAGCGAACGAGTTCCGTATGAATCCAGAACTGGTAGAGCAGGCTGATCGCCTTCATGGTCATAATCATCGCCGGCGCAAATCCGATGATGGGCAACCAGAGCCAGAACACAAAGCTGGTAAAGCTGCCGGTCCAGGTCTGGCGCAGCGCGGTAGAGAAGTTGTAGCGTTGCGAAGAGTGGTGCACCACGTGGGAAGCCCAGAAAAAGCGGCATTCATGGCTGACGCGGTGGAACCAGTAGTAACTGAACTCATCGCCGAAGAACAGCAGGACCCAGGCCCACCACCCGAAGCCAATTGAGAAAATGGCATAGCGGTGCAACCAGGTGAGGATGAGGAACTGGAGTGCTTTCGCGGACAGGTCGATGAACACACTGCCGAGGCCCATCGTGATGCTGGCGGCCGCATCCTTGAACTCGTAAAGCTCGCGCCGCATGATGGCGCCAAGGATCGCTTCCGCAAAAAGCAGGACGAGAAAAGCGGGTATCGCCAATGTAATCAGGTCAGGCATCGGTCTGTCGGCGCAGAGCCCGGAAACTTCGAATCGAACAAGCTCCCGCGAGGTAGGAGTTTACACCCGGACGGAAACGTGTGCACACACGAAGGAGATAAACCCGGTCAGGTTCGCGCACTCTCGGTCCGCTGCGTGTCCAGCTTGGTTTCGCAGGAATTCCGCGATTTCTTACTTTGATAAAGGCGTTTGTCGGCCGCTTCAAGAAGCTCGGAAGCGGAAAGGCCGTCCACCGAATAGACGGAAAAGCCAATGCTCACGGAGAGTGGAGGAGAGTCGGTCTGTAGGCGAACGCAACTGGCGATGCGTTCAGCGACGTTTTGCGCGCGGGTGGCGTCGGCATCCAGAAGGAGAATTGCGAACTCATCTCCGCCGTAACGCGCGGCAATTTCCGTGCCGCGGCACTGTTCCTTCATTACGCGGGCCAGGCGATGCAGGGCGCGGTTCCCAGTGAGATGGCCGAAGCGGTCGTTGATGAATTTCAAATCGTCGAGATCCAGAAGGAGCAGCGCAAACGTTTGGTGCGTGCGTTCGACGCGCCGTACCTCGCGTTCCAGGCTTTCGAAGAATTCCCGGTAGTTCGCAAGGCCCGTCAGTCCATCATGGCTGGCACGGAAGCGTATTTCGTCCTCCGACTTCTTGCGTTCGGTGATGTCGAGAGCCATCCCAATGCATCCGATGATTTTCCCCTGGGAATCGCGGTGAGGCCCGATGCTTAGATCGTAGATGCGATTGCGGCTCGCGTACTCAAAGTGAGAAGTAACGCCGCGGAGCGCGAGAAAGTGCTGCTTGACGGGAGGTTCGCCATCTTCCTGGCAGCGCAGGTATTGGTAAATGGTCTGGCCGACGGGGTAGCGGGGAAAACTCCGCGCCAGGCCGGCGGTGCGTCCCCAATGAGACGTGACCCGCAAGCGCAAGTCGGTGGTCCAGAAAAAAAGCGGAATTTGTTCCACGAGGAGACGCAGGTGCGCTTCCGCGACGGAGCACGTGTTGCCAGGCGCCAGGGCACACGCGCGCTCCAGAATCCCGACAATTTCGCCCTGAGGGCCGCGGACCGGCGAGCGTTGGATGCGGACCGAGATTCGCAGGCCCGACCTGTTAAGGCGTTCCGCCACGGCCTCCGCTCGCGATTCGGCAGAAGCCGGATTACGGAGTAATTCGTCGTGAGCCGGCAAATCATAAAGCGGCAAGAGGCATGTAACCGGCTTGCCGATAATCTCCGCCTGGGAAAAGCCATAGAGCGTTTCAGCAGCCTGATTCCAGAGAAAAATGGCGCCATCAACGTCGAAACCGACGACTGCCTCATGAGGGTTCGAAAGGAATGCATCCAGGAGAGGGTTGGGATCCGGTTGGGTAAGCATTGTGGAGAGATCTGTCCTTGCCGAGCGGTAATCGGCGATGGACGGAGGCGAACACGCGCGACCGTAAGGGGGAAGAAACCCGCCGGCAAGAGGAGGAAGCCGTGCGGGCAAGGCCGAAAGTAATCTGGCGACTACGTAGCAACATTAGCATTCCTAGCAAGAGAACGAAAGGAAAGAGTGGGGACAAGGAGCTCAGAAGTAAAGCGGAGGGTGTGCCATAGATGCAAATGAGTTGCATATAATATAAGACTAAGTTAGTCTGATTTCAAGTGAGTTTTCATCATCGTTGAAGATTTCAAAGCATTTAATCGCAGACCAATCTTGTTTTATATGAATTCTTTAGGAGATCGTCCTTGAGCCTGTCGTGCCTCTCTCACCTCTACCTCTTGCTCTTGGGAACCCTCTTGTCTCTAGCGGGAGCCGGCCTCCTTGTAGCTCAGGAGAACCCTTACATCGTGGCCTATGACCACAACCTGGAGGAGCCCGGGAATCTTGAGGTCGAATACTTCTCCACGTTTGGAACGCAACGAGGCGGGCCAAATTTCCACGCCTTTTGGGGCGAGTTTGAATACGGCGCGACCGCATGGTGGACCACGGAGCTCTACCTTTCGGGTCAGACCACCTTTGGGGAGAGCACAGTGTTCACGGGATATCGCTGGGAGAACCGCGTTCGCCCCTTGAAGAATGAACACCGGATCAATCCCGTGCTGTATGTGGAGTTTGAAGACATCAACGGCGGGGACAAGATCATGAAAGAGGTCGAGGGGCACGACGTGGAATCCGACTTCCTAACACCGAACGCAGTGGCGCGGCAAGAGAGGAATCGCGAAGTCGAACTGAAACTGATTCTTTCGAGTAATTACAAGGGGTGGAATTTTACGGAAAACACGCTGGCGGTGAAGAACCTTTCGAACGAGCCGTGGGAGTTCGGCTATGCGCTGGGGGCAAGCCGTCCGCTGACTCTGAAAGGCTCCGCGCAGAAATGCAATTTCTGCCTGCAGCATTTTATCGCGGGCGTCGAGATGTACGGCGGCCTCGGAGACCGGTACAGCTTTGGATTGCATGAGACTTCGCATTATCTGGCGCCGGGACTGGCGTGGAACCTGCCTTCGGGATGGACATTCAGAATCGAGCCGTCATTCGGATTGAACGATAACAGCCACCAGTTTCTGCTGCGCTGGGGCATTTCGTATGAAATTGCAGGATTCGGGCAGAAGGTGAGTCAGTTGTTCAAGGGGAAGAGCGAATGAAGATAAGCACGCTGCCGGGACTCGGCGCATTTTTGCTCACTGGCATGTGTTTCTTGTGCGCCGCTCAGGGCAAGCCGGAAAAAACGGAGCCAATTTCCGTCTATGCGGAGCTGGAGAAAGCGCCCGCAAAATACCGGGCCAAGGCCAATCCGCTGCTGGCGGACAAGGACGCAGTCGCCGCCGGAAGAGTCTTGTTTGAAGAGCATTGCGAGGAATGCCACGGGGGAAACGCGCTCGGCACCAAGAAGGCCCCCAGCTTGCGCGTACCGGAAGTGCAGTCGGCTCCGGCGGGGTCGCTCTTCTGGATTCTGACAAATGGAATCGTGCGAAAGGGTATGCCGGTCTGGTCGAAATTGCCGGAGCCGCAGCGGTGGCAATTGGTCACTTATGTGCAGTCGCTGGGACCAGTCGAGGCACCAGAAAACAAAGCCCCGGCCAAACCCTAATTTGGATTTTGCGCAGGATTGAGGGCTTCGTTGAGGATCATGGCCAGCCTGATCCCAGCCTGGGCGATTCGCTTTTCCACGACGGGAGCGGCTGCATCCTGGTAAATCGCCCCGACATAAAAATGCTGGTTGAACATCCGTTGGCCGACATTGTTGTCGTCCGCGCAGGATTGGACAGGCACCGGCGGCTCGATCGGATCGTTGGGCACCAGGTTTCCATACACCACGGATTCGGCCAGGTCATGGCTCTCCCAGGCCCAATCGTCCACATGAACTCCGGCCTTCATCCACGCCTCGGCCTGTGGGCCGAACGACTGATCGAGAAACTCGGCGTATTCATTGGGGTCCGCGCCCTCCATGGCGCGTTCCACGATCGTGGTATCCCAAACGGAATGAAGGTTGGGAGTGTAGGAGTGATTGTGTTCGCGCGGGTTTCGCCGGAAGAAGCGGACCGGCACGCAATTGCCGCCTTCATCGTTGTTTGTGGTGGCGTGCAGCGGCATGTGGAGATCGCCTACGAAATGGATGACGTAGCGCGCCGCGTCCGCTCGCTTGTGGGGATCGGCTTGGGGATCTTTCAAGATGGCAAGTTGTTCGGCGATGGCTTGGGTGATGCAACCGGACTCACCACAGAAACCTGCGAGAGGGCCACGAGGAGCCCCGCGGGCGATATCGATGTAATGCCACGGGCCATTTTTCAGGGTGTTGCGGACGTCGTCGGGCCAGGTTGCGCTGT
>Ga0210410_10001206_pt1 | contig 24814 bp, 19 predicted proteins | sample IncBWC4MmetaG_FD_161058 | JGI IMG/M metagenome (GOLD analysis project Ga0210410, IMG submission 161058) | Forest soil microbial communities from Barre Woods Harvard Forest LTER site, Petersham, Massachusetts, United States - Inc-BW-C-4-M | ecosystem: Environmental > Terrestrial > Soil >... | reverse complement strand
CTTCGGACCCGTCGGAGTTGTCCATCGTCGCGGCGGCGGACAGTTCGAGAGTTTATGTGGGGAATTGCGACGCGGGAAATGTCGCCGTCATTCAGACTTTGAACGATACGCTGTTGCTGCAAGTGCCTGCGCCTCAGGGTGCCGCGTTCTCGCCGGGTGGGACTCCGCTTCCGCAGAAGCCGGTGTTTGTGGTGGCTGGGCCATAGCGGAATGGTTTCGGCTGAAGGGGAACCCTTCACTCATTGTCCCACTGCGGCTGCTTGTTCGGGCTGGCTCGAGTCCCGGTGTCGCAGGGCGATATTCAGGAATACGTTGCCAATGCAGGTTTCGAAGCAGATGACGAGCGCTTCGGTGTCTTCGCTGCTGTTGGGCCCGTGTTCGGAGGTGTGGAGGACCGGTGGATGAACCCGGAAATGGAACCCCTGGTCGTTTAGCGAGGTGACTGCGTTGCCAATCACCAGGTTGGCCAGTTCGCAGACGGTTTCCCGCACCAGTTCGTCGGATTCCGGTACGTCGCTTCCCGCAAACCGGCTGGCTACGCGCAGCGCAGTTTCAGGGTCCAGATCGATGACGATGCGTCCTTCGATGTCGCCGGTCACCCAGATCAGCGCGGCCACTCCTTTGCGGCGGTAGGCCTCTTGCTCCATGCTGAGGTTCGCAAGCGACGTGGGACACTGCAGTCCCTGCGCCAACACGGCATCGGCCGCGTTGATGAACGGCTGGATCAGCTCCATTTTCATTTTCAGTTCCCCGCGCCTGCGGCGTGGGCCGCAGTGCCATCCTCACCCATGACGTACTTAATCACTTCGTACAAGACTTCCGGCTTCACCGGCTTCTGTACGAAGTGGCGGGCGCCGCGTTGCAACGCTGCGACAATGTTCTCCTGATATCCCACGGAGGACACCATGACAATGCGCGCTTCAGGATGTTGCTGCACGATCTTCTCGGCAGCTTCGATGCCCTCCATCTGGGGCATGGTGATATCCATCAGCACGATGTCCGGCTTCAGGCGTTCATATTCGGTGATGGCGGTTACGCCGTCTCCGGCTTCGCCCGCGACCTGGCCGCCGAATGTTTCGATCATCCGGGCCAGGTTTTTGCGCGCGAAGACGGAATCGTCCACTACGAGGTAGCGGACTGGCTGACCGTCCTTACTGCGTTTTACTGGCGCAAACTGCTCCATATACAACCTCCACCGCTGCAAATTTCCGGCATCCTGTTCTTGCCTGCCGGACAAAAATCAATTCTTGCCGACTCCCGCGGCTTTGCTGCCGTCTTCGGGATCGGGCTTGCCGCTGGCCTTGCGGTCCTGCATGCACTGGGCTTGCAAAGTATTGGCGAGGGCATCGAGCGCGACCACTCGCACCGCATAACCCCGTTCGATGGCAGCTTTTGGCATGCCATAGACCACGCAGGACTGCTCGCTCTGGGCGATGGTCATGCCTCCCGCTGCTTTGACCAGGCCCATTCCATGTGCCCCGTCTTCTCCCATGCCGGTCATGAGCACGGCGATGCCCTTTTCTCCGAATTCCTCTGCGACACTCTTGAACAGCACATCCACGGAAGGCCGATGCCCGTTCACGCGGGGTTCATCGTTGAGCACAGCGACGTCGCCCATCGGCAATCGCTTGACCTTGAGGTGCCGGTTTCCAGGACAGATCAGTGCTCGTCCCGCCAGAAGAAGATCCCCCGACTGCGCTTCCTTGACCGTGATGGCGCAGATTTCCTCCAGGCGCCGGGAAAACATTTCGGTAAATCCTTCGGGCATGTGCTGCACGATCAGTATGGTTCCGGGGAAAGTCTTGGAAAGCTGCGGCAAAACGTATTGCAGCGCCTGGGGTCCGCCGGTGGAAACCCCCAGAGCCACGATTCGAGTAGCTCGAGTCTTGGTGTCAGGCGTGGTTTTTGGCGACAGTTTCGGCGATTCGGAGGGCGGCGCCACGGTAACCCGCCGGCTTTGCACCGCAGCCTTGATCTTGGCAATAAGCTCGCGCGCGATTTCCGGCATGTTGGCGGAAACGTCGCTGGGCTTGGCTACGAAATCGAATGCTCCCATGGACAGCGCTTGCAGGGTGACCGATGCGCCCTGGGTGCTGTGCGAACTTACCACGATGACCGGCAACTGGTAGCGCAACATGATCTCTTTGAGCATGGCCAGCCCGCCCATGCCGGGCATCTCGAGATCAAGCGTCACCACCTGTGGCTTCATGTCTTCGATCTTTTTCAGGCCGAAGTTTCCGTCCATGGCAGTGCCGACCACCTGAATCGAAGGATCGGTTTGCAGGATTTGTGGAATCAGCTTGCGCATGAGCGCGGAGTCGTCCACCACTAAAACCCGCACTGGAGGTGTCATAGGCGACCTCCGGCCGCACTTTGTGCGATGCGAGCCCGCTCCGACTGCGACAGCAGCAGGCCTACACTTGGTCCGACTGTATCGGGCCGGGATTTGGAAAAGCGCTCTACGATGGCCGAAAGATTCAGAATCAGGACCACGTGGCCATCGCCTAGAATTGAAGCACCGCTGACCAGATCGGTTTCGGCGGTCTGATCATCCAGGGCTTTGATGACCAGTTCCTCCTCGCCCTCGAGCGCATTTACCAGGAGCCCAAGTTTGCGCTCGCCCACGGCAATTACCAGCACAAAGACTTTTTCCGGCCGCGCGTCGGACCGTTGTTCCGGCGGACGCCCCAGGCGTGCGACCGGGAGAACGTGATCCCGCAGTTGCAATACCTCGCAGTTATCCACTTGATGGATATCGGATTCATGGGCCCGGGCAATCTCCGCCACAGCATTCAACGGAATGGCATACAGGCGCTGGTCCACGCGGAAAAGCAGGGCCTTGATGATGGCCAGGGTCAACGGCAGCTGCAACCGAAACGTGGATCCCCGTCCCGGATGGCTGACCAGGTGGACCGTGCCTTTGAGCCGGTGCAAAACGCTCTGCACTACGTCCAGACCTACGCCGCGGCCGGAGATTTCGGTGATTTCATCGGCGGTGCTGAATCCGGGGCGGAAGATGAAGTCCAAAATGTCCGCCTCGCTGAGCCGGTCTGCTTCCTCTCGCTTCAAAAGGCGTCGCTCAATGGCCCGGCTTTTGACCTTCTGCACGTCGATGCCGCGGCCGTCATCGCTGATTTCCACAATGACCTGATTGCCCTGGTGGTACGCCTGAAGGCGGATGGTTCCGTGGGCGGGCTTGCTGCTGCGATTACGCTCCTCCGTGCTTTCAATGCCGTGTCCGATGGCGTTGCGAACCAGGTGTGTCAGCGGTTCAGCGATGGCATCCAGCAGGCTCTTATCCAGCGCTGTGTCTTGCCCGCTCAGCACCAGTTCGACCTGCTTGCCGCATTGCTTGGCAACATCGCGAACCATGCGGGGAAATCGCCGGAACAGTTGCTCGACCGGAACCATGCGGACCTTCATCACCGACCGTTGCAGGTCGTTCAGCACCCGCGATTGAAAAGCCATAGCATCGGCGAAACGGCCGCGCATGGCTTCCTTGGGATAGTGTGTAGCGAATTCATTGAGCGCCTGCTGGAGCATCGATTTCCCGATGATCAACTCGCCTACGAGATTGAGCACGGTGTCAATGCGCTCGGCATCCACGCGCAAAAGATTCTCCGCGGGGGCGGGACTGGTCCTAGCTGAGGGCACGCGTTCATGGTTGGACGCGTGAAGGATGGTTTCGACTTCTTCGGTCGGTTCCGCCGAGAGCTTTGATTCCATCTGTCCATCAAGCTGAGATGCGGTGGGCGGAGCCGCGGGGGTCGAAGCTGTGTCGCCGTTCTTAGTGTTCTGCGCGGCCTTCGGCGCTGGAGTGCCGATACTCTCAATCCTCACCTGCGAAATGATTGTCGGGATGCGGCACTTCGCGATCAGGTACTCCGCCGTCTGGTCGCTCGCCACCAGCAACTGGAAGGTCATCGCGTTCTTGGCGGAGCCCGGCTCCGGGCGGGTTCCCAGGACTTCACCAGTTTCGGTGAGCGCCTTCAGGATCAACTGCTGAGCGGCGATGGGCATGGCGCAGTTGGGATCGATCTGCGCCGTGACGTGGTAGACCTGCTTGCCTTGTTCCAGCGCGGTCTGGGTGGCGAGCTTCTCATACTCGGTCCACTCGACTTCGGGCGCAGAGGTGGTCTTGCTTTTCGGGCTGCGTGGCTTCCGGCTCTTCGGATCTCGGGCCAGTTTGCGGATCATTTTCCGCACCGGCTCCGCGGAGGGAAGCTTGGCGCCACTGCGATAGCAGGTCAGCATGGCGCTGAATGTATCCGCCGCGGCGAACGCAACCTCGGCGAGGGAAGTAGGTGCACCGCCGGTTTCGAGGGCTAAGGCATCCTCCAGTTCGTGGGCCAGTTCGCTGAGTTCGTGATAGCCGACGGCCGCTGCGTCGCCCTTGAGAGTGTGCACGATTCTGCGGATGGTGCGCACGGCTTCAAGATCGTCTGGATTTTTTTCGAGCTTCAGGGTCTCTTCGTTGAGCGACTGCAGCAATTCCAATGCAGACTCAAAGAAGAGTTCTTTCAACTCGGAGGCGCGTTCATCCGGGAACTGGGTCACGAGGCCACCTCGATCTGCTGATAGGCGGTGCCGGATTCGCGATAAACCATGTTGAATTTATCGGTGAGGCCCAAAAGGCTCTCGGCGTGTCCCACGAACAAGTATCCGCCGGGATTGAGGCAACGAGAGAATTTCTCTACCAGACGTTTCTGCTCGGCTTCATCGAAATACATCATGACGTTGCGGCAGAAGATGACGTCATTGCGCTGCGGCAGGTATTCGGTTTTCAAATTGTGGAAGTCGAAATGGACCAGTTCCTTGAGCGCCTTCTTGACGGCATAGCGGTCGCCAACCTTGTCGAAATGACGGAGCCGATAGCTGTAGTCCACCGAAGACATTTGACTCTCGGTGTACATCCCCTCCTGGCCCGCGCGCAGAACCGAATAGCTGATGTCACTGGCCAGAATTTCCAGCTTCCACGGCGGAGGGATCAGGGGCTTGGGAAAAGGCGTGTCGTAGCTCGAAGGATTACGCAGAGCGTGGTAGGAGAGCGCGTCGGCCACCTGCATGGCCATGGTGTAGGCTTCCTGCCCGGTCGAGCAGCCCGCGCTCCACAAACGCAGAGAAAAATCCTTGCGCGCCTGCTTGCGGCGAAGGAGGTCATCAAGAATGTGTTTATGGAAGAGATCCAGTTGCGCCTTGTTACGGAAAAAGCTGGTCTCGTTCACGGTGAGATGTTCCAGCAGTTTGGCTAATTCCTCTTTGCCTTCCTTGCTGATCAGCAGGCGGTAGTAGCTGTAGAAGGAGTCCAGCTTGCATTCTTTAAGGCGGCGCTGCAAACGGTCCTGAAGGAAGTCGGCGCGGCGCGAGTCAAAATGCATGCCGCATTCCTGATAGACCAGCGCCTGCAGGAGTTTCAGTTCGGGTTCGGTGAGCTGCGCTTGTACGCCTGCTGTCCCCATGCGTTTATTTCACCTGTCCTGCCTGCTGCTATTTCGAAGCCGCCGCGCCCCGCACATTTTCCGCGGGGGTGGTCTGACCCGTGGCGGCAGCCGGCTCGCGCGGCTGCCGGGTTCCGCCGAACTCGAGCACTTTTGCAATATCCAGCAAGACGATCAGCCGTCCCTGATACTTGCCCAGCCCAGTCACGCAGTTCAGACCGCCGTCCACAAACTCGGTGGGCGAAGGATCAATGTCTTCGGCTGGAATCTTGAGCACGTCGGAGGCGGAGTCCACGATCAAGCCGCACAGCCGCCCTCGATGCTCGACCACAAGAATCCGATTACGCTTGCTGGGCGCGATAACCGCTTCCCCGAGCCGCTTTCGCAGATCGATGACAGAGACAATTTTCCCCCGCAGATTGATTACGCCTTCCACATAGTCAGGGGCGTCCGGCACGGCCGTAATTTCGGGTACGCGCACGATCTCATGCAGGGAAGTGATGGGCACGCCGTAGGTCTCGCGCCCTACCTTGAATCCGACAATGTGCAGTTCACGGCTCATCTTGGGATTCCGGGGATCAGTTGCTGGTTCCGGCGGCGGCTTGCCGAGCCCTATTCTTGGCGCTGGCCTTCTCTTCGCGGTGGAAAGTTGCCGCTTCCGTTTGTTCCAGCATAAATCTGCCCATGGATTCCAGCAGATCGCGCGACATCTTCGACATCTGTTCCGCCGAGGCAGCGAGTTCGGTCGAGCCCGAGGTGGTGTTCTGCACCAGCTCGCGCATCCGCTCCATCGCCTTGACTACGGCATGAGCGCCCGAAGCCTGTTCCTCTACCGCGGAATTGATTTCGTGGGTGATTTCGTTCAGCCGCGTGGTGGCGCGGGCAATCTGCGAAGAACCGTGCGACTGTTCGTTAGTGGCCGCGCCGATTTCCTGGGCAAACTTGTAGACTTCCGTGACCACGTTTGAAATCTTGCGCAGCGCCGTATTCAGTTCTTCGCCGTGTCCCAGACCTTCGTTCACGATGGAAGTGCTGCGGTCCATGTTCTCGACCGCCTTGCGCGATTCTTTCTGAATGCTCTGGATCAGTTCTGAAATTTCCTTGGTGGACTGGGCCGACTTTTCCGCGAGCTTTCTGACTTCGTCGGCGACTACAGCGAAGCCCAATCCGTGCTCTCCGGCGCGGGCCGCTTCGATCGCGGCGTTCAGCGCCAGCAGGTTGGTTTGCTCCGCCAGATCGTCGATTACTTCAATGATTTTGCCAATGTCGTCGGCTCTTTGACCCAGAACGTCGATGATCTCGCCCGAGGAATGGATGGTGGTGTTGATGCGATTCAATCCATCGGTCGCCTTCTCCATGGTGGCGATACCGTTGTGAACTTCCTCGCGCGAGCGGTTGGAAATGTCCAGCAGCACCTTGGCGGTGTCCGCCACGCGCTGGATCGAGGCCACCATCTGATCGATGGAAGCGGAGGTTTCGCTTACGCTCGAAGCCTGCACCTTGGTGCTCTTCACCATGTTCTGCACGTTGACGCTCATCTCGTGCATGGTGCTGGTGACTTCATCGATGGCGGACGAGGTTTGCAGGCTGATCTTGGCGGACTCGTCGGAAGCTCCCGCGACCTGATTGGAGGCGCTGGCAACCTGCTGGGCCGCATCGCGACCGTTGCGCACCAGCTTTCGCAAGCCTTCGATCATGCGCGCGAAGGCCTTGCCTAGCGTGTCATTCTTGGACCGGGGCTGGACGTCGACGCCCAGGTTGCCGCCGGCGATGGCCTCTGAAACAGAAGCCATCTCCTTGAGGTAAGTGACCATGTTGGCGAAAGTTCGCGCCAGTTCGCCGATCTCATCGCTGCGATGGATGTCGATGTCGTGGTCGAGATCGCCGGCATCGGCGATCTGCCGCGCAATCTTCATCAGATCATTGAGCGAGGAGGTGATGGATTTGGCGGTGGTGTAAGCGATAACCACTCCGAGGGTCAGCGCGACCAGGGTGCTGAGCAATGCGATCAGAAAGGTGGCAGTTCCCGCGGTCTCGTCGGATTTTCTCCTGGCTTCCAGCACCTTGGTATTTTCCTGGTCTGCCACCTCCAGATATTCAGTGGCGTTTTTTACCCAGGAAGCGGCGTCTTTCTGCAGATAGAAAATTTGCAGTTCAGCCACGGTGGCGTTGCCGGCATCCACTTCTTTCCGCTTGTCCATCAGAGGAGTGGCGAATTCACGAGCCCAGTTCTGCTCACTGTTCTGCACCTTCTCCAATGCGTTCCGCTGCTGCTCTGAGGTCGTGAGGTTGGTGCCGCTCTGCAGTTTTTCCTCAAGCACCTTCATGCCATCATTTAAGCGTTCGACCTCGCGAGTGTCGCCACTGAGCAGGTAATTGCTCAGCGACAGGCGATTCTGCATCATCTGGAAGCGGATCTTGTCGGTGGTTGCCGCCATCTGCAATGCCTGGGACGCGGCGGCCTTGGCGCTGTGCTCGCGTTGCACGGCGATGAGATTGATCAGGAACAGCACCACGACCATCGCAAGGACGGCTCCGAAGTTTAGGTAGAGTTTCTTGCCGATCGTCATTCGCTGTTCCTCCGCTCGTCTTGGTGTTCTTACGCCCCCGAAGAAAAAGTTGAATCTGATCTAAGGGTGAAACGCTCTCAGTGAGTCCAGTCTTCGGCTCATCGTTGCCCGATCAATCTTGCGGTTGGAACTTGAACTCAACGGTTCCGCTGCTCTCGGAGTCGGCCGGTTCAAATTTCCACTTCTTCAACGCGTCCATGGCCGCGTTGACCAGAAGAGGGTTCCCGCCAACCACTTTGGTATCCTTCAGGTTCCCGCTCGGTGTCACCACCACCAACACCTTCACGGTGCCTGTAATGTTCATCCGCCGCGCCAGCTCCGGATAGGTTGGAGATACTTTCGTCTTCGCCTTGCGCACCAGTTCTCCTTGCGCCACCGCGGGCAAGGGTTGGAATGTTGCCAGTGCTGCCACGAATGCCAAGAGGCCAGTCATCGCCCACTCTCGCATGTTTCGAAAAGACACTGCTCCTCCTTGTGACACAACCTGCCATTACAAGAGCAATGCCGTTGCCACCTCGCGCCCATCCTGAGACCTGTGATGGTTTCCTATGTAAGAGCATCTTAATCAATAGCTTAGTTCGATTCCCTCTGGCAGAGCATTCGCGGTTCCAACGGGTGCGATTCGTCTCATTCGGTCTACTGGCTCTCAGAGTGAGACGCTGGGGATGGGTTTCGTCAAGATTTCACAGTTTGGCACTCCGCACGTTATTCCCTTGACTCAAATTGAGATGACATCTACTTTTCCTGTATATTCAATTACTTGTAGTTTTGGGGGTGCTAGGCGGTGGCTCTCTGACCACGCATGCCGGAGATTCGACGGTGCTGGAGAAAACCGGATCTCGCTCGGATGATGCTTTCCAAAAACTGCTGCTGCGCTTCTCCGAAGCGGCGGCCCGCGGAACCTCAGCCCCGGCTCTGATCCGTCTCTTCTGCCAGGGAACGCGAGGGTTCTTTCAGGTGGATGGGACTTACTTCTGGCGTTGTGATTCCCCTGGTGAACTGGTGGGCGCGGAGGCGGACGGATTGTTGGCCGCTGGTTTTTCTGGCCGCCGGCTGAAGGCGCGGGAGAGTGTGGTTGCTGCCGAAGCGATTCGTCAGCGTCGAACTTTGTATGTGAGTGATCCGCTGCCGGGCCGCTATCCCGTAGCCGCTGAGTTTCGCGCCAAATCGCTAATGGCCGCCCCTCTTGTAGTTTCCAATGAAGTCATCGGGGCGGCCGTCTTCCTCCAAGCCTCGGAAACGGATTACTTCAACGACGACTTGGCCGCCAAAGCCACCATCCTGGCTGGCCAGCTAGGGAGCTTACTCGAAACCAACCGTTTGACTCAGGTATCGCGAGAGGAGCATCGCCGGGCCGAGATCCTGGCGGAAGTTGCCCAAGCGGTGCATGCGGTACCCGATGCTTCCGCCGTGGCCGAGGCAGTGGCGGATCGGTTGCGAGTCCTGCTGCGGACCCGGCTGGTATGCGTTCTCTTCGGCCAGGGTGCGGCCGTGAGCCTGCAGGCCGTGGCGGCTGACTCTCCGCAACTGGCAGCTTCCGCTCGTGCAAGTTTCGATCGCAAGGGACTGCAATTCGCCGCCGACCTTGCCGTCCGCGCGGTTACCGCGGGGGAGTTGATCACGGTTGCCATTGATCCCGTGACCCACGCTTTAGGAGACTTGATTCCGGCCGGCATGCTGCTGGCCGCGCCCATTCGTACTTCGCGGGCAGAGGGCGCTGTCCTCATCTATCCGCGGGAAGAAGGCGGTTTCAGCGCAGAGGAAAAGTCGCTGCTCTCGGTCGTGGCGGGGTTCGGAGCCGTGGCCATCGCCAATGCCGAACTCTACGGAACGGCCCGCGCTCAAGCTTACGAGTTGCACCAACTCCTTGACATTCTTACAGAGCTGAGTTCAGTGGGAGATCTGGAGGAGTTCTTGCGGCAATTCGTGGTTCGAGCCGCCGCCTTCCTGGGATTTGGCCGGGCTTTTGTCGGCCTGATCGAGGGGGAAACATTTCACGTTCGCTGGGGTGCGGAAAACGGCAAGCCCGGCCCCGTGGATGAGATTTTCCCTGACGGGATCGCGAGCCGAGCCTTGTTGAACAAGCAGCCGTTCTGGGCTAACGATCCCGACAAGATCCCTGGCGCCAATCTGGAAATGATTGCGAAGTTCAATGTGCGCCAGCTTATGGCTGTGCCACTGCTGGGGGCTGGGGGACGGCTGCTGGGTATGCTCGGTGTGCTCGACCGCCTCGACGGCGAGGGAATCTCACAGGAGAATCTGCGCTCGGCGCAGGCCTTGGCGGCTCAGGCTGCGGTGACCCTCGAGGCGACCCGCAACCTGCAACTGTCCGAGCAGCACCGCCGTCGCGCCGAGTCCTTGAAGGGACTCGCACTTGAGCTGAATTCCCAGCTTCGCCTTCCCGAGTGCGCCAGGAACTTCGTTACTCGTGTCGTGGACCTGATGGGTGCGGAAGACGCCGCGTTCGCGGTCCAGCAAGGCTCAGTCCTGGAAACTCTTGTGCTCCACGCAGGGTCAACTGCGGGCCGCCAGTCAAGCTCCCTGTTACGCCGTTTTGATCACGCCCTCGTCGATGCACTGGCCCAGCACACTTCGACCATTGTCTCGGCGAACGCCGCTGAACTGTTCGGTTCGGAGTTGAGTGGGTTCTTGCGTTGGCAGGATTGCAGCCTGGTCCGGCTGCTGGGTTCGGCGGGCGATCTGGTGGGCGTGTTGTGCCTGGCCAATCGCGGCAAGCCTCTACAGGAAGAGGACAAGCAGCTTTTGCAGGCCATTGCGGCACATGCATCGGTGGCTCTGGAAAATGCACGGCTCTTTACCCGCATGGACCAGGCCAACCGGCATTGGATCGAGATTTTCGATGCCATCACCGACTTCATTGTTGCCCACGATCAATCCGACCATATTCTGCGGGTAAACCGGCCGCTCGCCGATTTTATTGGAGTTCATCCGCATGAACTCATCGGCGTCAACATGGGCGCTCTGCTGGCCATGGGAGACGATGCACCCCGGCACGCCTGTCCGTTCTGCCGCTCGACTGCCGGAGATACCAGCGATGAATACGTTCTGCCTGTCCTGGACCGGACTTATCTGGTCTCCACTTCGCGGGTTCACGGCGCCAATAGCGAAGGACTCCAGACCATCCATGTGCTCAAGGACATCACCGACCGGCGCGAGGCGGAACGCCGCTATCGCGAACTCTTCGACAATATTCAGGAGGGAGTGTTTTTCTCGACCCCGGATGGGCGCTTCATCGAAGTCAACGACGCTCTGGTCCGAATCCTTGCGTACCGCAGCCGGGAAGACTTGCTGCAAGCCGACGTCCGCACCCAGGTATGTTTTTCAGCCGAGCAATACGATGAACTTGCCGGGCAGATGCAGCAGTTTGGCGTAGTGAGAAATCACGAACAGACTCTGCGCCGCCACGACGGATCACCCGTCCAAGTCTTGATCAATGCCTTTGCCGTGCGCGATGCTCAGCAACGCATCGTTCAGTACCGTGGCGTCATGCTGGATATCAGCGGCCTGAGGACCTTTCAATCTGAATTGCAGCGCGAGCGCGATTTCTCCGGCAAGATTCTGAACAATACCCAGAGCCTGATTCTGGTGGCAGACACCGCCGGACTGGTCAGCTACGCCAACCGACGCTGGTATGACATGGGCTATCAGCAGAACCAACTTCTGAGCCGGCCCCTGGAGGAACTCATCGTTCCCGGCCGCCGGCAGGCGCTCAACGAGGCATTCGCCGCAACCCTGGCCGGGCAACAGGTGGACAATCTTGAAGTGCAGATCGTGCATGGCGAAGGGCGAGTCGGATACTTCTCCATGAACTTGAGCCCGATGCGTGACGAGCAAGGCAACGTCGCCAGCATTGTCGTAGTCATGAGCGACATCAGCGATGCCGCTACGCTACAGGCCAAGTTGCTGCATGCGGAGAAAATGGCGGCGGTGGGGCAACTCGTCGCCGGGGTCGCGCATGAAGTCAATAATCCGCTGACCGCGATTCTCGGTTTTGCCGATTTGCTCATGGAGAATCCTGAAGTCCCGGAAAGCGCCCGCAAAGATCTGCGCGTCATTCTCCAGGAAGCGCAGCGTACCAAGCAGATCGTGCAGAACCTGCTAAGCTTCGCGCGCCAAATGCCGCCGCAGCCCAAGCCGGTACAACTGAATGCCATTCTCAGCCGTACCGTGCAGTTGCGCGCCTACGACTTCCACAGCCGGGGCGTTCAGGTGATTGAGCAACTCGATCCGGAATTGCCTCTGGTGATCGGCGACGCGCATCAGTTGCAGCAGGTTTTCCTCAACATCTTGAACAATGCCTACGACGCGGTGCGCGATACCGGGCGTCCCGCGCGCATCGAAATCAAAACTGCGAACCTGGGCGGCTTTGTCGAAATATCGTTTCGTGATAATGGTTACGGAATTTCTTTTCCCGAGCGTATCTTCGATCCCTTCTTCACGACCAAGGAAATCGGCAAGGGTACGGGCCTGGGCTTGAGCATCTGCTATGGCATCGTGCGCGAACACGCGGGAGAAATTCTTTGTTTCAACAATTCAGAAGGGCAAGGCGCTACGTTTGTCGTGCGCCTGCCCGCGGTTTCGGAAGCGGCCTCAACCGGAGCCGCCGCAGGAGTTACGCAGCCATGACCTCGATGCAATCCGCCATCAAACCCGCCACCTTGCCCGTGTTGCTCATCGAGGATGAGCCGGCCGTGATGGCGTACGTGCGCGCCGCTTTGGAGCGCAGCGGCTATGTGGTTGTGTCCACGGAATCTGGAGCTGAGGGTTTGCGGTTGCTCGAGTCCGAGGAGTTTCTCGGCGTGGTCTCGGATATGCGAACGCCCGGCGGTGTGGACGGCGCCGATGTGCACGCGTGGTTAAGCCGGCATCGCCCTGATATGGCGGCGCGCATCGTTTTTATTACGGGCGATATCGCCAACGAAGAAACTGTCGCCACCTTGCGCAAGACTGGCGCGCCTTGTGTCGAGAAACCCTTCCGGGTTCAACAATTCATTTCAGTCATTGAGAAGACGATAGGAAAGGCACTGTGAGTGACGATCTACGTATCCGCTTGCTGATTGTTGATGACGAGCAGAGCATTCGCCGCCTGTGCATGACCGTGGGTGAGGCGCTGGGCTTTACCTGCATGGAGGCCAACAGCGGCGAGACTGCGCTGGCCCTGCTCGAAGAGCAGCCCGCGCACATGATTCTGACCGATATGGTCATGCCCAATATGTCCGGCCTGGAGTTTCTGGAGAAGGTGAAGAAGCTGCTTCCGCGCAGCGAGGTGGCGGTCATGACCGGCCACGGATCTATTGAAACCGCGGTGCAGGCGATGAAGCTGGGCGCCTACGACTACATCGGAAAGCCGTTTTCTCCTCTGGAGGAGCTGCGGCTGTTCTTGCGGAGGATGGCTGAAAAAGTTCATCTGGTGGAGGAGAACCAGTTTCTACGTGAGCGTGTTGATACCGAGAGCGACCTTCACGGCATCGTCGGTTCCTCAGCCAAGATTCAAGATGTACTGCGCATGATCTCGCGGCTGAAAGACACGCGCACCCCAGTTCTCATTTCTGGCGAGAGCGGCACAGGCAAGGAATTGGTGGCGCGCGCTATTCACTTCCGCGGCTCCTTCGCTAACCGTCCCTTCGTCGCGGTCGACTGCGGATCGCTGGTTCCCACACTTATCGAGAGCGAATTGTTCGGCTACGAGAAAGGGGCTTTCACCGGCGCGCTGCGATCGAAGACGGGATTGTTCCAGTCGGCCAGCGGCGGCACTATCTTCCTTGACGAGATCGGCGAATTGCCCCTCGAAATGCAGGCCAAGCTGTTGCGCGTTTTGCAGGAAAAAGAAATCCGCCCGGTGGGCAGCAATCAAAAAGTGAAAGTGGATGTCCGCGTTGTGGCCGCGACCAATCGTGATCTCGAGGCGGAGTACAGGAACGGAACTTTTCGCAAGGATCTTTATTTTCGCTTGAACGTGGTCACCGTCCATTTGCCATCGTTGCGCGAGCGCCGCTCCGACATCCCCATGCTGACCCACTGGTTTCTCGACCGGCATGCGCCGGACAGTTCGATACAGGTCACCAACGCGGCAATGAAATGCCTGCTGCAATACGATTGGCCCGGAAATGTCCGCGAACTGGAGAACTGCATCGAGCGGGCCGTCGCCCTGGGTGACCACAAGATCATCGACCTGGGCGATCTGCCGCCCACTATCGCTTCGGCCTCGCCTTCCGCAGAAACGGCGGCGAACACAATCACGGGTGCCGTGTCATCCACCGATCTCGAGGACATTGAGCGGGCGACGATCGAGCGCGTGTTCGAACAGGTGAAAGGCGACAAAGCGCTTGCGGGCAAAATGCTCGGGATCAGCCGCGCCACACTGTATCGCAAGCTCAAGCGTTACAACATCGGCGGCCACCCCGAACTGGGGCCGATCCAGGCGCTGCAGTAGAACGAAAGCGTACTCGTAAAGTTTTTAGGTAAGGCGTGGAGCCTGGAGATGATCTTGGTGTTCTGAAATCGTAACAACTTTCCCCCACCTTCCGCCCAACAATTCTGGTTACAGCTCTAAACACCGTGCTCCCGCGGCGCGGTTAGCAGCTGTGTTCCGAAATCGTAACAACGTGTCATCAATCGTGACTATCATTGAAATTTTGTGCTAGCCTGACCTCATAGCACCGTGCGACGGACAAGGCACAATTTCGATCCTGACACTTTCCTCTCAACCATTGGCGAGGGCAGACGAACCTTGCATCTCAACAAGAAACAACCGGTCTTCGCGCAGGGCGATGCCACGGACGCAGTGTTCTATATCCAGAGGGGCAAGATCAAACTCACGGTTCTCTCCAGTAGCGGCAAGGAAGCGACCATCGGCATATTGGGCGAGGGCGATTTTTTCGGGGAAGGCTGCCTGGCGGGTCAGCCGATCCGCATGGGTTCGGCAAGTGCGATTACCAATTGTGACCTTCTGCGAATCGACAAGAAAGCCATGATGCAGGCCCTGCACCGCGAACAGAAACTGTCCGACATGTTCGTGGCTTACTTGTTGGCGCGGAACATCCGCTACGAAGAGGATCTGGTTGATCAGCTTTTCAATTCGAGCGAAAAACGACTGGCGCGAATTCTTCTTCTGCTCGCCCATTTCGGAAAAGAAAAAATACCCCAAAGTGTTGTCCCCGAGATAAGCCAGACGACTCTGGCGGAGATGGTAGGCACGACTCGTTCACGGGTAAACTTCTTCATGAACCGGTTCCGCAAGCTGGGATTCATCCACTACAACGGCGGCGGGTTGCGGGTCCACGGTTCACTGCTTAACGTTGTCCTTCATGATTAGCCTGCTCTCCGCCCAGGTGTTCAATATTGAACTGACGCGGCACGGTGCGAGCCTGCACACTGTGGAAGATCCCTCGGAAGTGTCAAAGCGAGGCTTCCATGTTTCGCAACGAACAAAAAAGGTGGCTCACCCTGTACAAAGCGGCTCTTCTGGAACCAGACCTGCAGAAAATGCCGGAGCGGATTGTCCGGGCGAGTAGGGCGCTTCACGAGCGGTCGCGAGAACTACAAGGTTCTGGCGGCCATTACGGGGAGCGCTTAGAGATTGAGTATGCGATACGGAATCTGCACGTTGCCGAACGAATGAAGTGACTACGGCACGCGGACGACTTGTCCGTGCAGTGCCTTCCGGTATTGCGTTGCTGATCCACGCTCGCCCGAGCGCGGATCATGTGACTGCCCACGTCTCATCCGACTCCTATGCTGTATTCTTCACGGCTTTGATTCGACTAGTCTCGGGGCATTAATTTGTTCTCGGGGATCTGTGTCAACCGATGTCACTGACGGGATCGGGTGTCGAATCGGAGATCGTGCAGGCCCTACGGAGTAGGCACGGTGCGCTGGGATGGGGTGTTCCAACGCACCGTCTTACGACGCCGCTTACTCCCAGATGCGGCTCTTTTAGTGTTTTCATTTCTTCATCTGAGCGCGATGGTACACCTTGCAGAAAAAGGTACCTGTTCAAAAGTGAACAGCTTGGAAGATAGTCCAAGAATTAAACTGGCACCGTTCGTGACGAGAGGCGGTGCGGTATGACTCCGACCGAACCATGCACTGCACACAGAGTTTTGCTGGTAGATGACGACGGCGCGGTTCGCGCCATGATGAATGAAGGGCTGCAACGCAAGGGATTCGAAGTAGCCACAGCGGCGAGCGTGACCGAAGCTCTCAAACGCATTGCTACCGAGAGCTTTGACGTGCTCATCACGGACCTGCACATGCCCGAGCCTGGGGACGGTTTTACCGTGGTCTCGGCCATGCGCCATTCCCAGCCGAACGCGCTGACCATGCTGGTCAGCGGTTACCCCGACGTGCAAAGCGCCATGGCCGCCATCCTTCTGGAGGCGGACGAGATCGTGGTGAAACCATTCGAGATCGGGCGGTTCACCGAACTCGTCCAGGAAAAAGTCATCAACCGCAAACCTGCTAAACGAGTGGAGAAGGAGAGAGTAGGTAAGATTCTGCAGCGGTCCGGCAGCCGCATTATAAAAGACTGGCTGGCGCGGGCGAAACAGAGCAGCGACCTGAACTGCCTTCCGCTTAGCGATGAGGAACGCACGGGACATCTCGCCAAGCTGGTTGAGGATCTGGCGCTTCGCTTGAGCAAGCCCAACGCTACCAGCAAGGACAGCGATGCCGTGTTTTCTGCCGCCGCCGTAGCCCATGGCAAGCTGCGATACCAACAGGGCTACACCCCGGCTATGCTGGTGCACGAATCGCGAATACTACAGGTGACGATTTTCGGCGCGTTGCAGAGCAATCTGAATTCTCTGGATTTCAGCTTGCTGTTGCCCGACGTGATGACTATCGCGGACGAGGTGGATGCGCAGCTGACTCAGTCGATGGACAGCTACATGAAACTCATGCGGAAGTCGACGGCAGCCTAGCGAATGACATTTCGCTTTGCGAGTGGCTGGGCCTTTCCTTGCATTTTCCGATTTCTGAAAAAAATCTGTCCTAGTTTTGGACACAATGGGCGTTTTCTTGACATCGGCTCGAATTGAACGATAATGCGCCAGTAGAACTAATAGAACACTGAGAGTTGTGAACCTGGCGCAAGGCAGTTTGAGGGGGTGCGGCAGCTTCGGCTGCTTGGGTCCGGCGCGGATTGGAGATGGGGAATGCACTACTGGCTTGTCGTGGGGCTCTTGTTGGCGGGTTGCGGTGTGGGTGCGTTGTTGACCGCGGCTGTCTATTTGGCCCAACTGCATAAAGTCAAAACCGACTTGCAAACAGCTTCCCCTGGTTCGCATGGCGGATCTCAAAAGCTTCCGGAGTCAAACAGTGCGGGACCTCAACGGAGGTCCGCCTGACTTATCCCCTGCGTTTGCGTCTTCGGATTCTGGTTCTACGCAGAGAAAGCCTCGCCGTGACGCCATTGGTGCTGATCTTTGCTATGGGAATTGCATGACAATACTTCTGATCGAAGACAGCAAACTGCTGCGAACTGCGAATGCGCGGGCTCTGGTCAAGGCTGGCTATCAAGTTACTGGTGTCGGCGACGGAGAGGAGGGTTTGCGCAGCGCGCAGGAGACCATCCCTGAGCTTATCCTGCTGGACATGCTTTTGCCAAAAATCACGGGGCTCGATGTGCTCAAAGGTCTTAAAAGCGATGTACGCACGAGAAACATTCCCGTCATTGTGCTAAGCGGCCTGTCTCAAGCTAACGAAACTAAGCTGGTGAAAGAAGGCGCGACGGCCTTCTTCGAGAAATCGGAGAGGATGCTGGACAACGATTCAGCCGCTCTAATTGAAGCTGTGAAGAGCGCGTTAGCCAGTACCACCAAGTAGGAGGCGGCAAATCAGTTAAGGCCAGCTTCCGCGAGGGTCACACTTGAATGGCGGCGACCAGGAGGTTGACATGAGTAACGCGAACGCGACAGCGCCTGCACCTTCCGTGTCCATGGGAAGCGCGCTGGTGGTCTCCAATGATGCGTCCGCCATCAAACACCTCAGCGTTTCGATGCAACAGCTCGCCATGTCCGCGGAAGTATGTTTCGAGGTTCCCGCTGCACAGGGTCTGTTGAACCAGCGCAAATTTGAAGCTGTAATTGTGGATCTTCAGTTGGGAGATCAGGCTAAGGCGGTCCTGGAAAAAATACGGCTTTCCCCCGCGAATCGGACTGCCGTGCTGTTCACCATCAGCGACAGCGATTCCGACACTGCTGTGGCCTTCAAGGCGGGATCCAATTTCGTACTCAGGAGGCCTCTCTCTCAGACCGAGGTTGACCGGAGTTTGAAGGTTGCTTACGGTCTGATCGTACGGGAGCGGCGGCGCTACTTCCGCTGCCCCGTGCAGATTCCGGCGGCGATTCACCAGCCTGACATGCCGGAGGTTCACGGCGAGACGCTAAACATCAGCGAGGGGGGGATCGCTATTACGACCTCGGCCACGCTCCAAACCGGCGTACAAGTGCAGGTCCAATTCACCCTTCCAGGCCGCAAATCTCCGTTCACGGTTGAGTCGACGATATGCTGGTCCAAGGAGGGGTACCTCGGATTGCAGTTTACTGCGCTTGCTCCGCAGTTACTTTCTGAATTACAGGAGTGGCTCTCGCGTCGGCTCGAAGAGAGTCTTCCCGAGTCCGTGGCCGGCAAATTCCGAAGCCTTGAGGAAGCCCGGCACTCTTCGGCGGGGCCTACGGCAACTTCCAAGTCCGGCGTCATGGAGCCGGGGCGGAATTCAAACCCAGCGATCGAAAGCCAGGACTGGGTCGCACTCTACCGTGCCGCGGTGTCGGAGGCGGACGTAGGCAAACGATTGCCAAAGATCGACCTAGCGGAAGCAAGTATGAAACGGCGCTGGAGCGAACTTACGGTGGGAGCGCCGGAATCTGCGGAAGAGCGGAAACGATTGAGCGCGGCCATCGAGAATCTGCGCAGGCTGAGGGCAGGAAAACCTTGAGAGGGCGGCACGCAAGTATCGGTCTATACTGAAGCGCGCCCATCACCTCTCCACCAGCGGGCGGAATAGACGATTGCTGCGGCGGCCAACTATCCCGCGGTGTACATCGGCTGTGCTCCCCAGCGAAAGATTGCCGAGCGCATCATCCCGAGCCAGGAGAACGCGGTCGCGACGAAACACCAAAAGGGCTGCTCGCCCGATGTTTCGATCGATCATCTCCGTGATCAAGGAAGCTACCACCAGCACCAGAAAAAGGAATCCATTCCGCAGTCCCTGCAGCGATGACCAGTAAACCACGTGATTCAGTGCAAGCTGCAATTCGGAGTTCGTTGCTGAAAGAGCGAGCGCGGGCAAACAGAAACTCCCGCAGCCGCAACCACGCACCCGTGGTAGACAAATCCCAGAAGGTCGCGCTGAGAGCCGAACGAGAATCACCCGGGTCAACGCATCTGACGCAAAGTTGCTTGACACGGGGTTGCATGTGGTGGTAGAGCTGTCAGACCACAGTTTTTGGCGATGACTATGATCTTGCCCGTGTAGTGCGGGATGGAGACGCACGTCATCCGCACGCTTCGGCAAGTTGTTGAACAGACTGGCGATCAACGCACATGCATACTTTAGCGGAGGCTCCCATGTGTTCCCCGACCAAAGCCATTCGATTGCTGGGATTAACAATTGGCGTAGTTCTGGCTTGTCTGCCGGTGTTCCCGCAGACCTATACCGGCCGTGTCCTGGGCACGGTTTCCGACCAAACCGGGGCTGCGTTGACTGGCGCCCAAGTGGTCATCACAGATGTGCAAAGAGGGGTCACCCGGACCTTGACCACAGACCAGGCCGGAGAATACGTGGCTCCCGATCTTTCTCCGGGAGTGTATAAGGTACGAGCCTCGGCGAAAGGGTTTAAGTCCGTCGAGCGGCCTAATGTCCCCATAGAAGTAGCGAAGGACGTACGGATCGACCTGACGCTCCAGCCCGGCCAGGTTTCCGAGACAGTTGTGGTCAGTGGAGACGTGCCGCTGCTCGATACCACCTCGTCCACCCTGGGTGGAACGCTCAGCAATCAGACGATCAATGACCTGCCATTGAACGGGCGGAATTATGAGAACCTGCTACAACTGCGTCCAGGGGTGGTGCGCTATCCCGGCGGAGGCTTCTCTACTACCAGCACCAACGGACTTCGCGCCGAGGACAACGCCTACATGATCGACGGTTTGTTCAATAGCGAACCCTTCTCCGGACAGGGCATTATCAACGGGGCAGGCATTGTAGGAGACTCTGCGACCATCCTGCCCATCGACGCTATCCAGGAATTCAACTTGCAGGAGAACCCTCCGGCGGAATATGGCTGGAAGCCCGGCGCGGTTGTGAACGTAGGAATCAAGTCGGGCACCAATGGCCTTCACGGTACGGCCTTCGCTTTCGGCCGCGATGGAGCGATGGATGCGCGTAACTACTTCAACTGCGCCAGCAATCCATGCGCCTACAGTCAGACTCCAAGCCCGAAGAATCCGCGCTCTCTGGAGCAGTTCGGTGGATCGTTTGGCGGACCGATCATTAAGGACAAAGCCTTTTTCTTCGGAGCCTATGAAGGACAACGCTATGACGTGGGCAACCAGTTTGGCGGCGTCAGCAGTCCTTCGATGGTGGCGATGCCCACCCCTGCGACACCCAACTGCTTCTCTGTCGCGGGTGACTGCGGTGGCAGTATTCCGAACGCGGTTGCCGATCTACTGGCAAACAACGTCAAGATCAGCCCGGTCAGCTTGAAAATCGCGGGCTGCGCTATGTCGGGTTCTACGATAACCTGCAACGGCACAGGATTTCCCACTAACAACAGTCCAACGATTAATATCGTCAACGGATTTCCCAATCAAGTCGGAGTCGACAATGTAGTCGCCAAAGTCGATTACAGCCTCAGTCAGCGCAACACCGTCAACGGCATGTATTTTTTTGGCAATGACTCGGGAACGGTCGAGGATTTTCCGGAGTTGCAAGACAAGTGGCGGTCCCAGATTCACACTCGCGCGCAAGTGGTCGGAGGAAGCTGGGTTTTCACCCCCGGTCCGCGGTGGGTCAACGAGGCCCGATTCGGCTACAACCGCCTATACCAGCCGACGCTGCCTGGCGATCTCAATACACCGGCGTCAAGTTACGGTCTTAATACTGGGGTCAGCGGTCCTTACACCGGAGGGTTGCCGCGCATTGGGTTTGCCGGAGCATTCATCCCTGGCTTGGGCGGCTTCAAGTGGCCAAAGCTCCAGGGGCCCGATTCCATCACCCAGTTCATCGACAACGTGTCTTACACTGCCGGGAAACATGCTCTCAAGTTCGGGGGCGAACTTCGTCGTAACGGAGTCGACGGCGGCGCCTTTGGCAATGCTCGAGGAAGCATCACTTTTGTGGGCGGCAATGCTATTCCGACAGGGGCGGGATCGACTGCGCTGGAGGATTTTTTCGCTGGCCTTCCCTTGAAGGCATCGGTACAGACAGGCGATCCGACTCGGCAGATCCACAACTGGTCGTACGCGGCGTTCCTCCAGGACGACTTCCGCGCAACGAAGAGCCTGACGATCAATCTCGGAGTGCGCTACGAGTTCAGTTCGGTGATCACGGAAGCTCACAACCTGCTGGGTAATTTCGATCCCAATTCGCCAACCGGATTGATTCAAGCTGGAATGAACGGCGTCAGCGGCCCTTACAACTCCGATCACAAGAACTTCGGCCCGCGCTTCGGCTTTGCCTGGGATATCAGCGGCAAGGGGACTACCGTGCTCCGGGGCGGCGGCGGCCTGACCTACGAGTTCGTGAACTGGGAATCGTTCCTGGCCTTCAACAACAGCTTTGGCTTGGCCAACGTTCCCACTGGAGCTGTCATATCCGGTACTGGCACTGCCGCTCAGAAGACCGCAGGGGGTTCGATCACGGCGGGCAATCTCGCAATCTCGCCCGCTGTCATCCCTTCGTGGGACAGCGCTAGCCCGCTCTATGGCAACGTCAGCGGAACGACCATCAACTGCGATCCCGTTACTCGTCCCCTCGGCGGCCTTGGATCGGGCCCTTGCCCCATCATGAGCGTGGTCCGCAACCTTACCACTCCCTACGTTTGGAGTTGGAATTTGAACGTGCAGCATGCCTTCGCGCCCAATCTGACGCTGGAGGTCGGTTACGTGGGCAACCACGGAGCGAATCTAACCGGGATTCGCGACATCAACCAGGAGATCCCAGGCGCCGGTCCCAACGCTGACTTGCAGTCGAGCCGACCCTTTAACGCCCGGTTTCCCTACCTGAGCAACATTTTTCAGATGGGGAACTTTTACCGGTCGAACTACAATGGTTTGCAGGCGACGCTGACCGCGCGGAACTATCATGGTCTGAGTCTGGTTGCTGGTTACACTTACTCGCACGCGCTCGACGATGTGGCAGCAAACTGGGACTTCGGCGCCGGATACGGCCTTCCCCAGGATTCCACCAACGTTGCCCGGGAATACGGCAACAGCGATTTCGACGTTCGCCACCGGCTAACCCTTTCCCTGACCTACGCGCTCCCCGGGAAGAAAGGATACGGCCAGATGTTGGAAGGCTGGGAGATCAATTCAATCGTAACCCTTGCCAGTCCGCAATTCTGGGGTCCGATTGATTTGACCACCGATATCTCCGGCACCGGTGGTCTGCCGGTCAGCCCGCCGCAGCAGACGCCTATGCGATGGGATTTTTTTGGCAACCCCTCCGACTTCAAGGCGGGACCACAGCCGATCCCCTACTTCCCTAACACCACGAATGCCGCGTGCGTAGTGCAGGCTACAACACCTGGATTGATGGCTTCACTCGGGGCGTTTGGCTGCTATGCTAAGGGCGGTTCGGTCATGATTCCCCCCGCCCCCGGCACTTTCGGTACCATGCGCCGGAATACGTTCCCCGATTCGGGCTTCAGGAACTTGGATTTTTCGCTGGCCAAGAACTGGCACTTCGGGGAGCACTTGCGGGCGCAATTCCGCGCCGAGTTCTTCAACATTTTTAACCACCCGAACTTCGCCAATCCTTACGGCGGACAGAACGGCTTTGGGCAAAACGATCCGGGGGCGCCGTCATCGTTCGGTTGCGAATGTGCCACACCTGACATCGCGGCCGCCAATCCCGCCGTCGGATCAGGTGGCCCTCGCTCCATTCAACTGGGGTTGAAGTTGACGTTCTAGACGGCCGTCAGGTTTTGGCAGATACGCGAGGGCCGGACAGGGTGTACAGTCCGGCCCTTTTTCTAAAACAGCCTTGTTCGACAATCAGATCAGAATGGACTCTAGATCATGGAGAACCGTCGCCTCGCTTCTACATTATTAGTGCTGTGCGTCGCGCTAATCCCGCCGCCTGTTTTCGCGCAGGCACGGGCCGAGCGCACAATTGACGAAATCAAAGTTGAGGCTATCCATCGCGCGGAGGTCGGCCAGTATCCGCTGATCGGACTTGATCCCGCCGATGTTAAGGAAGCGTTCGACAAAATTCACACCAAGGATAAGGATGAGTGGGCGGCGGCCTTCATGAACGTTGCGGACCGGTATTTCAACGAGGCAAAATCGCTGGAGAAAACCGATCCCACCAAGGCCAACGCCGCTTACGTCCGCGCTTGGCGGCTATACTCTTTTGGCCGCTGGCCGATCCCGGCCTCGTCAGGGAAACAGCGTGCCTATGCAAAGGCAATCGAAGCGTTCCTGGCGCACGCTCGGTTCTGGGATCCGCCTTTGGAAGTGGTTCACATCCCTTTTGAGGGTTCTGAGATTGTTGCGTACTTGCGGCTTCCAAAAAACGTCAAGGGTCCAGTTCCTCTCGTGATTGCAGTGAACGGCTTGGACAGCAGGAAGGAAGATTTGTCGGAGACCTTCGCTGCAATTCTGCCGTACGGCATCGGATTTCTCGCCGTGGATGGGCCGGGCACAGGCCAGGCCCCGATCAAGGGAAGCGAAACTGCCGATCGGATGCTGTCGCGCGTGATCGACTATGTTCAGACCCGGCCGGAAGTGGATAAGACAAAGCTCGCAGTTCACGGCGTCAGTTGGGGCGCGTATTGGGCGGCCAAGCTTGCCATCGTGGAGCGGGCCAGGTTGAAGGGAGCAAGTGCACAGTCCCCGCCCATCGATGCTTTCTTTCAAAAAACTTTCCTGATGACTTCGCTTTTGGGGAATCGAGAATATTTGTTCGATCAAGTGCCGGCTCTGATGAGCATTTTCGACGGGGTCAAGACGGTGGACGACTTGGCGGCAAGCCTCGCCAAAATGTCTCTTGTAAAACAAGGTCTTCTCGGCAAAGCAACCACGCCAATGCTAGTCATTGCCGGAGTGCTGGATACTCAAGTGCCGATCTCAGACATCTACCTGCTGCTTAGCCATGGCGACGTTCCGAAAGACGCGTGGATCAATCCCCAGGGCGGCCATCTGGGGCGGCAAGTGAAGGTGTGGCCGGATCCGGTTATTTTCAAACAAGTCATTATTCCCTGGCTGGTGCGCACGCTGGATGTGAAGAGCGCGCAACAATAATCGCTGGCCACATTCAACAAACCCCGGGACAAGTGCGATTCGTATCAGGGCATGCCTTCAGGCATGCCGTAAGTGAGTTGTTATGAGAACGCCTTCAGGCGCTGGATTCTGAGCGGGATTTCGCCGCCGGTTGTTAAAAATTAAGGTCACGCCGCAGGTTTTTCTAGTTCCTCGCGATTCCAACTCGCCAGGCTCGCCCCGGCGTCGTAAGTGCTCTGCAAGAACTCCAGAAGCATGGTCCTTGGCGATGCGGCACGTCGGACGTCGTCGTACATCAAAAAGAATTCGTGCATTTGCGGGTGATAGAAAGCTTTCGCTGGT
>Ga0210410_10001205_pt1 | contig 24825 bp, 16 predicted proteins | sample IncBWC4MmetaG_FD_161058 | JGI IMG/M metagenome (GOLD analysis project Ga0210410, IMG submission 161058) | Forest soil microbial communities from Barre Woods Harvard Forest LTER site, Petersham, Massachusetts, United States - Inc-BW-C-4-M | ecosystem: Environmental > Terrestrial > Soil >... | reverse complement strand
CAGCTTTTATGACTATCTCTCCTACCAGCGGTTGAAAGGTAACGCTCCGACTGGGATCACCATTCTGACGGGCTCCTACGATGTGGTCGGCTGGCAGAACAACATGGTCATCGTCGTCAACAAGGCGAATCCGATCACCAAGGTGAGCATCGCCCAGCTCGATGGCATCTTCGGCTCGCAGCGTGCCGGCGGTTGGGTTCGCACCACTTGGTATCCCGAGCTCGGCCGCGGCCCAGAGAAGAATCTGCGGAGTTGGGGACAGCTCGGCGTTACGGGCGAGTTTGCGAATAATCCGATCGATACCTATGGCTACAGTCTGCGCTATGCCACCGCGCTTGAGTTCTCGGACAAGGTCCTCCGCTCAACCGACAAGTGGAACGAAAATTTGCTTGCCTTTGCCAACTTCGTTAGGCCGGACGGCAAGACCTACCTAGAAGCGGACCAGATTGTCGACCATGTCCGAGATGATCCGAATGGAATCGGGTATGTTCGCTATCATCCTAATTTTCCCACCGACGTGAAGATTCTCGATCTAGGAGCGACGGACGCGGGGCCATTCGTCCATTACTCCATGGATACCCTGCAGGATCACAGCTATCCTCTGTGGGGCGGCCAATCATTCTGGATCAACATTTCACCCGGAAAATCCGTTGACCCTAAAATCCGCGAGTTCATCCGCTTCGTACTGAGCAAACAGGGACAGGAACTGCTGGAGAAGGACGGCAAGTATCTGCCGCTCGATGCCACGACGGTGCAGGAAGGCTTGAAGAAGCTCCAGTAATTTCTCACGTGCTTTAGCCGAGAATGCAGCCAATACATCAACGCTATTTGCCCGATTAGGGTATCGGAGGAAACTGATGAACGCTAAAGTTCCCCTGTGGACCCTCGCGCTTCTTGCGATATGTTCCAGGGCAGCCGTTTCGCAAAGTTTCGATTCGATGCCTGTATACAAGCCACAACGCCAGGTCTCCGGCACGATTCGAATTCGCGGAGACGAACATCAGAGCGTAATGCTTAGGAATTGGGAGGAAGACTTTCACAGGTACCAACCTGACATCCTTTTCGATGATCGCCTAACCAGTACGGTACATGGCATTCCGGCGCTTGTCTTCGATGTAGCGGACCTTGGCCTGCTGGGACGTGAGATCGCTCCTCTCGAAAACCTCTCCTTCCGTCGCATGTTCAAGTACGACCCACTAGAGATCACAACCGCTACAGGCAGCTACGACACTCCATACGAAGCCTTTGCCCTGGGAGTGTTCGTAAACAAAGATAATCCTCTCTCTCAATTAACGTTTCAGCAGGTCGCAGCCATCTTCGGCTGCGGTCCCGGGAAAAACATTCGCACCTGGGGTCAGCTTGGACTCACCGGCGAATGGGCCGATAAATACATCCATGTCTTCGGATATCCCGCGGGAAACAACATCGCAACTTTCTTTGAACTGAAAGTGCTCCAAGGCCCCGCAAGCAGTGGCCCTACCCTTCCGAACGGAGTGCGGTGGAACTGTGATCTGAAGGAGTACTCGAATACCTATGACAAGAACGACAAGCCGGTCATCTCTTCCGACGCATTCATGATGCAGGATCTGGGCAAGGACAAGTACGCGATCGCTTACAGCGGTATACGGGAAATGACGTCGCAAGTGAAGGCTCTCGCGCTTGCTCCGAAAGATGGGGCGCCCTACGTTCCATTCTTACTTGAGACAGTGGCAAATCGCACCTATCCCCTTGCCAGGTCAATGTACGTCTATATCAATCGGGCCCCTGGCAAACCTGTCGAACCGAAAATTGCCGAATTTCTGCGATTTATTCTTAGCCGTCAAGGGCAGGAGTCTGTCGCTAAGCAGAGAGTCTTCCTGCCGCTGCCCGCAGCTACTGTCGGCGAGCAATTGAAGAAGCTTCAGTAATCATATGCAGATGAAATCGGAACGTGTTCTCGGACCAGGGAGCCTTGGTATGGCGCATATTCGCAATCGAATCCGAAATGCCACGTTTTTTATAACAATGTTCACTAGCGCAGCCGCACCGGCGCAGACTGCGGGCGTTACCCTCGGTGATCCCTCAGGAGCTACCCGGGTTGGAGCAGTCCAGTCAACAGGCTCCCGTAGTGATGACAGTTGGTCCGATGAGAATCAGGTAGTCGCCTCCTTTCCGCACTACGTTCCCCAGCAGAAGGTCAGCGGGATAATCAGAATTTCCGGCCATGGCAGTGCAAAGATCGCATGGATGCGCCAACTCATAGTGCTTTGGGAGCACGACTTCCAGCAGTTCCAGCCACGCGTGAAGTTGGAGTACGACATGTATGGCACCTCCTCCGCCATTCCGGCCCTTTTCACCGGTGTGGCCGATATTGCCATCCTTGGCGAGGAGATTGATCCTGCCGCCGTCCGCACCTTCGAGCGCGTCAAGCACTACCCGCCGCTCGGCATTGATATCTTTACCGGCAGCGTCGACATCAGGAACATCGACTACGCACAGATGTTCTTCGTAAGCAAGGACAACCCATTGGCGCATCTGTCTCTGGTCGAGCTCGACGGTATCTTTGGCGAGGAGCATCGGCGCGGGCCCACCAACATTCGTACCTGGGGCCAACTAGGACTCGCCGGCGAGTGGGCGGACAAGCCCATAACTTTGTACGGCTGGCGCATCGACGACAGCTTTGGCATCTTCCTCCAGCAATATCTTCTAGAGGGGAGCCATCACTGGAACTGCGCTCTCCACGAGTTCTCTCACATCTACCGTCCCGACGGCACCATCTATGATCACGGTCAGCAGATTCTAGACGCCCTCGCGAAAGATCGCTACGGCATCGCGGTCTCAAACATTCGTTACGCCGGCCCCGAGGTGAAACCGCTTGCCATCGGCGTCCTACCCTCGGGCCCCTTCTATCCAGTAACAAAGCAAACCTTGATCGACCGGACCTACCCGCTGGCCCGAGTGATTCCCGTAGTTGTGGATCGCCCCCCTGGAATGCCCATCGATCCAAAGGTGAAGGAGTTTCTCCGCTATCTGTTGAGCAGAGAGGGGCAGCAGGTCGTGGTGCGCGACGGGCGCTACCTGCCTCTCTCCGCCGTGGCAGCCCAGAAGGAAATGAGGAAACTCGATTGACGCTTCGCGCCAAAGTCCGTCCCTTTTGCATCGTCGCGTTGTGCGCCTGCTCGCTTGTTGGTGTGAATACCGGCGTGCTCACGCAGACGCAATCCGCGGGCTTCGATCCGCACCCCGTACCGGCCGGCACGCTGCGGATCTGGGGAGCCCCTTACATGTCCTCTGTCGTATTGGCCTGGGAAGATCACTTCCGCCGCTATCATTCTGACGTCCAGTTCGAGACCCAACTCATGGGGACAGATACGGCGATGCCCGGTCTCTACACAGGCAAAGCAGACGTCGCTTTATTCGGCCGAGAGAGCAACACCACTGAGAACGACGGATTTTTGCATACGTTGCAATATCGGCCTCTTCGGCTTCGGCTTATGACTGGCAGCCTCGATGTTCCGGGCAAGAGCTACGCGCCCGTACTCTTCGTCCACAAAGACAACCCTCTCGATAAACTCTCCCTGTCGCAGGCCGATTCGGTCTTCGGCTGCGGACAGCCGGGCCAGGCTGCTCCTGCGCGTACGTGGGGCGATCTTGGGCTCGGCGGCGAGTGGAAGGACAAGCCAATCCATCTGTACGCCTTCGACCTCGAGTCAGGCACTGGCATCTTCTTTCTTCACGCATTACAAGGGGACAGCAAGAAGATGAACTGGGAGATCATCCATGAGTACAGCGACCAGCGTCGCCCCGACGGCACAAGCTATGAAGCCGGCGAACAAACAATGGATGCACTCCAACGCGACCGCTATGGTTTGGCGGTATCGAGTCTGCGATACACAAACAGCAACGTCAAGGCTCTGGCGCTAACCGCAGCGAGCGAGTCGCAGTATGTGCACGCATCGCGAGAAACCCTAATCAGCGGCGTTTATCCGCTCACCCGGATGACATACGCCTTCGTCAACCAGCCTCCTGGACAACCTGTACCAGCCCTGGTCAAAGAGTTCCTGCGCTTTGTTTACAGCGATGAGGGCCAGAAAGTGGTTTCAGAATCTCAAGGATTTTTGCCACTGACGAAGCAGGACGCGGCCCAGCAAGCTATTTTGATGCACTGAAGCGGGTAAGCCGCACTCGTGGCCGACTGAATCGATACTAACCCACACGCTGTGGTGCAACCGGAGCTGTCCAATCTCTTTCGCATTCCAATCATTGAGTCGCAATCAACCGTGTCCATGACAATCAAAACTATCGCTTTGTCATGCCTCTTATGGTGAGGGATGGGGGTGTATCGGGCGGGTCCCGAGTCGGAAAATACAGCACCCAGTCACAGCGGATGAATCATGATTTCGGATTTCGGCCACTGGAAGTTAGGGAGGAACGACGTAAGTGGTGATTGCCGTTAACGATGACGCTGTCGGCTAGATAGCCTGCGGGAAAAACCAGGAGCATCTCGGTTTTCGCCTTGCGGAAACTTTAGCGGACCTGGTTCAAGCAGCAGGAGTTGAGATTGCCGAAGAGGACGATCAACTGAGTGATAAATTCGGATTCCTAGATCGCCATGTCGCTTTATTGAGATTGACGATTACTTTCGAGAAGGCGGCCTCTCGTTACCGGCGCCCCCGATGACTTGATCTCGCAGAGTCTGGCGGTAAACCGCGACTTTAAATGTCCGACCGTTTGAGCAGATAGTCCAATCCACAAACGCGAAACCAGCGATAGCCATACGGTTCAAGCAGTATGAAGTGTCGGCCGTCTGGATCAGGTTGGCTGTGATCGTTGGCCTAGAAGATTGGCCAGGATGCATTGCTTTTCTTCGGCTTGAATCGAGAATCGAATCTCTCGCGGTTCGCCGCTGAGATTGTGCACACATAGTACGGAGTTGTTGCGCCAGGTGTACTGCATCACCAGGCCCGCCGAGACAAAAGAAAAGCCACCCCAACCGATCTCGGGAACCTCTTTGCGCATGCGGATAATAGGTTCCATCCAGTTGAGAAGCGAGTTCGGGTCCCGGCGCCGATCCGCGACGTTGACATGTTGAAAGCCATATGGGCCATGGCTGATTACGGGCAACACTGGATGATCACTCTTCGTGAAGCCTGCCTGCGATTCTGTTGACCATTGCATGGGCGTTCGGGCACAGCTTCGTTCGGGCAGAGTTCATTTGAGGACATCCGGAAACCCTACTCGGATTAACACGGATGCGGGGATTCTATTCCCGGTCGGGTCATTCTCCTCGATGGCGACAAAAAACGCAGAAGTTCATCCCAGATTGGGCTCCGCCTGGGAATAGGTGAAAGCGAACCGTGTTTCTCTATCGACGGCGCTGGCAATTGACGAAGATCGCAGTACGCCCGAGTTGAGCAATTAATTGAGAAAGGATGAATGAATTCAGAATGGCAGCAGCAACATCAGAGGTTCCATTCGGACAGCTAAGGACAGTCCGGCCAACGCCACGGGAGGAGGATCAATCGGATCAATTCGTCAATTGGTTCTCGCGATGAGGAAAAACGCTTCACTTCATGGCAGACCTGATTTTGGGTGATGCCAAGATGGCCGAAGACCCATTACAGAACTGCTGGATCAGAGTATCGCGAAATCCGCCGAGCTTCGAGAGCGAAGGGCCTTTCTGTAGCTGGATCATGCGACGCCTAATTAGTGAAGCGCTATCCATCTTCCACCAGAGCCACACTGAGGCGTCTGAAGAAAGCGTCCCTGCATTTCGATAGAAGTAAGGCCAAACTCAGAACAGGAGAACACGATCATGACACAAACTCTGAATGCTTTACATACGAGCTTGAGCGATGGTAGAGAATCGTTGGCCAAGGAGGCCTCCATGAGGAAGCAAGCTGGCCGTCAGAACACCGGTATCCGCCACGTTGGGCTACGCGCCAGAAACCCGGAGGCGTCAGCGGAATTCTATAGGGACGTTCTTGGTATGGAGATCGTCGGCGGGAGCGCGCCTGACCATCCGCTCGGAGCGACCGCCTTCCTGAGCAGCCGCCCCGATGAGGAATCGCACGAAATAGCCTTGTTCGCCAACCCCATTTTTGCCCACATCGCCTTCAAGGTCTCTTCACTCGGCGAGTTCCGATCCTTCCACGCGCGCGTTGAGGAGAAGAATATCCCGATCAAGTTTGTATTCAATCACCGCGTGTCCTTCGCCTTCTATTTCGACGACCCGGACGGCAACTTGATCGAAGTCTACTGGCCAACCGGAGATCTGAGCTGGAGGCAGCCTCAAGCAGAACCACTCGATCTGTCGCAGCCGGACGAGGTGCTGCTTGAGAAGATAACGGCCGCGCCCTGATCTGCGCGGGCACCTGTCTGATTGCTAAGCTTCTTTATGCGGTCGCAACTATCTTGATCGGAATTACGGTCATGCCGTCGCCGTCAATATCGTTCGCGTCTTTCATGATTTTCCATCGATGTAGCAAGGTACGCCTCGATTAGGGAATGCTCAGCCTACCGCGGGCTGGTTGTAGCGCCGGGTCTGACAATCAAGGACAGGCTGCGGGTTCTTCAGCCGAACGACCTGGACACCTACTACGCCAACCGAGAGTTGGTGCCGTCTGACATGCTCGATAACATCCGACGGGCTAAGATCGTCATCACCAATTACCACGCATTCAAATTAAAGGAGAGGCTGGATATTTCCAAAGGGAGGCGTGCCCTTCTCCAGGGCAGGGGCGAGCCTCTTGAGACGCTGGAAACAGAAGGGCAGATGATTCAGCGGGTGATGCCGGACTTGATGGGCCTGAAGAACATCCTGGTGCTCAATGACGAGGCCCACCATTGCTATCGGGAGAAGCCTGGCGATCCTGACGAAGAGGACCTCTCTGGAGACGAGAAGCAGGAGGCTGAGAAGAACAAGGAAGCGGCCCGACTTTGGATCACCGGTCTGGAAACCGTTCAACGGAAGATTGGGATCACCCGTGTCATCGATCTGTCGGCAACGCCTTTCTTTCTTCGTGGCTCGAACTACGCTGAAGGCACCCTTTTCCCTTGGACCATGAGCGATTTCTCATTGATGGACGCGATTGAATGCGGCATCGTCAAGCTCCCACGCGTCCCGGTAGCTGACAACATTCCTGGTGAGGAAGTACCTGTATTCCATGATCTTTGGGAGCACATCCGCAGCAGGATGCCCCAAAAGGTCGCGGTAAAGCGGACACACTCGACCCCCTAAAGTTGCCGACCCAGTTGTACACCGCTTTGGAGGCCCCTCTACGGCCACTACAAGAAGACCTTCGACGCATGGAGCGAAGCCAAGATCACAGTGCCCCCGTGCTTCATTGTGGTTTGCAACAATACCTCTGCCTCAAAGCTAGTCTACGACTACGTCTCCGGCTTCATCCGCACTAACGAAGACGGTTCGACCCAACTTGAAAACGGTCGACTTGAGTACTTCCGGAACTTCGACGAACACGGCAATCCAATTCCACAGCAGCGGCCAGGTCACGCTGGGATCCGGCTTGATAGCTTTTAGTTCCGCCGCCGGGTTTACTGCAAGCCAGCGCATCTTCACGCAGTAGTTGAGAAACCTCTTTACCTTCTCCAGTCTCCTGCCTGCCGTCGTCTTGCCGATACGATCGTTGGGGTTCTTGGCTTTGGGCGACCACAAGCTCTTCCAGTGATCGAGCGCGTCCGGTGTGATCTGGGTGAGCCGGATCAGATGGTTAGAGCGGGCCCATGCTCCAATATGCTTCGCGGCGGTTTGGTACTTGCTTTGTGTATGCTCGTTGCCGGAGTCGCTGACGGCCTTTACGGAGGCCAGCCAACGCTCCAAAGCATAGGTGATCGTGACCTCGCCGAGCTCTTGGGCCTGCTTGAGTTCATCCAGTTCCCGCAGCTTTTGCTTGACCGGATCCCAACTCTCCCGGATCTCCTGGGCCTGTTGTTCTGCCTTTTCCCAGGAGCGGTCTTTGCGGAGATAGTGTTGTTCTTGCCGTTTCGGAGCAGGTAGAGGTACTTCGCACACTTGCACCGCTTCCATTGCGGCTCGCCCTTCTTCGGACAGTCGGCGGAGTAGCGGGTGTAGACGGAGACAGTCTGGGTCTTGGGGCGGAGGGAGACAACCTTTAAGTCGTGCATTGCAAGAGGGCAACATCACTCTCTTACAATTCTCTTGCACTTTCTTGAACGTTCCACCTAAGTCTTCCATCAACGGCTTATTGGTCGTCATGATCCATTAAATTGCCCTGCGAGCAAATGTTGAGCCAGCGCCAGACACGCTGGCCGAATGACGTGCATTTACTACCTAAGCCGAGATGAGATCGCCCTTTTTTGACACCTCCCGGTATGTTTTTGGCAACTGCAAATGGACCGTGTAACCAGTGCACGCCACTTTGATAGCAAACGTGTCAGAGCTTCCGAACGTGAACCGCATCTGCAACTCGATCCGTCGATTATCCGCAGACTCCGAAAGCGTAGTGCCGAGTTCGCTGCCGCTGATCACCGCAATTCCTGGCGTTATGACCTGGAAGCCAAACAGCTGCAGTTCATTCTGAAGCCTTTTCCCGCCTATACGGACTTTCTCGGTCTTCACTCTGGGATCTGCTTTTCGGTCCCGACTGAGCAGGGAGATCTTCGGATGAGGTACTTTGCTGGCCAGAACGTATTGGATGTGGGTGCTGTAAATGCGTGGGGATTCCGAGAGAACAACTTGCTTCTGAATTCATAGAGTCCCTGTTCTTCTCTTTCTCGCTATCGACCAAAAGATGGCCCTGAACGACTGGTCATCGGAAACAGATCCTACCCGGCGCTGAGCGGGGGAGAAGGGTTCAAGGGACCGTTCTACTGCTCCAACATGCAGAGGAGCATCTTTCTTCCTGGAAAGAGATACTTCCATTTCGACGTGTCCTATTGCAAGAACTACGAAGGGCAACTGCTCATTGACACAGAGGGCGGCCAATACGAGACCCTCCCTAAAGACTCCCGCGTTTACTGAACCCTGAATACAGAACAAGTATCCACGTACCGCATCAGCTACCGAGGGATACTGGCCTTCTAAGCGCGTATGGACATCCAGCTTTTGGATCGTGAGTGCTAAGCAAGAAAAAACTCGTCAACGGCGACTGGCGAGAGGATCTGATGGGTTCATGCGGTTGGATCGTCGAGGCTTGGCTTATTGCCAACATTTCAGGCTTGGTTCCGAACAGCGCGCTTGCACGCAGGTCAGGCTGAAGCTGAATTGGCGATCATGTGTTCCGCCAACTCTACATGACACAAAAGCTTTGTCCCCAACTGTCAGGTATTGTTCCATGGAAAGCCGAGGGTAGGCTGATTTGCGAAGCGCTTCATCTTGATAACCAAGCGCGTGCCCGCGCCTGGTGCGAGCCACACATCGAATGACCGGCCATTTACCAATTGCGTATGTTCATGATCAGACACCGAGATAATGTGGTGTTCGCCGTAGGCTCCTGCCTGAAGCGTGAGCAACCGCGCTTCACTGGGGTTTACGTTGACGAGCGTGACGGAGACACTGTCGTCACTCATCGTATCGATCAGCGCAGCTACATCTTCAGGTATACCTGCGCGCCTGCGCACCGGGTCGAAATAGCGGAGACGGCAGTGAAGCAAGCAGCCTCCTTGTCCGGGAGAGGTCTTCGCCCAGCCGGGATGCTGAATGTAGAGGCCTCCTTCCATCAACTGCGTTAACGCCGCAACGCTGGCAGGGTTGAAGCCCATTACGGTATCGGCGAGCCGAGTGTCCGGCGTCGTCAGGTCTGCGCGGATGGACTCCCCACACTTCCGTATGTGTGACAGCGCTGCGCGCAGGGATTTCACAGGGTATTCCGCGTTCTTTCCCTCCAGAAACGAGTACCACGGCGTCTTTTCACAGCGGGCGAGGTCAGACGGCTTCATCGAAAGAAAATAAATTTCGAGAAAGTTGAGATTGTAATCCCCGGACTCGAAGCTGTACCAACCCTGATCGCCATACATTCTAGGGGTTGAAGCGACACCTTGAATGACCTTCTGCTGCTCATTGATTTTGTTGGCTTGTTTTCGCCAAACATCAAGATAACCATCGTCTGCGCCCGATATAAGATACGCGTTCATGAAGCCCACAAATGATCGGGGAACTCGATTGCGATCCGAGCGCTGTCCCGTCATAGGTACAACCGGGCTGAAGCCCCAGCCATAGACACCGCCATACCACTTGCCGCCTGTCGCACTGCCGATCTTTCCATCCAGACCAACGCTACTGGGAATAATGTCGTTGTTCTGGCGGGCGCGCTCCACCCAAGCGTCGACATACTCCAGAAGCCAATTCTTGTACTTCGGTTCGTGGTCGAGCATGTACGCATTCAAGGCGAGGCTGGTCACATTTAAATTGATGGGATTGTCGCCGACGGTGTCAGTGTACTCCGAAAAGTGTGCGAGCATCTGTTGATAGCCATTTTCGCCATGCTCTAGAGAACTGCCAGCGAAGCGGTTCGTATCAACGGGATCTCCGGCCCAATCAAGCGCTGTCGCTTTACGCATCAGCGGTCCACGACTGCCGTTGAACACACTCTTAATCATGCGAAGCTTCGGATCATAGTTTGGAGCACCTGGATCTTCGTTCATGTAGAAACCGATGAATCGCTTGACGCGTTCCCGGTAGCGGGCGTCTAGTGGATCAGACAATCCCATCAGATTGAAGACGGTCAAGCCTTCAGCATTGTGCTGCCAGTCCATCATGACGGGGAATTCTTTGTAGTACATCCCCTGGTGGGCAAAAGGAACGTCTGTCGTTTTAGCCAGCGTGTATTGCCGCACATGACCTTCGTACGCTTTTCTGTACATCGCCCGAATACTGTCCGCTCCGCCCAGCGCGTGTATGTGTGGCCAGTCGTTCACATTCTCAATTGCGTCGTCCGGGCCGTCATCTCCACCCCAGCGGGTTACACATTTTAGAAAACCATTCTCATCGAAGTATCGTGCGAAGAACGCTTCGCACGCCGCAGTATGTGCGCGAATGACCTCGCGCTGGATGAGTGCCCATTCAGGTGGATCCATCGGCGTTGAGACGTTCAGGGCAGGCTCGGCTGCTGACGCTGAATGAGGTCGCGCTATCGCGTAAACTACCGTCGCAGCTGTGCCAAGAACGAACGAGCGCCGGGAATTAACCACTTGATGACTCCTCAAGCTGCAGAATATGTCGATCGTAAGACCGATCAAGGATTCGACTGGTTTGTAGATGTTGATAACAAACTCGTCTTTCCTTGCAAGGAAGGTAGAGATGTGCGTCGTCGTCAGTCAACAATTTTATTACGATAAGTGTGTCATAGAGGACATGCATCTATACTCAAACTGTATCGATGTTTGATCTTAAACAAATTCGTTGCTTTGTCTGTGTTGGCGAAGAATTGCACTTCGGACGGGCCGCTCGGCGAATGCACATGTCGCAACCGCCCCTTAGTCGGCAAATTCGACTACTAGAGCACGAACTCAAAATTGAACTCTTCCACCGAACCAGTCGTTCAGTAAAGCTGACGCCAGCGGGTGCCGTCTTCTTGCAGGAAGCACGGCGTATGCTTGCGCTGGCAGAGAATGCGGCCTTTCAAGCTCAAAGGATCTCCCGAGGAGAATCGGGCCTGTTGCGCCTGGGTTTCACTGCCGGATCTAGCTATAGCTTCCTGCCCAAATTGCTTGCGCAACTTGATCTTTCTTTGGTAGATGTCGATGTTGAGCTTCGCGAGATGGTGACGCTGCAGCAACTAGAGGCCCTTCGTGGTTCGGTGATCGATATCGGGTTGCTTCGGTCTTTCGCGCAACAGGAAAATGTTCAGACTGTCTGTGTCGCACGTGAGCAAATGATGCTCGCGCTGCCAGTGGGGCATCGCCTCGGTCGAGGGCGGGCACCTTCACTCATCGATCTGAAGGACGAGCCCCTCATCACATTCGACCCTCTTGATGGACGCTATTTCTACGAATTGATCGATCGGCAGTTTAGGAATGTCGGCGTCTCACCCCGCTACGTACACAAAGTGAGCCAAATCCACTCGATTCTCGCGCTCGTAAGTGCGGGACAGGGAATCTCGCTGGTTCCTGAGAGTGCGCGGGCACTCCACTTTAGCGGCACAGTTATAAGGAAGGTGAGAATGTCTTCCATCCATGCCGAGTTGTTCCTTGCCTGGAGAACGGACAATGCTAACCCAGTACTTCCTCAATTTCAAAAACTGGCAGCGAAGTACTTTGCAATAGCGGAACTCAAAAGCTCCTGACCCGTTGTGACGAGTTCGACTAGCGCGAACGGAGGCAAAGTCACGAGGAGAGTAACGACCATTGCGTCTCCCTTACCTCCACCAATGTCATAGAAGAAAAAGCAGACGCAAGACCGCCTCTCGGAAGCCCGTCTGTTTTAGGGAGCGATTCACAAATGCTGCCGATCGATGCCCTATCTATCTTGATAGAAAGTTCCAGATGACGTCTGCTGATGTGATCTGCATGTATGCTCGATTCCGCTGGTGTGCATTAGTGACGTGAATGTGTGTGCAAAGGATTTCGAGATGAGCCAGATGTCCCCTCAAGAATGTGCAAACCGGATTGGCTCGGGATTGCTTTCTTTCCCGGTCACTCACTTCAAACAAAACTATGAGTTCGACGAAGAATCCTATCGGAAGCACATTGAGTGGTTGCTCGGTTTCGCGCCCGCGGGTCTGTTTGCTGCGGGGGGGACGGGGGAATTTTTCTCACTGTCACTCACCGAGTTCGCGGCCGTAGTGAGTGCAGCCGTAAAACAGACGCACCATCGCGTGCCGGTCGTTGCGGGCTGCGGCTACGGAACGGCTTTGGCGAAAGAGTTTGCTGCTGCCGCTGATACTGCGGGCGCGGACGGCCTGCTCTTGTTGCCGCCCTACCTTTTGACCTCGGAGAGTGAGGGGCTGGCGAACCATGTGGCAGCGGTCTGCGCATCGACAAACCTCGGCGTTATCTTTTACAACCGTGACAACGCCATCTTGCGAGAGGGCACCCTGGAGAAGTTGTGCGAGCGCTGCCCGAACCTGGTGGGCTTCAAGGATGGAGTCGGTGACATCGAATTGATGACCCGCATCTACGCGCGGCTTGGCGATCGACTGACCTATGTTGGCGGCCTACCTACGGCGGAAACATTTGCGCTGCCTTACCTGGAGATGGGGGTCACAACCTACTCGTCGGCGATCTTCAATTTCCTGCCGCAGTTCGCGCAGGAGTTTTACGCTGCGGTGCGAAGGCGGGATCATTCCGAGGTATTCAAGCAGCTTCGCGAGTTCGTATTGCCTTACATCGACATTCGCAACCACAAGAAGGGATATGCGGTCTCGATTGTGAAAGCGGGGATGACAGCAGTGGGCAGGCCCGCAGGGCCGGTCCGCGCTCCGCTTACAGACCTCAATGATGGTGAAATGGAAGCACTGAAGCAGTTGATCGGAGGAAGGCGCTGAGCTCAACGACGTCCCCAGCAGCCACAAGGATCACACGGGTGCGATACTCAATCGTCGCCATGCTGTTTTTGGCGAGCGCCTACAGCTATGGAGATCGCGTTGTCCTTTCGATTGCGGGTATATCGTTCTCAAAGGACCTGAAGTTGAGTGCGGTGCAGTTGGGTTATCTATTCTCCGGATTTAGTTGGGCTTACGTAGTCGCACAACTCCCGGCAGGAGGTCTGTTGGACCGGTATGGGTCCAAGAATATCTACGGGTACAGCATCTTTGGCTGTGCGGCATGTGCTTTGGGGATCGGGTTTGCGGGCTTTCTGGGTGGGGCGACTGCGTTTATTGCGATCATGGCATTGAGACTGCTGTCGGGGTTGGTACAGGCTCCGGTATTCCCGGGTAACGGACGAATTGTTGCTGCCTGGTTTCCTACGGCTGAACGCGGTCGTGCTTCAGCAATCTTTAACTCGTCGCAATACTTCGCACTGGTGCTGTTCGCCCCCATCATGGGTTGGATCATCGTGCGGTGGGGCTGGAAGGAATGCTTCTGGCTCCTGGCTGGGCTAGGCGTCTTACTGACGTTGGTGTGGTTTCGCGTGATCTACGATGTCGGTGATCACCCGCATATCAGTCGGCAGGAGGCGCGATACATCGAGGAGGGTGGCGGCCTCACAAGCATCGGAGGGAGCGGCGGCAAGGGCTTGCTGGCGGGTGCGCTTACGTGGGATTCCGTGGGCAAGCTGCTAAAGAATCGTATGCTGGTCGGAATCTATCTTGGCCAGTTCTGCATCGTAACGCTGACGTGGTTCTTTCTCACATGGTTCCCCGTATATCTGAGCAAGGAACGGCATATGTCGATCCTAAAAGTTGGCATCGTAGCGGCGCTGCCGGCGCTCTGCGGCTCCGTGGGCGGCATCCTCGGCGGAGTACTATCCGATAAGCTCTTGCTCCGGGGCAGCACGCTCACGTTCGCTCGGAAGACCCCGATCGTAGCGGGTATGACGCTCTCCATGCTGATGATCGTCTGCAATATGGTGAACACGCAGTGGATCATTATCTTGCTGATGTCGATTGCGTTTTTTGGTAAGGGGTTCGGCGCCCTGGGATGGACGGTGATTTCGGACGTGTCGCCAAAGGGAATGATCGGATTGAACGGCGGCTTGTTCAATCTGATTGGGAACCTCGCCGGAATTACCACCCCTATCATTATCGGTTACATCGTGCAGCGAACGGGGTCGTTCCATGACGCGCTATTGTTTGTAGCGAGCATTGCGGTGCTCGCAATCGTTGCATACCTGCCGGTCGTCGGCGAAATCAAACGGCTGCAGAGAAGTGATCTGTTTGGAGCCGAGGACGGCGGATAGCAACCGTTCTACTGAGCCTTTTGCGGTGTACTCTGCTTGCAACCGTTCAACATGCGATTAGTTGCAATCTGATTCCGGCCACATGCACACAGAGATTGTGTGCTTCCGCCGCGAGGTCAGCCGCACATCCACGATGAATAGCCAGGTTGCATCAGGGTAGTGAACAGGCGATGCTTAGCCCGTTAAGAAGCTGTTGTTAAGCGTGGGTCCGCCCGATTTTGATTCGTAACATCTAATCCGACGCACGTCGGACTCTTCGTCTCTGCTAATTACCCGACCGCAGACTAGCGGTCCACTGTTTCGTTTCACCACTTTCCTGCAACCTGGAGCTCATCTGCATGCGACCGCGCCATCCGCGCGTCCCACTGACGATGACGCCGTATGACACAGGACTACTCACTGTCACACACATCGATATAGCCTTGGACCACACTTTTGATTTATCCAATAATTGCATTGATTGATACCCATTTCGGAGTTGACACACATAGGTACAAGAGCGAAACATCGCTGGCGTCATCGAAGTTCTGGCAGGGGGCAATCTAAAAATGAATACCTTGATTCGATTCGTTGTCATCGTCATAGCTCTTGCGGGCAGTTTGACTACAGGTCCTGCGGGCATGGCACAAATCACCAGCGGTCAGATAAATGGGCGGGTGGAGGACCCGGATGGACGTTCAATTCCACAGGCTCAGGCTACGCTCGTAAACAAATTGAATGCTGGGGAACGATCTGCGACGACCGACAGTGCTGGAAACTTCGTCTTCGCATCGGTGCAGCCTGGGACTTACGACCTGACTGTCGCAGCTCTGGGATTCAAGAGTTTCACAAAGCACGACATCGTGGTCAACGCGTCTGACGAGCTATCCGTAGGAATCTTCAAGATGCAGATCGGAGCAGCTGCTCAGGTTATCAGCGTTCAAGCCGATGTTACGCCCGTGCAGACCGAGAGCGGGGAGCGATCGGCGCTGCTGGACGAAAAACAAATCCAGACGCTGCTTGACCCGGCGCGCAACTTCTTGAACCTGACCAGGGTGCTACCCGGTGTCGTTGCGACCAGCACGACGGGACAAGATCAATTGGGTATTTATGGAATGGACACGATCAACGGGGTTCGCAACGAATACAGCACCGTAAGTATGGACGGTGTAAATGCCAATACCAATGCAAACAAGATCAATCTGGTGCAAACTCCCCTCAACACCGATGCGATCTCGGAGGTCAAGATTCTGTCGAATAACTACCAGGCGGAAGATGGAGGAACCTCCGGATCTTCGATCAACGCTGTCACTAAGTCGGGAACGCGAGACTTTCACGGGACCGCCTACTACTTCAAACGCCACGAACAGTTCAACGCTCATGATTACTTTGACAGTGCCTACTGGAACGGAGATGTCCTGCCAAAAGGGATCAATCGGTTCAATACCATCGGATACAACGTGGGCGGACCGGTCCTACTTCCGTGGATAAACTTCAACAGGAGGAAGGACAAGCTGTTCTTCTTTTTCTCGCAAGAGATATGGCCAACCGTCCATCCCGGCGATAACAATCCTCTGAAACTGAGAGTGCCCACTGCTCTCGAGCGGCAAGGTGTCTTTTCCACCCCCATTGCAGATCCGCAATTGACTGCGCAGGGACTGAGTTGCAAGAAGACTAACGACCCTGGCTGCTTTCCAAACAATACGATCCCAAAGAGTCGGATCGATCCGAACATGTCCAAGCTTATCGGCATACTGCCACTGCCGACTCCCGGCTATGCGGATCCCTCTGGAAGTACAAATTATGTTTTGAACCTGACCGAAAAAAATCCAGTTAACCAGCAGGTTCTGCGGATCGATTACAACATATCGGACAAATGGCGTGTTTACGTTCGCGGGCTCCACATGAAAGTAGCATCCAAAGGAAATGCGGCAGCTGATGCGCCAATGACCTATCTGGCCAACTTTCCCGTCGACTACATTAATTCGAGTCCCAACCTGACTGCAGACCTCACTTATATCGCGAGTCCGACCTTGGTGAACGAAATCAACATAGGGTGGGCTGCGTGGTCTGAGGTCCAGCAGTTTCCCAACGGAACAAGTGAGCTAGCGGCGGTACAGAAGAGTGCGCTCGGGGTTACGCTCGGTCAGTTCCGGCCACAGTTAAATCCACTTGGCCTCATTCCGGCGCTTTCCTTCGGTGGGGGAGGGCTCAGCAAACTTCCCACCATCGGATTCACAGGTTCCCAGGGAGGGCGCTTCCCAATCAGGTCGCAATCGACTTCCTACGGTCTCACGGATGGCCTGACGAAGACGTGGACCGCCCATGTCTCAAAAGTGGGTTTCTATGCTCACATCGATCGTTTTGTTCAGGAGCATGTCGCTGGAAATTTCGCCGGCCTCTACAATTTCAGTGTAAGCACTCAGAACCCGTTGGATAGCGGAAACACGTTTGGCAACGCGCTGCTGGGAAATTTTCTGCAATACTCTGAGAGCGCGAGCGCGCCCGATTCCGATCCGTTTACTCATGTTCTCGAGTGGTACGCACAAGACACTTGGAAGGTGCGCAGGAAACTCTCGCTGGATTATGGTCTGAGGTTTAGCTACGACCTCCCACAGACGATACTCCAGGGTGCAAACTTCGTTCCAAGCAGTTACAACGCCTCGCTCAAGCCGGTACTCTATCAACCGGCATTGGCGGGCGGTAAGAAGGTTGGCGTGGATCCCCGTAATGGAACTCAGGTCAATCAGGTATTGATTGGAGCTGTAGTCCCTGGATCAGGTGATCCTTTCGATGGTATGGTGACCCTGCACAGTAGCAACGCCGTCAAGGGGCAGGGTCTGTTTGTTGCTCCTCGTTTGGGATTTGCGTGGGATGTCTTTGGCGATGGTTCAACATCGATCCGCGGTGGAGGGGGAATCTTCTACAACTCCCGCACCCCTTCTACTCAGTCCGGAAACTTGGCCACGAATCCGCCGATTCAGGAGAGCCCCACCCACCCCTTCGGCTCAGTTAGCCAACTCTTCTCGGGTGCCGACAGCGGCGTGATCTTCCCCTCGAATCTGAGCGGGGCAGTACAGAGTGACGGGAAATGGCCGGTCCTCTACAATTACAGCCTTGGCGTACAGCGCAAGGTAGGATTTGCTAGTGTGTTGGACGTCGCCTATGTGGGTAATCTCGGACGTCATCTTGGTCAGACCCTAGACTTGAATGCACTGGCCCCGGGAACTCGTTTCATGGCTGCAAACCAGGACCCTACTGCATCGTCGAAACCATTGGCCGACAACTTTCTCAGGCGCTACACCGGGTTGGGAAGTATTCCGTACACAGAGTTCGGAGGAGGATCAAACTACAATTCTCTTCAGATCTCCCTGACCAGACGTTTCACGAAAGGTTTCTCTCTCGGAGCGAACTATGTTTGGTCGAAGACGTTGGATTACACCGACTCAACTACCGCATCAGGTCTGGCAAACTTTGCACCACTGCATGCCTACAACTATGGCTTAGCTAGCTATGACCGCGATCACTCGATTGTGATCAATTATCTTTGGGACATTCCGAAGGCAAGTAAGTTATGGAACAATCTGATCGTTCGCACGACCTTGGATAACTGGCAAATATCCGGCATCACATCTCTTATCCGCGGCGCACCGCTCGGGATTATTCTCAACACAGGCGGAGTTGATCTCACCGGAGGAACCGACGGCCCTCGCGCCTTGCTGACGGGTAATCCAATCCTCCCTCATGGATCTCGTAAGGTACTTAACTACTTCAATACGAACGTCGTTACTCTTCCGGCGGTGAACACCCCGAATAGTAGCGGGAGGTACTCAAACTTTGTCGGCAACGCCGGCAAGGTTGTCTTTCGCGGTCCAGGCACTAATGACTCGGATGTGTCGCTGTTCAAAAACCTCAAAATTGGGGAAAGAGTGACCATACAGTTGAGAGGCGAGTTCTACAACGTATTCAATCATCCATCTTTCAACAGTGTCGATAACACCGCGGTGTTCACCACCGGTGGGCAACAGACGAATGGCACCTTTGGAGCAGTCAGTAGTGACCTCACCCCCCGGCAAGTTCAGCTCGTCGGGCGCGTTAGCTTCTGAGTCAGGCAAAGGAATCTACAGCAGGGCCCGGCCGTCAGTGTAGGTCCGGGATCACACCAAGTCCATTCAGGAGAATCGAAGTGCATCTTTCCAAACTAATTCGCAGAGCAGCTCTAACGACCTTTTTGGTTGTTGGTGCTCTGCCGATCGTCGCCCAGGCCGACTGGACCGTAACGAAAACGTATCCGCTCGGTGGGCCAGGCTCGTGGGACTATCTGACGGTTGATGCGAAGGAGCATCGTCTATTCATCCCAAGAAGTACGCACACGATGGTCGTCGACTCCGAGTCCGGCAAACTTCTAGGCGATGTGCCTGACCAGAAAATCGCCCATGGGGTAGCCGTAGTTCCGAGCTCAGGGCGAGGGTTCATCAGTGATGGAGGCGGCGAAGGATCTGTGGTCGTCTTTGATCTTAGGACATATGCCCCATTGGGACGGGTGACAACTCTCCCGGACTCGGATGGGATAATCTATGACGCCTCTGTAGGTAAGGTCTTAGTCGTCTCGGGGGACAAGGGTATGTTGATGTCTTTCAAGCCGGACATCGACCTCAAGACGGGCGAGATGGATACCCCAATTGATTTGGGCGGTTCCCCAGAATTTCTTGCTTCCGATGGAGCAGGTAAGGTCTATGTAAACCTCATGGACAAGAATGAAGTAGCTACAGTCGACCTCAAGCTTAGGAAGGTCGTCGCTCGATGGCCCGTAGCGCCTGGCGGTGCTCCAGTTGGAATGACAATCGACACGAAGAAACGACTTCTCTTCATCGGCTGCAGAAAGCCGCAGATGTTAGTTGTTATGAATTTGGATACCGGAAAAGTTGTGTCAGCCATGCCCATAGGGTCGAATGTAGACGCTATAGAAGTCGACCGTGGCCAAGTGTTCGCCAGCTGCCGCGATGGCTCGCTCTCCATAGCAGACGAAAAGTCACCGGCACACTTCGAGATTGTACAGGTGGTAAAGACACGTCCCGGGGCAAGTACGATGGGGCTAGATCCGACAAGCCATCGAATATATCTACCAGCCGCCGAAATGCAGGATCCCATAGCCGGACCGTCAAAGCGACAGCAGATGAAGCCTGGATCCTTCATGATCATGGTGGTTGCCAGGAACCCTCCACGTTAAGTGCTTCCCTCCGTTGTTCAAGCCTCCTGCGACGGACCTATGCCAGTACCTTCCGTGGGTTATCGGAATTTTGCGCACATTGCAGCGTCTCAGCAAATGGAATATCTGGGTGCTTCAGCATCACAATTGCAAACCCGGAAGATATTGAGAGGGAACGACGATGAATCGTAGAAGCTTTTTGACCTCGTCCGGCGGTGCTGGCCTGTTTCTTGCTTGCAATGGTGGGTCGCGACCTGCAGCCGCCTCTCAGACCCCCCAACGTTCCCTCGTGAAGCTTGGAGATCAGACCGCTCCCACGAACGACGTTCACCTAAAGTATCTAGCACGCTACGGCGTTCGGAACATATGCGGCTATCCCGAGATACCGGATGGGCGCCTCTACGCGACCGTGGATGAACTCAGACGAATGGTCGATTTAGCCGGCAAGAGTGGCATAAGTGTGGACTGTGTGGCTCCCCCTTTTCTGGAATCAAGTCACATAGACAAGGAGAAGCATCCTGCGATCATGCTCGCCCAGAGTCCCGAGCGTGATAGAGACATCGAATCCCTGCAGGTGATGATTAAGAATTGTGCGGCGGCCGGCATCCCATCGATCAAATACAACATGAGTCTCCTGGGTGTGCTCCGAACCGGACGAACAGCGGGTCGGGGCGACGCACTCTACCACACCTGGAAGCTATCTGAAGCGCACCCGGATACCCCTATGACCAAGGCGGGTAAGGTAAATGCTGAAATGTTTTGGGAGCGGATCACTTACTTCTTGGACCGGGTGATACCGGTTGCCAATGAGTACAAGATTCGTATGGCATGTCACCCCCACGATCCTGGGGTGCCTCCAGAGGGGTATCAGGGTGTTGACCGAGTACTCGGAACCGTAGACGGACTCAAGAAATTTGTAGCTATTCAGGAGAGCCCACATCACGGGCTTAATTTTTGCCAGGGGACCATCTCCGAGATGCTCGCAGATCCTGGAGCGGAAATATTTGATGTCATCAGGTACTTTGGAAGTCGAAAGAAGATCTTCAACGTACATTTCCGCAATATCCGTGGCCATCGCAACGATTTCCTTGAGGTCTATCCGGACGAAGGAGATATCGATTTCGTTAAAGCCATTCGGGTCTATAAAGAAGTCGGTTACCCCTATATGCTCATGCCTGATCATGTTCCACTGGCGACAAACGATCCAGGAAGCCTGCAGTCGTTCGCGTTCTGCTACGGTTACATACGTGCACTGCTTCAGTCCGTCGATTAGAGTTTCGAGCCGAACGATGAAGTCTTACTCATTCTTGCGGCTTGGGGCGTGTGTCGTGCAATTGTCAGTTGGTGCAAAACCGCCAATGCACGCATCGAGAATGGATCGTCACCAAGAGTCAGCTTTTCATATTGCCACCCCTATCAACCTTCCCGAAACGCGTATCGACATACCCTCACTCGCCCCCGACGATCTCGAAGCGCTGAAGTCCATTGTTCAGCACGCGGACATCGTGGGCTATTCTTTTCGTCCGGACAGAGGTGGACGTTCGCGGGCTGCTCGACCAATTGGAAGCGCTAGGCGGTCACCATCTCGGGCTGATTCTCAAGATTGAAATCGCGAGGGCTCCGAGATTTGTCTAAACTACTTCTTGCCGCCATGCGTACGCGTTCTCTCGGAATCATATCGCCCGTGGGGATCTAGCAGCAGAATGCGGCTATCAGCGCCTAGCCGAAGTTCAGGAGGAAATCCTTTGGATCTGTGAAGCGCTCACGTGCCCGTGATCTGGGCCACAGAAGTGATGGAGACTTTGGCCAAAAAAGGCCTGCCTTCGCGTTCAGAATCACGGATGCTGCGATGGGTGAACGCGCTGAGTCGTCATGTTGAACAAAGGACCATACGCCGTCACGGCTGTCAGCGTTCTCGCCGATATCCTCACACGCATGGAAGCTCATCAGGACAAAATGCGACCTATGCTACGCCAACTTCATGCCGCCACATCCCCGCCAGGTAAAGCTTGACGCTATCCGCAAAATCACGGGCCTCTCGGCCAAACGGCTACTAGGAGAGGGGCCAGGGATGGCAATTGCCATAATTGCTCACTTGTTGCTAAATCGCCTTGTCGCGCACTGACGGGCTTCCATCGGGGCCGGATACGAGTATCAGACCGCGCGACTATATATGTATCGCTTTTGGATGTTCCTGCATTGTTCCCGTGACTAAAACGACAATTTCCCGCCCCTTCTAGGCTTTTGAATCAGAGGGTTATAGCTGCCGTATGCGCGACGCCAGCCTTTTTGCGGCCATAAATTGGTCTGCCAATAAATAATTGAAAATAAATGGGTTATGAAAAATAATAAGAGCCTCCGCATATCGGAGGCTTTGTGTAAGCTACTGATTCTAAATGGTGGCCAGAGACGGGATCGAACCGCCGACGCCGGCCTTTTCAGGGCCGCCTAGCAGGCGAACTAAGTGGTCTAGAATCAGCGGATATCGTTGAGACGATTAGCGTTGTGGCCACCTCGATTTAGGATGGTTTAGGACCATTTGGGGCTGGTTTCGACCGCACGATGGTCGTGTATTGGTCGCGCCAAGCCGCCTAACCATCCCCATGTTTGCTGCCGTCCTTGAAAGTGGATCTGGATCTCTAACGAAACCCGACGGAGCGGAAGTGGATCTGAGCAAAGCATGCCGCTCGCTGTTGATCCGAGATCGCTCTCTTGCTAACTCGCAACGATGTCGCCTCGCTTCATTTCAATCATAATGTGGCCATTCCTTGGGCCAGATCGACTATCCGCGACAAGTGTGCTCCCATCAGCTCCTGACAAGGCCGGTCGACTCACGGATGACGAGTTCGGTTGAGATGCGGTGCTCCGTCCCAACGTTTCCACGTCGATTGTCTGCATCGTAAAGAGCATTAAAAGCGCTCGCTCCAATCTCCGCACGTGGAACGCGAATTGTAGTCAGCGGAGGTTGGAGGAAATTGCTTATCTCAATATCGTCGAAACCCAAAACCGAGATATCTCCTGGTACGTGCAGGCCCGCGGCGTGAATCTCACGCATCATACCGATCGCTGTCAGATCGTTCGAAGCCATCACGGCCGTCGGAGGTTGGCGCAATCTCAACAGCTTTGCCATCGCACTCTGCCCCCCGTCAATTCGATGGTTGCCGATTTGCATATAGTCGGCACTGAAGCTGAGCCCCTTCCTCTTAAGAGAAAGCGCGAAGGCGTTGCTGCGAGTTTTGGCAGAGACGAGGGTCGGGGGACCGCTTACGAATGCAATCTTCTTGTGTCCGAATGAAATCAGATGCTCAATGGCTTGTTCGATTCCACTGACATAGTCGATAAAGACATTGCTAATGTTGGGTCCCACGCGCCCAGTGTCGAGGAAGACAATCGGGATGCCACGCTTGTTCAGTAACTGCACGAGTTTAGGATCCATTTCCGATGTCATGATAGCGACACCATCCACCCGTCGCTCGAGCATCCGACGGACGCATACCTGCATTCGTTGCGGCTGGTAATCAGTATTGGCAATCAGAACTTCCTGCCCGTGCTCAACTGCGATGCGCTCAAAGATCTTCACGATATCTGGGAAGAATGGATTGGCGATATCAGAGATGATGAGGCCATACATATGACTCCTGCCCGAGCCTAGGGCGCGCGCATGCGTATTGGGATAGTAGCCGAGGGACTTGATGGCGCTGCGAACCTGGCTCTCAATTAGCGCGCTGACCGGAACCGTTCCATTTACTACCCGAGACACAGTGGCTGTGGAGACGCCGGCCTTTTTCGCAACCTCTCGAATGTTCATGTATGGTCGGTATTCGTTACCTTTCTGCGTGGCGAGTGCGATTCTTCGATCGCTGCGGCATCATTAGCCGGCCGCATTCCACCTTGGCTGGGGGACACCGTCACTATAGCCCATCGTGGAGCATCCATCTCGCGGTAATCTAATTGACCCGTGTTGTCACGCCGAAAAGATGTCTTCTGACCTTAGAATCGACTTGTAGGGCAGACGACGGATATATCGTGCGTTGTGCATAATCATGAATCCTGTAACCAAGTGCATCCAGTGAGGATGAAGAGTCTCTTTGAATATAAAGGGTCAGTGCTCATGCATCATGACGGCCTAGTCTCCAGCTACACTCAGAAATCGACTCTGAGGTGAACCCTGAAACCTAGTAGTTTGCACAAGTCAGCCCCATTCCGTGAAGGTGCGCGGTCCAGCCGAGGTGGTGCGGCTACTGCGCTGCTGGTCTGGTCGATTCTCAACGGGATCGCGACGATTGCCGTCGGCCAGTCTCCGGCTCCTCAGCCGGCTACCCCTCCGGTTGTGCCGGGAAATTTCGTCGACACGACTGCGGCCAGCAAGGTTTCGCTCACCTCTGTTGCCTCCCATACTTCCAAGAAATATCTGCTGGAAACAATGGGCTCGGGGGTGGCGCTGTTCGACTATGACAATGACGGTCTGCTTGACATCTTCTTTGTCAACGGCGCGCCGCTCGCTGATCCTACTTCGAAGGGGACTATTCCGCAGAAGGCCAGCGAAAAGGACTGGAACCGCCTCTATCATCAAAAGAGAGATGGGACGTTCGAAGACGTTACGGCGAAGGCTGGTCTGCAAGGCCAAGGGTACGGTATGGGCGTGGCGGTTGGGGACTATGACAACGACGGCTTCGAGGACCTGTATGTGACCGCGTACGGGGGCAATCGTCTGTATCACAACAATGGGGACGGTACCTTCACCGATGTTTCGAAGGAAATGGGTATTGCCGCGCAAATCGGCAAAGGCATGGGAGTCGCCATCGCTGATTACGATGGTGATGGATGGATGGATATTTTT
>Ga0210410_10001202_pt1 | contig 24855 bp, 9 predicted proteins | sample IncBWC4MmetaG_FD_161058 | JGI IMG/M metagenome (GOLD analysis project Ga0210410, IMG submission 161058) | Forest soil microbial communities from Barre Woods Harvard Forest LTER site, Petersham, Massachusetts, United States - Inc-BW-C-4-M | ecosystem: Environmental > Terrestrial > Soil >... | reverse complement strand
TGGCTGTGTTACCGATGTACCACTGGTAGTTCAGCGCGCCAGAGCCGCTCGCCGCCACGGTAAATGTTGCCGACTGACCCGCCGTGATCGATGCGCTGACCGGCGGAACGATGATGGAGGGTGCCTGCGACTGCATAGGTGGCGGCGGGGCGACGGAGCTCAACTGAACCGTGCTGCTCGCCAGCCCGGGTGCGGTTGCCGTCACGGTGACGACGCCGGGGGTAAAGGTGCTGCGAAGGGCGATCTTGGTCAGGCCGCCTTCGAAGTTAAGCTCGGGGTCACCGGGCGAGTGGAAGAAGGCGTACGGTAGGCCGTTGATGACGTTGCTGTTGGCTTTTGAGTATGCGTCTTCGAAGTAGGTCGTCACTGCTGGATCGGCAACAACCTGCTGGGTGCCGCCCATGTAAGTGGCCGGGCCGGTTACAGAGAACGTTACGTTGTCGTTCGCGGTGGGCACGAGGTTTCCCTGCGCGTCCTGCACTTGGGCGGTTACAAAGGCAGCATCAGAGCCGTTCGCGGTCCACTGGAAGCTGGTTCCGTCCGGCTTCTGCAGCTCTGGAACAACCTTGAGCACGATCTTGTTTTTCGTACCGGCTGTCGTACGGGAATCGGTGACGCCTGGGACCAGGTTGCCGTTGGCATCGACGCATGCTGCCGTGACAATACCGGGCGCCCAGTTCACCATCCAATGAACCTGGCCGGGCATGACGGTGGTGTTCTGAGTAAGGTCGCCGCCCGACTGAATGTTCCAGGGATTCGGCGTCTGGTCTGCGAGGGTCGCCCCCGTAAGCGGATCCTTGTTCACGCCGTTGATCAGGAGGCGAACCGCAGGACAGTTGCTGAAGGCGTTCTCCTGAATCGGAGTCCCCGCCGTGTACTCATAGGCGCGGTTCCAGTGGTGCGCCAGAGCAACCACAGGCTTGATCGAGTATGGCGTCCAGTTCGCCTGATAGATGTAGTAGATCAACCGGGGGAACCGGTTCTGGTCGACCATGGAGTAGCCCAGGGAACGGACGTAGTTGCCAAGATTGTTGTTTCCATTGAACTCCGACCACGTGCTGATCTCACCCGGTGTGTCTGCGAAGTACCACTGCGCCATGCCGAAAGTGTTGTTCACGCGACCGTTGCGCCAGTCATTCAGGTACGGTGCGGCAAAGGCAAGTTCGTTGTCCCAGGCCAGACCGCGACCGGTGCCGACGTTGTCCCAGTATTCGGCTCCAAACGCGGGCTTACTTGGATTTGATTGCTTGTTCCCTACCTCGCAACCAGCGCCGTCGCACTCGTCGATGCCGACGTAGTTGGCATAAGACGGCAGATAGGCACGGGTGGCCTGCTGACGCGGGTTGATGTTATCCCACTGCGCTTCGAGGCTGGCAAGGGTACTTATGAGGCTCAGGTTATTGCCGCCGTTGTCTTCTTCCCAGTCGAGGATGGACGGATGGCTGCGATCGCGAATAATCATGTCGCGGTGAATTTCGGTCTTCAGGGTCTGATCGTCTGCTGTGGGATTAGTGAAGCTGCCTTCGCCATCGCCGCTCGGCTGGTCGATCATGATGCCGTAAGCATCTGCAGCTTCGACAAACTCTTCGCTGCTGGTGGAGTGGCCGGGGCGCCAGATGTTGCCGCCGCTTGCCGCGAACTGGGCCAGGTCACGCCACACCTGCTCATCTGGAACGGCAGATCCGAGGGCTGGGTAGTCGTAGCGTCCAGACGCACCCCACAGGTACATGGGATGGCCGTTGAAGTAGGGAAAGTTATTGTCCCAGGTGATGATGCGGATACCCAACGGGCTCTGCGCCGAGTCGACCACCACTCCATTGACGCTGACGATGTGGTAGACCTTGTACATATAAGGCTTGCCGTAGACAGAGTTATTCGGATACCACAGGGTCGGGTTCGGCACGGTGATCTGCTGCTGAAACATCGCCTGTTCTGTGGAAGGGAAGCTCGCCGCCGTCATAGGTGCAACGGCTTGAGTAATGGGCGGGGCAGTGACCACGACGTCGCCATTCGCATCCACAATTTGCGTAGTCAACGTGACCTGCTGAGTGGTCGCCGACTCGTTCAAAACGTTGGTTTGCACTTCAACGATGGCCGAAGCCGCGGTCGCAGTCCCCAGTGAGGCGGCAGTGATCGACTTCGTGCCGACGTAAGTGCCCCAGGTCTTCTGATTGGAGTACACATTGATCGGAATATGAACAGGATTGGTTACAAATAACTTGACGTTGCGGAACAAGCCGGCCATGGCCTGGCCAAAGCGAAAGGCGCCGGAGAAGTTGGGCTGCTCGAACCACGTACTGCCACGGGAGACGTCGATGGCGATGACATTGTCTGTACTGCCGTCCGCATGGAGATAAGGCGTAAGGTCAACGGCGACGGGAACGAAACCCACAACGTGAGTCGCCTTCGCGTCGGCAGCAACCGCGCTGATGCCCGGAAGCAAGGTACCGTTGATATAGACCTGAACGCCGGTGTGTGAACCTTCGATCTCGAGCATGAACTTCTGGGTCGCATACTTAGGATCAACTTTGAAGTGCAGTCGATACCAGTTGTCGTTTCCGGTCAGAGAGCCCTGTCCGCCGCCGGAGGTCTGGTTGATGAAGGTCCTAGATATGTTCGCATCGTAGGGCAGGCCGACCTGCTGCCAGTTGCTGTCCGAGCTCTCTACAAAACCAGGAGTCGAATAGGAGGTTGAGTTATTCGCATTCTCAAACCACCAGTGACTTTGCGGCGCATTCGAGTTCGAGGAGGCGTCTCCGATATACTCCGGCACGCCCCCCGCCAGGTTGATCGTGAACCGCTGCGAGAGCGGGAGCGACGGCTCCACCTGCTGTGCCCGAGCCCCGCTCGAGCAAAGCGCTGCAAACAGGAGCAGGAGCACCGCAATGGCGGTCGGCTTTCCGCTGCCCTTCAAGTGACGTGAGACGAGACGTTCTAACTGGCAGAATCCAAAACAAAGTTGCCGAACGGCACCCGGCAACCAAATAGTGTCCCTAGTGGTTCTGCTCTGCGGTGTGGGGATAACAACGTGCATGATGCTCCTTTTTTTAGTGACAGAAATCACAATGCCAGATCGAAGCCGTATTTATGTTACTAGAGGGTAATTTTAGTTACCATTTAAGGGTACTTAAGTCATTGCATTATTAGGTACTCAAGCTGAGGTGTTAGGAGAATTCATCGGAAGTCTTCCGTCGGGAGCGCAGATTGCCACGGCCCTCTCGAGATTGCGTCCGAGTGACGGGCAACACGGAAATAATCCCTGTGGACTAAAAACTGGCCCCTCGACAGGTGCGCGCCCGGCCAAATCGTTAGCTGATAAATCCCGCCTGCTTCCTACCAGTGACAAACAAGAGCGCGCAATTACCGCGCAATCGTGCGGTAATCGAAGAGAAGTGTTCGACGGGCCAGAAAGGCAATCTAAAGCAAATCAACAAGTTGCGAGAAAATGAGCCCCATAAGAGGCGCCATAAATATCGTTTTGGCCCAATGGACCCAGAATGGCGCTCCTAATTTATTGAAAATAATGGAATTAATGGTCGGCCCTAGTAGACGATTAGGGAACTTTCCAGCGCTCGGATCCCTTTAGCCCGGTTCAGCTCCCCTGCTGTCTGGCAGAATGCAGCCGGTAAGGAAGCGCGTCCGGTGCGAAAGCAGGAAGACCGCGGCACTCACTTATCGCTGCGTCTCCGAGCCGGGCCGGTGGATTCCCGCACGACCAGAGTCGTCTTCACGCTGTGCTGCTCGCCTTGTGCGTGCGGATCGCTTTTGAGATGCTCCAGCGCATCGAAGAACGCCTTCGCCAACTCATATCTAGGCAACCGCAAAGTCGTTAGGGGTGGATGGACGATATCGCTCATCTCGATGTCATCGAACCCGATAATCGACACATCGTTCGGGATCGAGAACCCCATCCTCATCGCTGCGCGCATACCCCCGATTGCGGTCAGATCATTCGCTGCCAAGATTGCGGTCGGCCTGTCTTGAAGCGAGAGCAACTCGGTCATTGCCGCCATACCGCCTGTAATCCTGTAGTTCCCAACCTTGATGAATTCCGGCCGCGGCACAATGTCAACGCGCTTCAGCGCACGAATAAACGCCTCGACACGATGATCCGAAATCGTGAGGCCTGCGGACCCGCCAATATAGCCGACCTTCTTGTGGCCAAAATCCTTCAGATGCCGCAATGCCTGGTTCATGCCACTCTTGTTGTTGATTGCCACATCGCTCAACCTATTAGCCGTATGCCCTCGATCCATGGTCACGAGGGGAACGCGGTTATGCATCAGGTCTTCAAATGGCCCCGTCTCAATCTCCGAAGCCAGCAAGGCCACGCCGTCCACCTTGCGAATGAGCATCCTCCGGATAGATTGCTGCATGCGCCCAGAGTGAAAGTCGGTGGTAGCCATCAACATCTCTTGATCGTTTTCGACGACGATTCCTTCAAAACACTTAATAAACTCCGGAAAGAATGGATTTGTAATGTCCGGAATAATCAGGCCATACGTCCCGCTCCTCCCGTATTTCAAGGTCGTCGCACTGTTATTGGGAAAGAACTTTACCTCCTCGATTACCTTGCGGACGCGCTCTACTGTTTCCGGTCGTACCAGAGTTGATCCGTTGATGACGCGCGATACGGTCGCACTGGAAACTCCTGCTAGTTTGGCGATGTCGCGCATGTCCATAATGCTGTCCGTTCTCCTTGGCCTTGAGGATGTAGAGTGACACGCAGCTCTCACAGAAAGGTGAGGCTGTGGAAATACGAATTCGTTACGGACCCAACCGCGGACCTCGCCCGCAGGAATCTTGCATTTTAATTATTGAGTTGCAAAATCTTTATATGTACACGTATACATAGTACCGTAACGCTTGGCTGTTTTGATGACAACTCAGTAATGCCAGATCCACAGCACAACGTTCGTCCAATGGGCTTCGCGTGAATGCCTGCATCGCGCCCAGCCACTTACGCTTCGCAAGATTTGCCACACGCCAGGCCAACGCTCCGATGGAGCAGTTGCTTGCGCGCGATCCTCTGATGCAGCCGCAGGACAAAGCCGGCTCCTGATCGATGCGGACATGGGGCGCCTATACGTGGATCAATCAATCGCGGCTTGCTGGCGCAGAGCAGTCGCGCTTTCTCGTCTGGTTTGAAGACCATCAACTCGCGTGCGCCATTGCTCATCTCTGCCTCGGGGCAAGATCTCAACGGCACCCACTACCATGCGGCACGTGCTGGACTGGATGGCTTAGATATGTTCCATGTGTTACGACATCACCGTAGCTCTGGGCAGAAGGTGGCCATGTCGCAGTATCCCCTGGCATCCCCATCGGCATTTGACAAAAGATCAGGCCCTTGACATCCGTTAGTTGGATCCGTTATGCGGCTTACCTCCTACCATCTTCAACGTCAAAGCCGCAGCTTGAAAATCTCCACGTAGATCCACATCGACGCCGTGCTGCATCCAGAAGATACCGCTGGCAACCGAAGGGGAGCCTGCCGTGAGCTTGCCGTCGAGCGCTGCAATTCGGTACATTGCATCCGGCTTCAATCCGCGCAGATAAATACGTGGGAAGGGATACAACATCTGGCTAGAGTGCAAAAACGTAAACGTAACAGCATGACGCTGATCCTCTGATACGTATTCCGTGACAGATTGCGCGCTTCCATTCTGCGGTGAGATTAGGCGGTAGAGTGAGCCTCGCTGCACGGTCTCACGAACTTGCTTGTACTGCGCCACCATCTTCTTCGCGGTTGCAAAATCCTGCGGCTTCCAGTTATTGAGATTCGCCCCGATGCCGAGCGATCCCTGCATGGACGACAGAAAGCGATATTCGAGTGAGAGCGTGCGCTGATTGATCAAGGTGGGTGAATCGGTGACCCAGGACATCATGATGCCGGGTGTATAGGCATAGGAAAAGCCATCCTGTATCAGAAGTCGGTCGAACGCATCCGTATTATCCGAAGGCCAGACCTCGTCGGTGTAACGCATGATGCCCAAATCAACCCGGCTTCCTCCTCCGGAGCAACTTTCGATCTCAACCTGAGGATGTTTCGCACGCAACTCAGAGAGGATGGAGTAAAGATTCTGTACATAGGTGATGTAGACCTGCTTCTGGTCTTCAATAGCCACCGCCGGCCATCCCGGTTCGGACCAATTGCGGTTGTAGTCCCACTTGAGAAAGGCGATGTCATTCTCATTCAAGAGTTTGTCGAGAAATTGAAAGACATAGTCGCGCACATCTGGCCGGGCGAGATTGAGCACAAGCTGATTTCGCCCCTCAGTGCGTGGTCGGCCAGGGAAGTTCAAAACCCAATCCGGATGCTTGCGATAAAGGTCGGAGTTTGGGTTTACCATCTCAGGCTCAACCCAAAGACCGAAGTCCATGCCAAGCGAGTGGACTTTGTCGACCAGAGGCTTCAATCCATGCGGAAACTTCACGGGATTCACGTACCAGTCGCCAAGCCCCGCGTGATCATCTGCTCGCTGACCGAACCAACCATCGTCGACGACGAAACGTTCAACGCCGATGCTTGCAGCCTTCTCGGCGAGTTTCTCCTGTCCGGCTTCGTCCACATTGAAGCCCGTGGCCTCCCAGGAGTTATAAAGGACCGGCCGCAGCTTGAGGTTTGGCGCCTGCGGCAGGATGCTGGAGAGTTCAAAGCGGTGTAACAGCCTTGAAGCACCTCCTATGCCGTCGTGCGAATAGCCGGCATAAAAGTAGGGCGTTTGCAGGCGCTCGCCAGCAGCCAGCTGGTAGCCGAAGTCGAAACTGTTTGGGCCGCCGGTCACACGTACTTGTTGGATCTGATCCTGCTCTACACTGATTTGCCACGATCCACTCCAGCCCAAAGCACCGAACCATACGTCGCCGCTGTCCTGATCCTCCGAGTCATTCCGATCGACGGCAAACCAAGGGTTGTTCTGAGCGCCCGTGGACCCGCGACGGCTCTCAAGAATAGTTCTGCCCGGCTGGATCATCTGCTTATGCAATTGCCATTCTCCGGCCCATCGACCGGTGAGATACCGTAGACGATAGTTCGTTCCGCGAGGGAGATTCCAGGTACCAGAGGCGATCTGCTCAACGGTCACCGAAGAGGAAGTTTTATTCTGAAGCTGTGCTGCTCGGCGGAGAATGCCAGTGGTCGCGTCTACCTGATACTGAAGCTCGACATAAATCTCTCGCGATATGTCCTTGAGCAGGAGCGTCAGCCGGTTGTCCTCAATGGTGTGTGAGACATACTGCAACACCAAATCGCGATTGCCATCCGGGAAGGTGATCTTTAGATCGGGTTCAATGTAAAGGCCTCCACCCCAAGCAACAAACTCCTGACGTGTGGTGTTAATGGGAGGATCGAAGGACGAAAACCCAGGATCTGACTGTGGCGCAGCAAAAGTGTCTTCCATGCTGAGCCGCTTACCCCAATAAAGCGTCTGCACCTGTTTCTTTTCGTTGATGCCGAGTACATAGGACATGTCGGCAGCATCGATGCGAAAGACCTGCGTTTGCTTGTCGAAGTGAATAGAAGCTGTATTCGATTGCGCTCGTACCCGCCGAGGAGCAAGCAGACCTAAAAGAGCGATCCCGAATAGAACTGCATACCGAGCACGAGGCAGTATTAAACAAGCAAGGTGATTTACGGTGGTTCCACCAGAAGTACGCATTACTACGCTCCATCCAATCATTGTGTAATTTGAAACAGTCGGTTGCAGTCCTCTTACGATTACTTCGTCAAAGTGTGATCTCACCAGCATGGATTCATGCGCCGCGCCTTCTTGCATGAACCTAGCGGAAGAAAATGCTCAGGAACAGACAGAGGGCGAAGGCTACGAGTGCAAGGAACAGTGCTGTCTTGGGGATCCGAATGCTTTGGTGCGCTCCGGTCCAGGAAGTGAGGTTAGCGAGTTCCTCGCGGGACTTGGCAGTAGTGAATGTGCTGAGGAGAGCTGTGACCATAAAGCAGCTCGTCCATGCAAGGATTGCGCCATAGAAATTAGCACTCATATCGCTGCCGTATGCGATCCAATGCATGCGGTAGGCGAAGTTGTGTGCGATGGATGAGAGGGTACCCAGGAGAAGTCCCCAGAAGCCGGCCTTCGGAGTAGCCCATGTAGTGAACATGCCAAGTAGAAATGTAGCCAGAAGCGGCGCATTGAATAGCGAGAAAAGCAGTTGCAGGTAATCCATAAGGTTGTTGAAAGAGAGAGCCAGGTATGCGGTTGCAACGCTAAGCAGGATGGCGATGAGCGTTGAGAACCTTCCTACCAGGACGTAGTGGCTATCGCTTCTGTTGGGGGCGAGGGTGGCTCGATAGACGTCATGTGTCCAGATTGTGACAAGCGCGTTGATGTTTCCTGCGAGTCCCGACATGAGGCTCGCCAGGATGGCTGTAATTCCGAAACCCAACAGGCCATGGCGATAGTAACGCATCATCATTGCTGGCAGAGCCTGGTCGTAGTTGAATGTGAGTTGGGAACGAAAGATGATAGCCGCTGCAAGGCCGGGAAGCACGACCAGAACAGGGAAAAAGAGCTTCACAGCAGCAGCGATCAACGGAGTGTTGATGACCCCGGCCGTGGTACGAGCAGCAAGGGCCCGTTGGATCAGTACGAAATCGGTGCACCAGTACCCAAAGCTTAGGACAAAGCCGAGTCCCATCGAGATGCCCAGAACATCCATGCGGGATGCCTGCGGACTGGCGACAGGTAGCCCGACCCAGGTATGGCGCATGGAAGGCTGTAACTGCGAGGCGATGCCGGCCAAGCCATGGAAGTCGTGCAGGATGAAGAACACGAGTGGCAGGAGCCCGAGAAGGATGAGTGCGAATTGAATCACTTCGTTGTACATCGTGGCAGTGAGGCCGCCAAGAGAAACATAGAGGAAGACGATGGCGGCCGCGGTCAAGGTGGTTTGCGTGAAACTCCATCCTAGAAACGTACGCAACACCTGCGAAAGTGCATAGAGACTGATGCCCGAAACGAGCACCATCATGATGCCGCAACAAATAATATTCAGCCTGCTGGTAGCTTCGTTGAAGCGGAGTTTGAGAAATCCAGGTACGGTGAGGGCGCGGCTTTGCATGTAGATCGGCATCATGCCGAGAGCGAGAAAAAGCATGGCGGGTATAGCACCTACCCAATAAAAATGAAGGGTCTCAGCGCCATACTTCGCGCTGGCGGAGACGATGCCGACAATCTCAAGTGCCCCGCAGTTGGCAGCGAGAAAAGCGATTGCGGTGACTGCGGTGGGCAGTGTGCGAGCCGCGTGGAAAAACTCAGAAGATGAATATGCTTTTTTGCGAAAGAGCCATCCGACCAAAATCGTAGCAACAAAATAGATGCCGATAATCGTGAGGTCAACCGAATTGGGAGGGCGTGAGCGCAATAATCGAAATCGTATCTTATAGTCGGGTAAGGATGGACTGATGTCTCGGACAAACATAGGACGCTGGTGTGCCTCGTCAAGGAATGGCACGCCGGGGTAAGCATTGCCGCAGTAAGAGATTTTCAGTTGACAATTCATCACCAATTCCAATATAGATACTGACGCGCGATAAATGTATACGTATACAGTATCAAAAAGTGAAGTGGCTCCGAATAAAATGTATACGTATGACATTCGAACGCCGGCGGAAAGCCCAATTCCACGCTTCGAATTGAAGGGAAGGTCAAGAACATGTTTAGAGATTTAGTTCATAAAATCCAACAGCATATCGTCCGCAGCTCATGGCCAGCTGTTTTCATTTGCCTTTGCGCATTCGCAGTGTCTTCGGCATGGGCGCAGACCGACCAGGGCGCCATTACCGGCGTCGTCCAGGACGATTCGGGCGCGGTGATTCCCGGGGCAAAGGTCACGCTCACCGCCACGGATACCAGCTTTGCTCTTGACAGCACGGCCAATAAAAGCGGCGTCTTTGTCTTCTCGCCGGTGAAGATCGGCAACTACAAGCTAACGGCGAGTGCACCGGGCTTCCAGACCACCGTGCGTGAGAACCTTCACCTGGACATCCAGCAACGACTGAATGTCGCGCTCGCCCTGCACACCGGCGAGGTAACGCAGCAGGTGACTGTCTCGACAGAAGCGCCTCTGCTTGAATCGCAGACCAGTGAGGTCGGACAGGTCGTCAGTGCCGAAACGATCAATAACACGCCGCTCAACGGGCGTAACTGGGTCTACATTGCCCAGCTGACCGCAGGTGTTGCTCCTCCTTTCGGCAACACGCGCGGCAGCGGCTCCGGCGACTTTGTGGCCAACGGCCAGCGCGCCGAGCAGAACAACTTCATCCTGGACGGCGTCGACAACAACACCAACCTGATCGACTTTCTCAATGGCTCCAGCTTCGTCATGCGCCCGCCGCCCGATGCGCTCGCTGAGTTCAACCTGCAGACAAGCAACTACAGCGCAGAGTTCGGCCACTCGGCCGGGGCAGTTATGAGCGCCAGCATCAAGTCCGGCACCAATCAGATTCACGGTAGTCTGTGGGAGTATCTTCGCAATACCAGACTCGATGCACAGCCTTGGAATGCAGCGTCGGTCGCGCCTTATCACCAGAACCAGTTCGGAGCTACCCTCGGCCTTCCTATCTGGAAGAATCATCTCTTCTACTTTGGAGACATCGAGGCAAACCGCATCTCGATCGCCAACCCAAATACTCTTACCGTGCCGACAGCACTGATGCGTCAGGGAAACTTTACGGAGTTGTTGAACACCACACTTACAGGCCAGGCCCAGCCGATTCAGCTTTATGTCCCGACCTCTGGTGGTACGCAGAAGTTGTCCTATCTGGGGGCGAACAATGTTTTTAGTCCTGGGCAGATCAACGCCGTCGCGCAAAAAATTCTCAACCTGTATCCGTTGCCAAACACAAACGGCGCTTTGATAACCAACAACTACAAGGTAAACCTGGCCAATTCGGACAATGTTGTTCAATGGGACCAACGGCTTGATTGGAACATAAGCCAGAAGGACCAGACCTATGCGCGCTACAGCTACATGCATGAGATCAGGACGAACGGGCTTCCGCTTGGTCCGATTCTTGATGGCAGTGGCTTTGGTGGGAAGAACGACGTAACCTTGGCTCAGAATTTCATGCTGAGTGAGACTCATAGCTTCGCACCGACACTCACGAATGAATTTCGTTTTGGTTATAACTGGCTTCACTCCCAGTACTTCCAACCCAATGCGAACGACACTACCCTGGCAGCATCGCTTGGTCTGGGCAATGTTCCTACCGCGCCCAATGGCTTGGGAGGCATACCCCTTGGCTACTTCAACGGAACTATTCAGCAATGGGGTTCTGTCGGCACTCAGGATGAAACGCAGAATACCTACCAGATACTGGATAACATCACAAAGATACTTGGCAACCATTCGCTGAAGGCCGGCGTATCGTTTCAGGCAATCCGTGTCTTCGACCGGTATGCGGCTGCTCCGCTTGGGCAATACTTCTACAACCCTGTGTACACAGGAAAGCCGGGGACAAGTTTTACCGGCTACGGGGTAGCAGACTTCCTGAACAATCAGATGAATACTGCCGATATCTATACCTCCCCGAACATCAACGATGCGCAATGGTACGATTCCGTCTATTTTCAGGACGACTGGAAGATCGCTCCAAACCTCACCATCAATCTCGGTTTGCGATACGACTTCTACCAGCCCTATAAAGAAAACAGCGGAAGCCAGGCAAACTTCATTCAAACCGGCGGCCTCGGGATCGGTACGGGAACTGGTATCTATGAGCTTCCCACCAAGTCACAGAGCACGGTCCTTGGAGCCCCCTTCCTGGCTACCCTCGCAAAAGATCACGTCACACTTCAATATGTGAACAATGAACGCCTGGCAACCTCGCAAAAACTGAACTTCGCTCCGCGTATAGGTTTTGCTTACCAGCCAATGCCAAAGACCGTGGTTCGCAGCGGCTTCGGTCTCTTCTATGGCGGTCTGCAGAGCCAGGGAAACACCAACCTGGGGACCAACTTTCCCTGGTCGAACTCGGCAAACCTCAACGCTCCAAACTGCTCAGTCGGCAACTGTCCTTCGCTCTCAAGTGAAGGCATCACTCTTGAGAACGGGCTGGTAGCAAAGACTGGCGGCGGTCTGCAAAACTTCGTATCGAACCCCAGCCTTCATGGGATCGACCCCAACATCAAGACGCCATACACTATGAACTACAACCTTTCTGTCCAGCAGGCCCTCAGCGGCAGTATGGTCGCGACGGTGAGTTACGTTGGCAACGTTTCGCGCCATCTGTCGCTGTATTACGATCCGAATACGGTGCGTGGCCTCTTCGCGCCTGGAACCAACACGCAGGCGCTGCAGCCATTTCCCGACCTCGGTGGTGTGGGTACTATTCACTTCGGTGGTATCAGTAACTACAATTCGCTGCAGGCCAAGTTGGAAAAACGAATGTCTCACGGCCTTAGTTTCCTTACAACCTATACATGGGCGCATGCACTCGACGACACCAGCGATGCAGGCGGCCTCTCAACCGCCATCGGCGACCGCAACATGGCGCTCATCCCCTATACGGAGGAGTACACCAACTCGCCCTATGACATCCGGCACCGGTTTACGGTGAACGGTAACTATCAGTTACCGTTCGGAAGAGGAAAAGCGTATCTGAATAAATCGTTGTTGGAAGATCTGACAGTCGGTGGCTGGTCCTCGAGCCTCACCTTCGCAGCTCAGACCGGCACACCGTTTACAGTGAGTCCAAACATCAGTACGGCCGCCGGAGGCAGCGCAAGAGCGATACAGATCCGTGATCCATTTGCTCCTGGTGGCACTGCGGACCCCTTGAACAATCCGGGCGTCACCTGCGCACCCAAGACAAAGACAAAAGCGAATTGGTATAACCCCTGCGCCTTCGCCAATCCACTTCCTGGCAATGATGTAGGGACTATATTCTCATCGCCGGTGACGGATGAGAAAACCGCGATTGCGTTGCTCGGTGGCAGGTCAAACACAATCTACGGTCCGGGCTACTACAGCGTCAACATGTCGATCTTCAAAAACTTCACCACGTTCCGTGAGCAGTATTTGCAATTCCGTGCGGATGCGTTCAACCTCTTGAACCACCCGACGCTCGGCAATCCTTCCACTCAAAACAACAACTCGAACGGCGGACAGATCACTGGGCCAAAGTTCTTCCAGCAAAACACACCCGACGCTCGCTTCCTGCAACTTTCTTTGAAGTACGCCTTCTAACAAACCGACTTCCGAGGACAGGACAACCAGCCCGTTCTGTCCTGATCTGTCTCGACAACCACGTTGCCAGCAAGTGCAGCGTCTTTTCGACAAGTAGTAATACGAGTTTCCCCGACTGAAGATGGATTTAATTACACAGTTATCTTGTTGTGAGGGCCTGTTATGGAATGGAGTACTCGCGTGCCGCGGATATCGGCAATAGGTAGGATAATTGCTATTGTCGTACTCGCGCGGTTTGCCGGTTCGCAGGCGACTGCGCAAATACATTCCCCTGATCCGGGTCGCGATATTACGCTGCAGAACCAGTTAGTGAGTATTCATTACCATCGTCAGTCCGGCACAATGGACATTGTGTGGCAGGACGGGCACAAACTTCTTGGCATCACCAGCGGCGCGCACCTGGAAGATGGCCGTCTGCTATCGACTGACGCCTACGCGGAGCATGACCTGATCCCATCGAAGGCCCTCGCGAACTCAGCTGCCGCGGCAGGGACATCTGCGGCACATAAATACACAATCCGTAGTACTGCTCCTGGAATGCCCGCACTGCTTCAGCATGTCTGGCTCTACGACGGAAAACCATGGATCGCGATTGAAGCTGAATTAAGCCCGGAGGCAGGTGCGATCGGTACCAGACACTTCGACACGGTTGTGCTCAAAGGTACAAGTGCTGTGCAGCTTGGGAATAGCGAATCTTTACGTGTGCTTCATGTGCCGTTCGACAATGACATGTGGTTTCGCTACAACAGCTTTGCAACCGCAGATATGAAAGCTGGTCAGGCCTACACTAGTGATGAGGTCACGGCAATCTACGACAATGCGAGCCGCCAGTCTTTCATTCTTGGGTCGATCAGCCATGACACCTGGAAGACAGCCATTGAAGCGCATGCTGCTGATGGTCGCCTGACAGATCTGGACATCTATGGCGGGATCTCTTCACCGACTGGGGTACGGACGGATACGCACGATACGGTGGCGCATGGTCTCGTTTGCGGCGCGCATGTGGTTTCACCGCGCATCTTTATAGGCTCATTCGCCGACTGGAGGGACGGGCTTGAAACTTATGGCGCGGTCAACGCGGCCGTACATCCGCCTCTGAAATGGGCTACAGGTGCTCCCATGGGATGGAATAGCTGGGCGGCCTATGCGGAGAAGATTAACTACCACCGTTATCTGGACTCCGCTGCGTTTGTCAGGGATACGCTGGTCCCACAAGGCTTTGGCCGGAATAAAGTGGTCTACATTAATCTTGATGCCTTCTGGTCAAATCTGGATGCTGTTCAGCTTACCGACGCCGTCGCCAACATCAAAGCCATGCACGGGTCGGAGGGTACTCTCTTCGAACCGGGCATTTATTGGACACCCTTTGCTTACTGGTCCGACGATCTGGATGCCTATGTCGAAGGCACAGGGATGAAGTACCGATACCGCGATATTCTGCTGAAAGCACCCGACGGCTCGGTGCTTCCCAAGGTCGATGGCGGTTTGGCAATCGACCCCTCGCATCCCGGAGCCAAGGCGCGCACAACCTATTTCCTTCAGAAATTTCAGCAGCTTGGATTTCAGTATTTGAAGCTGGATTTTCTTTCCCACGGCGCTCTCGAGGGTGTTCACTTCGATCCCGCGATCCAGACGGGAATCGAAGCCTACAACGAGGGCATGAAGCAGATCGTGGAGGAGACTGGCAATCGAATGTTCCTCAGCCTCTCCATCGCTCCTCTCTTTCCTTCGGGGTATGGGCATGCGCGACGGCTTTCATGCGACACGAAGGGGCACATCAGCGGTGGAGATCAGACGACCGAATACATGCTCAACTCCCTGACCTACGGCTGGTGGACAGACAAGAACTTGTACATCACCGATCCTGACCATGTTGTTTTAGGGGAAAAGGCCGATCAGGGGGCGCGCAGCCTGACCGAAGGCAAGAGCCGCCTCCTGTCGGCGATCATCAGCGGCGGCATGATTCTGGACAGTAGCCGCCTCGCAGATGATACCCAGGGACGCGAGCTGGCACGCTCCGTCTACGACAACCGCAATCTGTTTGCAGTGGCAAGCGAAGGCATGGCATTCCGCCCGGTCGAGGGCGATACCGGAGACAAGGCAACCGCCGTTTTCAGCCGGCCCTCGCCACACGGAGTATATGTTGCTCTCTTCAACTACGACGAGAAACATTCCCAGACGATTGCGATTCCCTTAGAGCGAATCGACCAGGCCCTTGCCAAGGCGTCATCCGTTTCAGTGAAAGATGTCGCGTCTGGCAATGCGCTCCAGTCCGCTCATAACAATCTCAGCGTGGAGCTGTTGCCATCAGAGTCCAAATTGATCGAACTCCGCCTGGACTAACTCGTCTAAATAACGATCATCTATCCCGCTTGCGCGAAATATGCTCTCCCCGGCAAGGAGAAATTTAGAAAGGGATTTACGTGACGACTACAAGACGCGAGTTCATGTTTGGTTCAGCTGCGCTCGCAGTACTCCCTCCGGGTTTAATGCATGCAGCGAAAAGCCTCCCTGGCCATAGAATTGAAAGAACCGAACTCTGGTTTTCTAAACCCGCGGACCGGTGGATGGAAGCTCTGCCGATCGGCAACGGCCGTATCGGAGGTATGGTCTTTGGGGGAACGTCAACCGAGCGTATCGCTCTTACCGAATCGACCCTCTGGTCGGGAGCGCCCAGCGACAAGGATATCGATCCGACGGCTTTCGAGAATCTTGGCCGTATTCGCGATCTTATGTTCGCTGGAAAGTATGTCGAAGGTGGCCAGCTCTGTAAGGAGCATCTGTTGGGACGGCCTGAGTCGTTCGGAACGAACTTGCCGATGGCTGATCTGGAGTTGGCTTTTGATGGAGGCGGAGCTGCGCAGGACTACCGCCGTTCTCTCGATCTGGATGAGGCGATTGCGCACATAGACTACACGCGCGACGGCCTGCGATTTCACCGCGAGGTATTTTCGTCCAATCCCGATGATGTCCTCGTGGTGCATCTGACATGCAGCCATGCAAAATCCATTAGCTGCCGGATCGCCTTCGGCAGGTTGACCGTTCCTGGCGAAGTGACAAGAGAGGGCAACGACACGCTCGTCCTTCGCGGGCATGCCTTTGAGCACATGCATAGCAACGGCAGGCAAGGAGTCGCTTTTGAAACTCGCGTTCGCGTAATAACGGACGGGGAGCTTGTCGCTCATGACGGCAAAAGTCTCCGGGTGAGCAATGCAGATGCTCTGACTCTACAGCTAGCGATATCGACAAACTTCCGCGGAGAGGATGCGTCGACACGTTGCGTGCGTGCATTGGAAGCTCTACGACAAAAAACCTTTGCTCAACTTCGCTCTGCTCACGTTGAAGATCACCAGTCGCTCTTTCGGCGCGTGTCCATTGACCTCGGAGCAAACTCAACTGCAGAGCAGAAGCCCACCGACGAAAGACGCAAAGCCGTACAGGCCGGCGAAACAGATCCAGGACTTTCGGCGCTATTCTTTCAGTACGGCAGATACCTTACGATTGCGGGCTCACGTCCTAACTCTCCCTTGCCTCTCGCGTTGCAGGGAATCTGGAATGACGGTTTAGCATCCAGCATGGGCTGGACCGACGATTTTCACCTCGACATCAACACCGAGCAAAACTACTGGGTGGCGGAAGTAGGCAACCTCTCCGAATGCCAGACTCCTCTCTTCGACTTCATCGACGCCATGCGTGTGGCCGGACGAAAGACTGCGCGCAAGATGTATGGCGCACCCGGTTGGGTAAGCCATGTCGTTACAAATCCGTGGGGCTTTACCGCGCCCGGGTGGGGTTTGGGCTGGGGGATCTTCCCCACAGGCGGCGTTTGGCTCTCCTTGCAGTTGTGGGAACACTATCGCTTCACGGCAGATAAGCAATTCCTGAAGCAGAGGGTCTATCCCGTGTTCAAAGAGGCCGCCGAATTCTTTCTAGCCTACATGGTCAAGCATCCTGAACACGACTGGTTGGTCACCGGGCCGTCAGTGTCTCCTGAAAATTGGTTCTTAACTCCTGACGGAAAAACATGCAGCGAGTCGATGGGGCCTACAGCTGACCGGGTGCTTGTGTATGCACTGTTGAACGCCTGCGTCGAAGCTTCAACAACGCTTGGCGTTGACGAGGATTTTCGCGAGAAAGCAAAGGATGCGCTCAATCGATTGCCGCCACTGCAGATAGGAAAGCACGGCCAGCTACAGGAGTGGCTGGAAGACTTCGATGAGGCCGAACCGAATCATCGGCACACGTGTCATCTCATCGCGCTTTATCCCGAGCATCAAATCTCACCGGATGCAACACCAGCACTCGCTCAGGCAGCGCTCATCACCATCGAGCGGCGTATCGACCAGCCGAATTGGGAGGACTCGGAGTGGGGCCGCGCAAATCTGGTCAACTACTATGCCCGGCTGCTTGATGGCGACGCTGCCCACAAGCATTTTGTAGGACTCATTGCAAAAGCCGCTGAAGATTCTCTCCTGACCTACTCTCGCGGTGGTGTGGCTGGGGCTGAAAGCAATATATTCTCACTCGACGGGAACACTGCTGGGGCAGCCGGCATTGCAGAGATGCTGCTCCAATCGCAGGCGGGGGAGATTCACCTGTTACCCGCACTTCCTTCTGCATGGCCTCAGGGAAGCATCAACGGCCTGTGCGCCAGAGGAGGAGTCGAGGTTTCGTTGTCGTGGACTGCGGGAAGACTGATCTCCGCCTCCCTCAAGAGCAATCTAGGGGGTACACACCAGATACGCTATGGAACGGCCGTCATGCAGGTGAGTCTAATACGCGGTCGCGAGTTCAAAGTATATGCCCGAAGCTTTTCCCATCATCATTGAGGCGAGAGAATGAAGATGAAAAATGCTGGAAGATGGTTTGCTGAGATGGAAGGGATGGTCGATGAGATCCAAGTTGCATAAAATTTTGGCTTTTGCAGGCTTAGCACTCAGTTTGTCGATGATGTTTGTTCCTGCCCGAACCAATGCTCAGGATCGTCCTTCACGCCCGGAAGAGATCGAATGGACATGGGAAGTAAGACCGGCCCATGTTGATTCCAAGCTTCCCAACGTTCTTCTCGTGGGCGATTCGATTACAAGAAACTACTATCCAGAGGTACAGCGGCAGTTGAACCAAGTGGCCAACGTCTACCTGATGGCCACATCTGCTTCCGTGGGAGATCCACGTCTCCCGCGCCAATTGGCTGAGTTTTCAGCCGCGGAGTCCGTCTCATTCCAGGTGGTGCACTTTAACAATGGCATGCATGGCTGGGCCTACTCCGAGGCAGACTATCGGGCCGCTTTTCCGTCCTTTCTTGCAGCTCTACATACTATGGCTCCGGGTGCGTCTCTTATATGGGCAACCACTACTCCAGTAAAAGTAGATGCAGTGCCTGGTCCGACGAACGCCCGTGTCAAGGCCAGGAACAGCATAACCCTGACTCTTATCAAGGATGCTGGCATCTCTATCGATGATCAACACGGGCTCATGACCCAACATTTAGATCAGTATGAAGATAAGGTGCATTTCAAAACCGCGGGAGCGGTAATTCAGGGCCAGCAGGCGGCGCAATCCATCCGCTCATCTTTGCAAAGCGATAAATGAGATATTAGCCCAGCCAACCTTTCTCTCCACGATTTTCGTGAAGACAGCATCAACGCAAGAGCCCGTCATTCGTGCGAGTATTCGAACTCGCAAGATCGAACTTCCTCCGGAGCAATGTATGGGGCATCGATTAGGGGTTCTGTGCTAGTAGGGGACGGCGAAGATATTCCTTCGCCGTCCCCGTTGCTTAGAAGACGAACTTCAACGCGAGTTGAATGTTGCGAGGTTCGTTGACGGTGGTGCTGATCTGACCGATCGGATTGCTGACGTTGTTGCTCGGCGGAGCCAGGCTGACCATATTGAATGCGTTCAGGAAGTCGCTGCGAAACTCAAAGTGAGTGCCTTCCGTGATAGCGAAATCCTTTGATAGAGCAAGGTCTACCTGCTGATAGCCGGGAGCGCGCTCCGAGCCCACAGCGGCATTACCGAAGCTCGTGGCGCTTTGTTCGCTATAGGCACATTTACCATTGTCGGTGCCGCTAGCGCAGGACGTTACTGAGGGGTCCGTTCCAAACCAGTTGGTCTCGGTACGGTTAACCACTTTCAAAGTACGAAGGTGATTCCCACGGGATGCCCTGGCATTGACCGAAGCCGAGTAGAACGCATCGGAAGCAAGAGTAACCGGGAATCCCGTGTGGAAGCTCATGATGGTGCCAAGCTTCCAACCGCCAATGATCTCATCCTCGAAGCGGTTCATACCGCCACCAAACTGCCTGCCCCGGCCGAACGGCAACTGGTAGTAACCAGAGATGGAGACATTGTGCCTGGCATCGAAGAAGGTCGGGCCATAGTCACCTCCTCCGTTATAGGCATCCTGCCAGTACGCGCTCTGTGAGGCCCCGGCCCCGCCACTGGCGCCGTAGTAGCCAAGGTTATTGCTTAGGCCCTTGCTGTAAGTCCAATCGGCCAGGAATTCAAGACCATGACTTGCGCGACGGCGTGCCGTGACCTGAAGCGCGTTATAGTTCATCACCGCTTCGGACTCGGTGAAGCTGATTTTATTGATTTGGCTCAACGCTGGATTGAGTTTGGAGAGAGTCGTGATCGGCAAGGCACAGGAGAAACACGGCCGTTGATTGCCTTCGCGCGGGTCCACCAAGTGACTCCCGTTCTGTCCCAGGTAGGCGACAGTCAGCGAGGTAAAGTTATCTACCTGATACTCAGTTGTTAGGTTGTATTGCTGAATGAGCGCCGGCTTAAGGTTTTGCTCCCAGGCGCGCACATTGCCGGCGTATACCGACGGATCGGCCGGACGATAGAAGCCATTGGTGACTCTAAGAAACGTAGCTCCATTGGCACAAGGATTTCCAGCCGTGCAGGAGGAGTCGACGAAGAACGGCGGATTTAATGTAAGTCGCAGATTCGCTCCGGTGCCTTCGAGGAAGTTGGTAATTCCATAGCCGCCACGGACTACAAATTTGCCATGGAAAGAGTCCGGTGACCAGGCGACCCCGAGCCTTGGCATGAATCCACCATAGAAGGCGTTGTAAAGAGCGCGAGGCGCGCCGTTGACGCCGGCGTTGATGATCGCTCCGGTCGTGAGATTGATGTTTGCCTGTTTGTTGTTGACTTCGGTATAGGGCTGATCGTACTCCCACCGCAGACCCAGATTGACCGTCAGGTTTGGTGTCAGCTTGTAATCGTCCTGAACGAAGAAGGCATCGCGATACTGCCGCTGTCCCCAGCGACCGGTCAGAGCGCCTTGTGCTTCGTTGATGACCTGGTCTTGCAGGAAGTTTGACACTGAGCCGTTGAAGTCGAAAAAGCCGAGAGTTCCGTCGTTGCCCGAGTAGTAGCGGTTCTCCTGATAACGGAGTATCTGGGCGCCAAACTTCAATGTCTGCTTGCCATGCTGCCAAGTGAGGTTGTCCCCATAGGTGAAGGCATTGACGATGCTGTCGCTGTCGATACCTCCATAGGCGCCGTTCCCGTCCTGTCCCTGGGGTGCGCCAATGTCGTCTACTGTACCCGAGCCAACTCCATTGCCAATGACCAGCGTGCTGAAGCCAGGTACAAGCTGCGTACCCGGGATTCCCAGTTTTGCGTTACCGGTCAGACCCCATTTCCCTGAAACGTCAGTCGGCGTCTGGATATAGCGAGTGCGGCCGACTCCCGCGCGCGCATCATTGACGATGCTATTGGAAATAACATGTGTCCAGTTGAGGATGAAGCCAGTATAGGGGTCGTTATTATTGGTCGGAATGTCAGTAGGTAAAGCGACCTTTGCGTAACCGCTATGCTCCCGTCCGATCGAGAAGCGTCCCGAGATCGTGTCTCGATTCGTCGCCTTCCAGTCGATCTTCACATCGCCTTGATCGTTCTGCGTGGCCTGTCCGGATGACCCAACATAGTTTACGGAAGTGTTGGTGACAGTATTAGGTTCTGGATACAACTCCGGATGAGCGAAGAGGTATAGCGCCGCGGGATTGGTAATCCCAGGCGTCAGCCGGGCCGCAGCAGAGACTACCGTACGGTTTTCCACTGTGGAGTTATGCTGACGAGCTCCCTGGTAGTCCACAAAGAAAAAAAGCTTATCGCGAAAGACGGGACCACCAAACGTGCCGCCGAACATCGCGCGGTTGAAGGATGGACGCGCTGCGCCGGTTAGCTTCGCACCCCAGGAGTTTGCGTTCAGGTTTTGATTTTCGCCAAAGAAGAAGGCATTCCCATGGAACTGGTTCGTCCCGCTCTTAGTCACCATCACAACCTGGCCGCCGTTTGCGTTGCCATATTCCGCGGTTGCGTTGCCCGTAATGATGCGAACCTCGCCCAATGCATCCACGTTCGGACTGTAGCCAATGTAGTTATCGATCGCTTCATTGATGTCAGCGCCGTCGAGTGTGTAGTTGTTGGTCTGTTCGCGGTTGCCATTGACGAAGAATCCTCCGTTGTAGGCGCCGCGACCGACATTGTCCAACGCCATTGGGTTAGGAGATATAGCTCCGGCCACCAACAGGGTGAGCGAGGAAAAGTTACGAGCCTGCAGCGGCACTTCTGTAGCCGACGCTGCGGTGATGGTGTCGCCCGAGGTGGCATTTTCGGTATTCAGAATCGGAGCGGTATCGGTGACGACGACGCTGCTGCTCGAACTACCGACCCTCAACGACACGTTTACCTTTGCCTCTTGATCTACTTCGAGCGAGAAGATGCTGGTGCTCTGCGGCGCGAAGCTGGATGACTCAACGCTGATCTTGTATTGGCCAATCTGCAGGAAACGCAGCGAATAGATGCCGCTTGGGTTGGTCACCGTTGGAGTGGCCACACCCGTGAGCACATTGATGGCGGTCACCTTGGCACCGGCTACAACTGCCCCGCTTTGGTCTGTCACGAGGCCGGTAATGGAACCGGTAATGGTCTGAGCGAGTGCCGGTATAGAGGTCATGATGACCAGTGCTAACGCCAAAAGAGAGAAACAACCCAGCTTAAGTCCTTTGTGCATTGCGTACCTCCAGAAATGGATTTTCGAGCGAGCTACTGTTGGCAACATGAAACGTCGGCCCTGGCTGCGGTGGTTTAAGTGCGTGCTGCGGTATGCCCTGAGAGTTTCAGTCAAACAGACTCGAAACCTTCAGGCTTCGCCAATAAAAGGTGCGTCGTAGAACGAGTTGAATCCGATCGTCTTCAGTGACTGCGTTCTGACAATCTCCACATTCTCTTAGAGCGAGAGCGGCATCGATCTACGATCGAAGAGAACCCTTTCTCTAAAAAATCGTGACCAGAGGCGAGACAATTGATCAAAAGTCAAAATGTTAAGATGACCGATAGTATAGACAACTGTACTGAAATGCAAGAGAAATTTTTAAACCCCTAGCGCGGATGGTTTCAAGTGAGCTCGCAGGAGAAGTTTTCCAGGGCTCATTGGCAAGCCCAGCCGCTTTGGCGCGCGCGCTTCAATGAACAAGCAACTCCAGGTCGCAATGTGTTGTAGCGTCATAGCTGATGCAAAGCCCCGCCTCACCACCCTCACTCAAAACGGGTATCACGCGCCGCACTTTCCTCGGTGCCGGAACTGCTATGCTTCTGCCACGATTCGGCCACGCGCTTTCCCCCTATTCCACACCCGAACAGACCGCTCTCACTGACGCACTCCAGAACACGCCCGCAATCGCAACCCTCCTGCACCAACAGTCTGGCAAAGTCCTCGCAATCCAAGGAGACCCGGAATCCGCCGACACTCCTGGTTCCACTCTCAAACCATTGCTGCTCTTCGCGGCGCTCCAGCAAAGCCTCATCGCACCCACGACCACTGTCTTTTGTCGCCGCGACCTCCACATCAATAACAAGTCCTATCCCTGCACACACCCGCAATCCAATATCTCCTTCACCGCGCAGGAGGCACTGGCCTACTCCTGCAATACATGGTTCGCCTCGCTGGCGCTTCGTTTCACGTCCTCACACCTAGTAGAAACCTTGCGGGCATTCCAACTCCGCCCTACCTTCACACCCGCTCTCCCAGAACAAAAGCAACTCATCGTCCTCGGTCTCGCCGGCGTCACAACATCGTCACGACAGATTGCGATCGCCTATCGCACCCTCAGCAACCAACTTGACCAGCCTTTCTCGAAGCCCGTTGCAGACGGTCTGCGCGACTCCGTATCCTTCGGCATGGCTCACAACGTAGATACGTCCGGCCTCGAAATCTCCGGCAAAACCGGCACCGCCAACAACCCACCACGGAAGCCCTGGAGTCACGGTTGGTTTGCCGGCTTCGTCACCATCCATCGCACCCCGCTTGTCATAAGCCTCTATCTCCCACAAGGAAACGGCGCCGACGCAGCCGGTCTCGCGCGGAACTTCTTTCTTCTGCGCGATAAGGCAAACGCATGATGCGCCTGTTAGTTCTCGTTTGCACTCTTACTGCCAAGGGATTTGCGCAGGAGCCAATCGCGGGCACTATCACCCTCGGACTCTTTACGACCCGCACCATACACAACCTCACGGTTACACCACTCGGTGCTAACGCATGGCGGCAAGCCTGCGCCACCTGCCGGCACACCACGTTTCACGCTCCTCTCCACTTCGAACACTTCGATCACACCATCCAGCTAGGCGGTAACCTCCGCATTCAATCCGAGGGGGACGCTTCCCCGATCGAAGCCGCAGGCGTCTACACCGTCGTCCCCACACCCGACGGTCTCCGCGTCACTCTTCAGCTTCCGTCAGAAAGATATGTTGCCGCTGTCCTCTCCGCCGAAGCCGCCCCAGACGAACCCACGGCCTCACTCGAAGCCCTCGCTATCGCTGCGCGCACTTTTGCACTGGCAAATCTGCATCGCCACAAAGCAGACGACTTCGATCTCTGCGACAGCACTCACTGCCAGGCACTTCTGCTAGGCCCTTTGAGACCCGCCATCGCACAAGCAGTTCGTAACACTGCGGGCATCTCTCTCTGGAACGGCCCTCACCGCGCCAGCATCTACTACACCCAGCACTGCGGAGGCATCTCCGAAGCCGCCTCAGACATCTGGCCGGATGAGCAGGCACCCTACCTCACATCGCAGAAGGACCCCTATTGTCTCCGCCGCAGCCCTGCCGCATGGCAAGCCAATGTTCTGCTCTCCGACCTTAGTCGTATCGCTTCCGAACAGCACTGGAATATCCCAACACCCATCACCAGCATTCGGATCACCCAGCGCACCACGAGTGGCCGAGCGAAGCTACTTGAAATATCCAGCCCCACGCGAACGACAACAATCTCCGCGAGCAGCTTGCACTTTGGCATCAACCGCACCCTCGGATGGAATCGCATCCGTAGCGACCTCTATGCAGTCGTCGTCGCCGACAACATGCTTCATTTCAATGGACGCGGCTACGGACACGGTGTCGGCCTTTGCCAGACCGGAGCCTTCCAGATGGCGCTCGAACATCACACCACGGCGGAGATTCTCGCCTTCTACTTTCCCGGCACCCGCCTGGGCCTCACACCTTCAGGCGGTCTGTGGCATGAGGAGACAGTCGGACCCGTGACCCTCCGCACGATCACCCCCGATCCCGAACTGACCCAGGACGTGCAGCTTGCGTGGCAGCGGGCTCTCGCGCTCCTGCCGCCGACAGGCA
>Ga0210410_10001201_pt1 | contig 24865 bp, 18 predicted proteins | sample IncBWC4MmetaG_FD_161058 | JGI IMG/M metagenome (GOLD analysis project Ga0210410, IMG submission 161058) | Forest soil microbial communities from Barre Woods Harvard Forest LTER site, Petersham, Massachusetts, United States - Inc-BW-C-4-M | ecosystem: Environmental > Terrestrial > Soil >... | reverse complement strand
CAATCTGCTTTCGCGCGGGAGTCGCATGGCGCGTTGCCGTATGCGCCGCTTGCGCAAACAAAAAGCCGATGCCAATTTCTCGGATCGCGCGCCCATATCGTTCGAACGGCAAATCGATCTGCACTCCCAGGGCTTCCAGCACGTCTGCCGAACCGCTTCGCGAACTCGCCGCGCGGTTGCCGTGTTTGGCCACCCGCGCACCCGCCGCCGCCGCGACAATTGCCGCCGCCGTCGAAATATTAAATGTGCCCGAGTCGTCCCCGCCGGTCCCGCACGTGTCCACCATCTTCGCGGGCTTCGGCTCGCCCTCAGCGAACACCCGCGTGGCGCGCCGCCGCATCACGCGCGCAAATCCAGCCAGTTCCTGCACCTGCACGGGCCGCTGGTTCAGGGCCGTCAGCAAGCGCACGATTTCTGGCGTCTCGGCACGGCCTGATAACAACTCCTCCATGACCGCCTCCGCTTCCGAGCGGGTGAGGACACGCCCCGCCTCAACTTGCTCGATCAGCGAAAAAGTCATCGCAATGCTCCCGCAATGTGGCAGCCGGGTACGCGATCAAGCTCGCATGTTTTCTTCAGTTTTTGTGCCATCTTGTGTGGCGGTTCAATTTGGACCGGCTATTTTCATTTGGATGTTGGTTCTCCAACAAATACCAGGCATTCGTTGGGATCTTCGATATGAAACTCAGTCATGCCGTACTCCCGCTCAAACAGATCTCTGATTCTGTAACGATGCTTAAAAGTTTTCACATGTTCCCACATTGAATGGATACCACTAACCTCGATGTATATCTCGGTATGCCCCCGGACACACTTCATGACTTCTGCTGATGCAGCTTTCATAAAGTGGATGGTCTGGCCGTCACGCTCCACTATCGAATACTCCGGTGAGTTCCGGGTCGCGGTGAATCCCAGCACAGTATTGTAAAACGCGATGGTTTCCTCCATGTTGGCGACCGCCAGCATAGGGCTTATTTTTTTCGCCGTGGTCGGAGCGTTCATTCCACGCCTCCTTGCTCTGTTTCCGCCATCCGGTTAAACTTCTATGTTTCGCGCTGCCTCAAAATTCTAACACTGGCTGACTGCTTCAAAGTCACACGGAAAACGGAAACTCGATGAAGATTCATGAGTACCAAGCCAAAGCTATCCTCTCGCGCTACGGTGTCACCACGCCCCGGGGCGAAGTGGTCTTCACCAAGGAAGAGGCGCGCGAGGCCGCGCACCGCCTGCGATCGAATGTCACCGTCGTCGTCGTCAAAGCGCAGATCCACGCGGGCGGCCGCGGCAAAGGTGGCGGCGTCAAGCTGGCGCGCTCCTCCGACGAGGCCGCCGATCTCGCCAGCCACATTCTCGGCATGAAGCTGGTCACTCCGCAAACCGGCCCCGCCGGACGCATCGTCAAGCGCCTGCTCATCGAGGAAGGCCTCGACATCAAGCGCGAGCTTTATCTCGGCCTGCTCGTTGATCGCGCCTCCGGCCACGTCATTTTCATGGCCAGTGCCGCGGGCGGCATGGAAATCGAGGAAGTCGCCAAGAACAATCCCAGCGCCATTTTGCGCGAACCGATTCATCCGGCCGTGGGAATGCAGCCGTACCAGGCCCGCAAAATTGCCTTCGGCCTGGGCTTGCCGGGGGAAGTCGTGAATTCCGCAATCCCGTTTCTCCAGGCGCTCTATCGCGCCTTCGTGGACACCGATGCTTCGCTTCTCGAAATCAATCCCTGCGTGCTCACCGGCGACGGCAAACTCGTGGCTCTCGATGCCAAGATGACCTTCGACGACAGCGCGCTCTTTCGCCACAAGGAGCTTCGCGAGCTGCGCGACTTCGATGAAGAAGATCCCTTGGAAGTGGAAGCTTCGAAATACGGCTTGAACTACATCAAGCTCGATGGCAGCGTCGCCTGCATGGTGAATGGAGCGGGCCTGGCCATGGCCACCATGGACATCATCAAGTACGCCGGCGGCTCGCCGGCGAACTTTCTCGACGTCGGCGGCGGAGCTTCCGCCGATCAAGTGAAAAACGCATTCCGCATCCTCATGTCGGATCCGTCGGTCAAAGCGGTCTTCATCAATATTTTCGGCGGCATCTTGCGTTGCGACGTCCTCGCCACCGGCGTCGTCGCGGCGGCAAAAGACCTCCAACTAAAAGTTCCCGTAGTCGTGCGCATGGAAGGAACCAACGTGGAAGCCGGACAGCAAATCCTGCGCGACAGCGGTTTGAACTTCACCATCGCCAACGGCATGAAGGACGGCGCCCAAAAGGTCGTGGCCCTCGCCGGAGGTGCGCGATGAGCATTCTCGTCAATGAAAAGACACGCCTGCTTGTACAAGGCTTCACCGGCCGTGAAGGAACGTTCCATGCGCAGCAAATGATTGAGTACGGAACGAATGTGGTCGGAGGCGTCACGCCAGGGAAGGGCGGAACCAAGCATCTCGAACGCCCTGTTTTCAACACTGTCTCTGACGCGGCCAAAGCCACCGGCGCAAACACTTCCGTGATCTTCGTCCCGCCGCCGTTTGCTGCCGACGCTATTCTCGAAGCCGCCGACGCTGAGCTTCCTTTGGTGGTCTGCATCACCGAAGGCATTCCAGTTCTAGACATGGTTCGCGTCGCCGCTTCCGTGGACTTCCAGAAAACCCGGCTCATCGGTCCGAACTGCCCCGGCATCATCTCTCCGGGCAAATGCAAAATCGGCATCATGCCCGGCCGCATCCACAAACAGGGCAACGTCGGCGTCGTCAGCCGCAGCGGCACCTTGACCTACGAAGCCGTGGACCAGCTCACCAAACTCGGCATCGGCCAGTCCACCTGCATCGGCATCGGTGGCGACCCCATCATTGGCACCTCGTTTCTCGATTCCATCAAGTTTTTCAACGACGATCCCGACACGCACGCCATCATTCTGATCGGCGAAATCGGCGGCAATGCCGAAGAGATCGCCGCGCAATGGATCAAATCCAACGTGAAGAAGCCCGTCGTCGGCTTCATTGCGGGCCAGACCGCGCCACCAGGACGCCGCATGGGCCACGCCGGCGCCATCATCAGCGGTGGTCAAGGCACTGCCAAGGACAAGTACGCGGCCATGGCCGCCGCCGGCATCCGCTGCGTCGAAACCCCTGCGGACCTCGGCTCCACAGTCGCCACCGCCCTGAAATGATCGCTGATTTTCGATGGTCGTTCCTCTTGCCCAGCATATTATTGGGGCCGGTGAACTCTTTGATTAAATTCGCCGAGCGGTATCGCAGCATACCCGACGGCTTCGCTTTTGTCGTAGCTGCTGCAGTTTCGTTCGTGGCTGCCGTCGTTTCTGGCTGTCTGGGCGCCTTCGGAGCAATGTATGTATATGACCGGGGAAACAGTCGGAGCGATGATTTTGCCGTGGCTCTCGGTGGGCTTTTCGCAGTCGGCACGTTTACGTTCGTTATCGTCTTTACTTTTCTGCAGAAAGTGCATCATTCGGTTTCATCGCGCACGCCCTTATTCGCCTTCTACGCTTGCTTGGTCCTCCCAGTCGTAGTCACAGTGCTCTCAGCGGACGACATGGATGACCATTATTCGCTGTTCGCGGTTGGCGACTGGCTGGCGATACTGATTTTCGGTCTCTTGTCGCTGTTTGTGTGTCGGCGATGGTGGCATGATTCTGATTAAGGCATATCAGCTCTTGCAGCACAGCGGGTATTCACAAGTCTTGAGGTTGAGCACAAACTCTTATTGAACCCGGAGGAGTCACTTGTCTTTGGAACGCACCTTCGCAATTATCAAGCCCGACGCCGTCGCGCGCAATCTTCAAGGAGAAATTCTCTCCCGCATTCACAAAGCCGGCTTCCGCATCGTGGCCATCAAGACGATGATCCTTACCAACGGAGAAGCCGCCGGCTTCTACGCCGTTCACAAAGCCCGCCCCTTCTTCGGTGAGCTTTGCGAATTCATGTGCTCCGGCAAGATCTTCGCTCTCGTCCTTGAAGCCGAAGGCGCCATCTCCAAATGGCGCGACACCATGGGCGCCACCGATCCCAAGAAAGCCGCCCCCGGCACCATTCGCCACGACCTCGGCACCAGCATCGGAAACAATTGCACTCACGGCTCTGACGCCCCGGAAACCGCCGCGTTCGAAATCGCCTACTTCTTCTCCGGTCTCGAACTCATCTGACGGTTCAGGGGCACAGACTGCACTCTGTGCGCCTTTCCATCCATGAGCCACAGCCGGTCAATTCCAGAACTAGCGGCTGAAATCATCTCAAGCGCGCCTAGGGCCGGTCGGGACTCTCATAGTGCTGCCGTGTCGCCATCGGAATCGAAGTCCCAGCAGCTACCGCAGCCGCGGCGGCGGCGATAAGCACAAGCGCTTTCCCACGCTTTCTCGGCTTCCTCGCGCTGGGGTCCTTGGAATCGTCGCCATCCGCCGGATCAAGCAACACATAATACGAATTGCCCTCCAAAATCATCTCGCTCTCCTCGCGATAAGAGATCTGCACGGAACCGCGCCGCGCGAAGACCATCAACTCTTTTGGTCCCAGAATCCGCACCTGCACGATGACCCGTCCATTCGTCCCGCGCCGGATTCGCGCGGCGAGCGCCTGGATTTCCGCCGCCGCTTCCGCCGCAGCGGAAAGCGTGATCATGCCGGTCGCGAGTTCCGCTTCAAACGCTTTCCCCGCGCTGCTCGCATTACTTCGCACGATCGCGCTGCTCCCTCCACTCAGCGCCAGCGTTACTTCGCCGCTGCGCAATTGCAGTACCCCGCCAGTTTCCGTGGAAAGCCGGTCGCCGTCGTACACGCTCGTTCCTTCCGAAGCTGAGCCCCCGCTCAGACTCGCCCCTTCCGCCACCACAATAATTCCAAGCACCTCCGGCCTGGCCCCGCCCGGAATGCCTGCCAATAAAAACGACATCGCAATCGTCAGAAGGCGCTGAGTGCCAACCATGCGATACCTCCAGTACTGCGTCAGCGTCGAAAATCGGGGCTGCGGGACAGCTCGCCCCGATTGGTGCGAATGAAAACCAACGCGTACTGATATCACATCAATAAATATTAGGCAAGCTCGATTCTGGCATAGCCGCCCTGCGCGTACCGCTGTTTCCAGCCGGCTTCTGAGCCAGACGATCCGTCCTTTAGCCGGCTACGGCTCGTTGCTCATCGCTCTTTGACTCCGCCCGCATCCCACTCTTAGACTTTGTTTGATGGATCCTCTCCGCGAACTCGGCCGCGTCCTCCTTTTTCTCGGTGGTTTTCTTGTGTTGCTGGGCGCCCTCCTCTATTTCGGCGGAAAACTCCCGTTTCGTCTCGGAACCCTCCCCGGTGACATCGTCCATCGCGGCGAACACACCACGTTCTACTTCCCCGTCGTCACCTGCCTTGTACTGAGCCTCGGCCTCTCGCTCCTCTTCTGGCTCTTCTCCCACTTCCGCCGCTGATTCTTGCGCGAATTCACACCGTGCCATCCAAAAACAAAAAGGCCGGACGCATCGCGCCCGGCCTTCTTCGATCCTTCCTCAACTCGATTGTTTCTAGCCCTCGCTACTCCACTAAACTACTAGGGTCGTTCAGGTTTGCCGTGCTCCGGTTTGCTGTTGGGACGCGGTGTGTTCTGATGTTGCGCGCTCTGACGTTGCGGCAGCGGAGGAGGTGTGCTCTGATGTTGCGCGCTCTGACGCTGCGGAGGCGAGGCTGGCCTGTTCGAATGCGACCCCGTCGAACTGGAAGCATTCGCAGGAGTGCTGTTTTGCGCGTTCCTCGCTGAATTCGAATTGCCATAAGGCGTCGTGTTCGGCTTGGAAGTCGTAGCGCTTCGATTCATCGCACTCGGCGGCCGATCGCTCCGATTGTTGTTGGCCACACTCTTGTTCGCAGAAGTTGTGCTGTTCCCGCCGGGCCGTGTCGTTGACGCATTATTGGAAGTCGCAGGCCGGTTCGAATTCGTGGCCTTGGCTGCCACCACGCCCTTGCCACTGAACACTCCCGGCTTGGCGCTGGCCGCCACCGTCGGTTGCCCTTGATTCACCGACGCAAGTTGCGCGCGATTCGTGCTCGCCGTGTGCTCATGCTGCGTCTGCGCCGATGTCGGCTGAACGTGTTGCTCCCGCGTCGCAGCCTGCTCCGAGGCCGTCGGCTGCGCCGTCGTTCCGCCGCTCCCCCCGTTGAAGCTCGTCCGGTTGATCGTCGTGTTGTTATTCACCACTGTCCGGTTGTAGGTGTTGTGCACGACCGTCACATTCACATTCGTCACCGAGCGGTTGTAGCTGAACTCTCTGCCGCGCCACTCTCCGCCCACAAATCCGACTCCGCCATATCCGAATCCATAATTAATTCCGCCATAGAATCCGACGTGCGGCCCCCAATAGCCGGCGTGCCACAAATAGGCTCCGCCGCCCCACCCCCAATATCCCGGCGTCCAGAGCAGTCCAACCGCTGGCGCCATCACCCACGTTCCCGGCACCCAGTAATAACCGTCCTCCCCGTACGCCCAATATCCCGGCGTCCAGATATATCCCGGCGCCGGGCAAACCGGCTGCACATACACCGGCAGCGCCGGCGGCCCAATGTGAACCGAAATGCCCACGGCGATTTGCGCCTGCGACGCGGCAGGGATCGCCAGCAGTGCCAAAGCAACCAGCAGTAGTCGAAACGTATTAAATGCCCGCATAAAGTTCACCTTCCCGGTGCTAGGTTTTTCCTTGCTCCATGGCCCGGCTGGGCGCGCTGCACGTTCTCCAGCGCTTTCTTCCCCTTAAACCCTTTTTCACCAGAAAAGTCGCGCGTTCACATCGTACATCCCCACGCCTCCTCCATTTCCACCGCACCGTTTCGGTGACATTAGCTAAGCTAGGTTAGCTAATGTGCCTACGATCAAAACTCATCACGCCAAGACCCACCTTTCACGCCTCATCGCCCACTCCCAGGGCGATAACCTTCCCATCCTCAGCAACCACACCGTCTTCGACACCTACAAACTCCGCCGCCTCTGGGATTGAGCCGCGAGCAATCTCTAGGTAGGACAGGCATTCCTGCCTGTCCCTTCCGCTCTCGAAGGGCCTGTCCTCGCCGTGGGCCTTCACGTCCTCCTATTTCACCGGCACTTGGAATTCCGCGCGAATAAACGCCTTGATCCCTTCCTCCCCCGTCAATCGTAAACACAGCAGGCTACCCTCGGCCTCCAAGTCAATGTGGAAATCGAAAAACGGGCAGCACTTACTTTCCGCAGCCACAAAATCCGCCAACTCCGCAAGGGAGACGCTTTTGGGGCTGAACTGGAATTCATAGCCCTTCGCCGTCTCCACGATTTCCTTCCGCGCCGCCAGCAATTTCTCGCTCAGCTGCGTGTGACGCGCCCGCTCCTGCGGCGTCAGCGCCTTGATGTTGCAATAGAACTTGCTTTGCGTTGTCGCCATATCTTTCTCCTTACTCCTTGGTGCGGCTGAGTTCTGGGCCCCCACTGCCTCACGACCCGAAAGCAGCAGAGCTAGTGCCGCACCTGCCCACACCAAGCCGCTCCTCCTGCTCGCTTTTCCAAACCGTTCCTGATTGCTATTCATGGCTTTCCTCCAAAATAGGATTTGCCACGTCCCATCCCCAAATGCTAAAAGTTAAACCCAGCTTTAAGTCAAGCGTCGTTTGTGAGTTTTGTAGGGCCCGCCTTCTGAGGCGGGCCGCTTTGGACTGCGGCGGCTTGCTGCCGCTTTTCCGTCCACAACCAAGCCACAAGCCTCTAGGAAAAGCCCTGCGGCACGTCCGCATCGAGAAAGAAGGAAACATGAAAATCGGAAATCTTGCCCGCCGCGCCAATCTCAACCCCTCCGCCATCCGCTATTACGAAAAACGCGGCCTTCTCGCCCCGCCCCACCGCACCGGCGGCCAGCGCCGCTACCCCAGCGACGCCCTCGATCGCGTCCTGCTCATCCGCTTTGCCAGCGACATGGGTTTCACCCTCGCCGAAATCAAGCTTTTCCTCAGCGGCCTCCGCGACAACACTCCCGTCGGCCCCCGCTGGAAAAAACTAGCCCGTCGCAAACTCACCGAAGTCGAGCAAAATATCACTCGTTCCCTCAAGCTCAAGGCGCTCCTTCACGGTCTCCTCCACTGTCACTGTGCCTCTCTCGGCCAATGTGTCCGCGCCCTCGAGCTCAGCGAAAACCGGCGCTTCGTCGCTAAAAGATCCAGCTAACTACTCTTCGTGAGTTCCCAGCTCCTTCGCATTCTTTTGCCTTCTCGGATGGAATGGTGAGAGAATCCGCCTGCTATGTGCACACGAACGGTTGCCGTGCTCACGGGAGTTATTTGTGCTGCAGGGCTTTTGCTTTATTCGCCACTACGAGTCGGAAAGGCTGCCACGCAGGAGACGCTTCGCTACGTCATCCTTTCGAACGGCAGGCTAGCGGGAAGTGAAGTGGACACGTATGCGTCGGACGGGCAGATGAACAGCGCGTATGAATTTAACGACCGCGGCCGGGGCCCAAAGATTGCCGCGCACTATCGGCTTGGCGCCGATGGCCTCCCATCGCGCACCGACATCGCGGGAAATGACTATTTGAAAGCCCCGGTGGAAGAACACTTCTCGGCGGAGAACGGCCGCGCACACTGGAAGAGTACGTCGGAGGAGGGCTCGGCAGCCGCAGGCGGATTTTACGTGAGCAACAACGGTCCCCAAGCGGAGTTGCCCATGTTGGTGTCGGCGCTCGTGAAGGCCAAAGGGGCGCCTGTAAAGCTGTATCCGGCAGGCGAAGCGCGGCTCGAGCGCCTTGCGGACACTACCGTCGAGGATCGTGGGCAAAGCCTTCACGTCACCGAATACGCCGTAACCGGACTTTCCTTCGATCCGCAAACCGTCTGGCTCGACGACAACCTTCGCCTGTTTGCGGCGCCCGGCAAATGGTTTGCCGAACTTCGCGATGGCTGGGAGAGCACCAACGAAAAGCTGTACGCCCTGCAAAAGAAGGCCGAGGAAGCGCGGTACGCGCGGCTGGCGAAAGAATTGGCGAGCCACCCCGGCCACCCCGTGGCAATCGAGCATGTGCGCGTGTTTGATTCCGAGCAGGGAGCGATGCGCGAGAACCAAACGGTGGTGATAGATGGGGAGCGCGTGACGCAGCTCGGGCCAAGCGGCTCGACGGAGATTCCGAAAAACGCGGAGCGCCTCGATGGGTCCGGAAAGACCTTGCTCCCCGGACTCTTCGACATGCACGCGCACCTGCAGCCGCTCGACGGCTTGCTGAACATCGCGAGCGGCGTGACCGCTGCGCGGGACATGGGAAACGACATCGACGAATTGGCACGCCTGCAATCGCAATGGCAAACCGGTGAAGCCATTGGTCCGCGGGTCTGGAAGGCAGGGCTCATCGATGGCCCGGGTCCTTTTCAAGCACCCACGGGAATTTTCGCAGGGACGCAGGAGGAAGCGCTAGCCGCGGTAAACCGCTACGCGGACCTCGGCTACATCCAGATCAAACTCTATAGTTCGCTAAAACCGGAGTTCGTCCCCGCAATTGCGAAGCTCGCCCACGAACGGGGATTGCGGCTCAGTGGTCATGTTCCGAACGGCATCACTGCCAGCCAGTTTGTGGAGGAAGGCGCGGACGAGATTCAGCACATCAATTTTATCTTCCTGAATTTTCTGGCCGCCAAAGTAAAGGACACGCGGACCCCGGAACGATTCACGGCGGTGGGAGACAATGCCGCAAAGATGGATCTCGATTCGAAAGAGGTCAACGATTTCATCGCGCTGCTGCTGAAGCACCACACCACCGTGGACGTGACCCTGGCCACGTTTGAGGGCATGTTCACCGGCCGGCCAAAGCAGGTTTCACCGGACTTTGCGCCGGTATTGAACCGGTTGCCCGCGCAAGTGCAACGAGGAGCTTTCGGCGGGGGGCTGCCCGTAACGCCGGAGAATGACCAGCTCTACAAGGATTCCTACGTCGCCATGCTGAAGATGACCAAAAAAATGTACGATGCGGGCGTGCCCATCCTGGCGGGGACGGATGCGCTGTCGGGGCTCATGCTGCATCGCGAGCTGGAGCTCGAAGTAAAAGCAGAAATCCCGCCTGCCAAGGCCCTGCAAATCGCCACGTGGAATGCCGCGAAATTGCTGAAACAGGAAAAAGACCTGGGCTCGATTGCTCCCGGAAAGAAAGCGGATCTTGTATTGGTCGAGGGGAACCCCGCCGAACGAATCAGCGACATCCGCCGCTGCCGCCTGGTGGTGAAGAACGGCACACTGTACAAGAGTGACGCCTTGTACGCGGCCGTGGGCATCAAGCCCGAGAATTAATCCCCGTCGGCCTCCCGCCGGAAAAAACTAGCCCATTGCAAGCTCACAGAGGTTAAACAAAACATCGCCCGCCTCCTAAGCTCTTCTGTCTCTTGTCCGAGTCACAAAGTAGACTTCCACGCCGAACGGGTGCATCTCTTGCATTTCAGCTCGGGACGCGCCAGCCATGGTTGTTTTCGCTGCTATTTTTTGGGATAAGGTGCGTATTCAGTTTGAGGATCGTTGTGACGTCCGGGTCAATCGCTTTCGGCCCGCCACTCGTAGGATTTCTTGATGGAGAATCAATGAAGCGCATCTTTAAGATCTTTCTAGGTCTCATTTTTGTACTCGTTGCCTTGGCCGCCGTCGCCATCACCTTTACTGTCGGCTGGCGTCCCGTCATCGGTCCTAGGGCGCGTCCTCTCACCGCTCGCGTTTTCGAGCGTAATCCGCAGCGCCTCGAACGCGGCCGCTACATGGCCACCGCTCTCAACGGCTGCATCTATTGCCATTCTCCACACGACTGGAATGCTCCTGGTACGCCCTACGTTCCCGGCATGGAAGGTGCTGGCGCAATCATGCCCGAAACGAATCTCCCCGGTCGCATCGTCGCTCCCAATCTCACTCCCGATCTCGAAACCGGCTCTGGCCGTTGGACCGACGATCAACTCGCACGCGCCATTCGTGAAGGCATTGGCCACGACGGCCGCGCCCTTTTTCCCATGATGCCTTACCCCAACTACCGGGAAATGTCCGACGAGGACCTCGCCTCCGTCGTTGTCTACTTCCGCTCCCTGCCTCCCGTTCGCAATCCCTTGCCCCCTACGGAAATGATTTTCCCCGTTAACTATCTGATCCGTGGCGTACCCAAGCCGCTGACGTCCCCCGTCCCCGAGATTCCCGCCACTCCCGATCCCGTCAAGCGCGGCGAGCATCTCGTTAACCTGGCTGGTTGTGGCAACTGCCACACTCCACAGATAAGAGGTCAGGAACTACCCGGCATGGACTTTGCCGGCGGGTTCACTCGTTCCGGTCCGTGGGGTAGCGCCACCTCCGCCAACCTCACTCCTGATCCCTCTGGCATTTCTTATTATGACGAAACCCTTTTTCTCGAGATGATGCGCACCGGCTTCGTTAAGGCCCGCCACTTGAGTCCTGCCATGCCGACAATGGTCTCCAGGAACATGACCGATGACGATCTCAAAGCTATCTTTGCCTACCTGCGCACCCTCAAGCCCGTCCAGCATCGCGTGGACAATTCCGAGCAGCCCACCTACTGCAAACTCTGCCGCCAGAAGCACGGCGCTGGCGACCGCAACTAGCGGCAGGGCTACGGCGACCCGTATCTTTGGAGCGTATCTGACAGAACGCAAACCACTTGCTAGTTATTCCTTGCAAAACAGTACCTATGTGCTATAATGGTTTTTTGAATTTCGCGCCACAAACCCGTGCGGCCGTACCTCTGCCACCCGAATCTCAACTTCCTCCTCACCCCTCGCGAGTCGCGATTCACCGGCCTGCCCCGACCTCGTCGGAATCACTAAGTCCTTTAGGATCCGCACTTACAACCTGTTTACCTTCTAGCAAACAAAGAGGGCTCGTAACTTCTTTAGAATCCGCACTTACGAACCACTTCCAACTCACTGAAAATTCAGCTACTTTAACTCCCGCAGAATCCGCACTTATGGGCATGTCGCCCGCAACTGCTTTAGAATCCGCACTTACAAAAAAAGCGGGGGTGGGGGTAGCATCTCGATCTTGTCGTCCAACGCTAACCCGCCAGCATTTATTTCCTGTATTTGCCACACATCCGAAAACCGCACCCATAAGTCTTTTCCTTGCCACACTTCCAAATTCATTGGACTTGAAGTCCTTTGCTTGCCACACTTCCGGGAAAAGGTGGGGGTGGGGGCGTAAATTATTAACCAGAAATCTCGGGAATGATTTGTTGCCTGAACGGCCCTCGCCAAGCGAGGAATTCTCCCCCGCAGCGAAGTACTCCGAATGGGAGACTCTCAGTAACAACTAAAAACTAAGAACTAAGAACAGAAAACTGAGAACTGAAAACGGACAACATACAACTGAGAATGACCAAACAACTCACCTTCAACCTCCAGCCCACCCGCCAGATCTTCACGGTCAGCGAACTCACCGCCAAAATCCGCGACCTGCTGGCCAAGAACTTCATGGACATCCTCGTCCAGGGCGAAATCTCCAACTGCCGCGAAGCCCAGTCCGGCCACATTTACTTCACGCTGAAAGACGATCGCGCGCAGGTCCGCTGCGTGTTCTTCAAGCAGCAGCAGCGCGGCATCAAGTTCCGCCCCGAGGACGGCCTGCACATCACCGTGCGCGGCAGCATCAGCGTCTACGAGCAACGCGGCGAATATCAGATTTACGTGGAGAAAATCGATCTGGTAGGGCAGGGCGCCTTACAACTCGCCTTCGAGCAATTGAAAAAACGACTTGAAGCCGAAGGCCTCTTCGACGCCAAACGCAAAAAGCCGCTGCCGCTGCTCCCCAGCCGTATCGGCATCATTACTTCGCCGCGCGGCGCCGCCGTCCGCGACGTCGTGCGCATCCTCACGCGCCGTTTCCCCAACGTGCACCTGACCGTCTATCCGGTCCGCGTCCAGGGAGAAGGCTCCGCCGAGGAAATCGTCAAAGCCTTGAAATTTTTCAACGCTAGGAAAATCGTGGACGTGCTCATCCTCGCCCGCGGCGGCGGCTCCATGGAAGATTTGTGGTCCTTCAACGAAGAAATCGTCGCGCGCGCCATCTTCGCTTCTGAAATTCCTGTGATTTCCGGCGTCGGCCACGAAACCGATTTCACCATCGCCGATTTTGTCGCCGACCTGCGGGCCTCCACTCCTTCCGCCGCCGCCGAGCTGGTTGTGCAAACGCGCGCCGAATTCGACAAGCACATCGCCGAGCTGCGCGAAACGCTCGCCGGCCTGGTTCGTTATCGCTTGTTGGAATGGTCCCGCCGCGTCCACGAACTTTCCGCGCGCCGCGGTTTCCGCCGCCCGCTCGATCTTTTGCGCCAGCAGCGCCAGCGCGCCGATGAAATGACTTCGCGCCTCGCCCTCGGCCTCCGCGCGCGCCTCGAGCAATCGCGCAAACGCTTCACCGCTGCCCACCTGCGCATCGTTTCGTTCGATTTTCGCGTGAAGATCGCCGCGTTCCGCCTGCGCCTCGAAAAGCGCACCGCCGATCTCGGCGTCCGCATCGAACGCCTCTTGCGCGCCAAACGCGACCGCTTCGAAAAACTCACCCTGCAGCTCCAGGAGCGCAGCCCCTTGAAAGTGCTCGAACGCGGCTACGCCATCGCCACCGACACCGCCGGCAACCTCCTCCGCGACGCCGCCCAAGTCGCCCTCGGCGACACCGTAGCCATCCAGCTCCACCGCGGCCGCCTCACCACCGAAGTGAAGAAAAAGGATTAGCCGATGCCTATTATTAGTTGCTCCTTTAAGGAGGGACGAGGTGGATGAGAAGGTTTATATCGATTTCGCTAGCGGTTCTATTTGCTTTTAGTATTCCATCAAGCAAGGGGCAGAACAAGCCCGCAACGCGACAAGAAGAGTCGTACATGCTTGGGCGCGTGTTGAGTGCGGTTGAAGATGTTGGGGCAGGTGAATATCGTATAATCGATCAAAAGTACATAAAGGAAGGTCTGCGAAAACTTTCAGAGATCAATAAGGATATTGAGAAACGACAGTATTCAATTCGACTAAGATGGTTGGCGCACCACTGGTATGGCAGGGCGCTTCTCGATTCTGGAGATGCCAAACGAGCTCTTCCATTCCTTGAGACTGCAGAAAACGAGGCAAACTCGCCCTCCGTTTCTTGCCCCACGTTTGACTCGTGCATCAACGACAAGGAAAAGGCGAAAAACTCCGAGCTTCTTCGCCAAACGCGCGAGAAACTGGCCGCCACTCAAGGATCATAATTCTCACGCAGACGACCCTTGCTATTCGTCGTCGGAAGAGGAAGCAACTTTGAGGACGGCGAGGAAGGCTTCCTGCGGAATGTCGACTTGGCCGACGCGTTTCATGCGGCGCTTGCCTTCTTTTTGTTTTTCGAGGAGTTTGCGTTTGCGGGAAATGTCGCCGCCGTAGCACTTGGCGAGAACGTTTTTGCGGATGGCGGCGACGGTTTCGCGAGCGATGACGCGGCTGCCAATCGCGGCCTGAATGGGTACCTCGAACATTTGCCGCGGAATCAGCTTTCGCAAGCGCGTGACCAGATCGCGCCCGCGCTCCGCCGCAAAATCGCGATGAATGATCAGCGCCAGCGCATCCACCGGTTCGCCGGCGACAAGCACATCCAGCTTGATGAGATCGGATTCCCGGTAGTCGGCAAGATGGTAGTCCAGCGAAGCATAGCCGCGTGAGGTGGATTTGAGGCGGTCGTAAAAATCGAGCACGATTTCGTTGAGAGGCAGCTCGTAAGTGAGCATCACGCGCGTTGGAGAAAGATATTCAAAGTTTTTCTGCGTGCCGCGTTTTTCCTGGCAAAGCTGCAAAATTCCGCCGACGGAATCCTCGTTGGTGATGATCATCGCCTTGATGATCGGCTCTTCGATCTTTTCGATGTCGCTGGGATTCGGAAATTTCGAAGGACTGTCCACTTCGATCACTTCGCCGGTCACGCGCGTGATGCGGTAGCGCACGCTCGGCGCCGTGGTGATCAGGTTCAGCCCGAATTCACGCTCCAGCCGCTCCTGCACGATTTCCATGTGCAGCAGGCCGAGGAATCCGCAGCGGAATCCGAACCCCAGCGCGACGGAGTTTTCCGGCTCGTAAAAAAACGCCGCGTCATTCAATTGCAATTTTCCAAGAGCGTCGCGCAAAGGTTCGTAGTCGTCGGCGAGGACTGGAAATAGTCCGGCGAAAACCATCGGCTTGATGGCTTCAAATCCCGGCAGCGCAGGAACGGGCCGCGCCACTTCGATAACCGTGTCGCCCATCCGTGCATCGGCCACGCGTTTGATGTTCGCGACGATGAAGCCGACGTCGCCGGCTTCGAGTTCCTCGAGCGCCACCGGTTTCGGGGTGAGTGTGCCAAGCTGCTCGACTTCGTACGTTTCGTCGCCGGCCACGAGTTTGATTTTCACGTGATTCTTGACGCGGCCTTCCATCACGCGCACAAGCACCACGGCGCCGCGGTAAATGTCGAACCACGAATCGAAAATCAGCGCCTGCAGCGGATTGTCCGCGTCGCCCTTCGGAGGAGGCACGCGCGCAACAATCGCTTCGAGCACGTCTTCCACGCCGAGGCCGCTTTTCGCGCTGATCAGAAGCGCGTCCTCCGCGGGAATCGCGAGCACGGTTTCGATTTGCTCTTTTGCAAATTCCGGCTGCGCGGCGGGCAAATCAATTTTGTTGATCACCGGAATAATCGTGAGGTTGTGACTCGAGGCGAGAAAGGTGTTCGCAACAGTCTGTGCTTCCACGCCCTGCGATGCGTCCACCACCAGCAGCGCGCCTTCGCACGCGGAAAGCGCGCGCGAAACTTCGTAAGAAAAATCCACGTGCCCCGGCGTATCAATCAAATTCAGGCGGTAGGTATTTCCGTCTTTCGCCTTGTAGTGCAGTCGAATACTTTTTGCTTTGATGGTGATGCCGCGCTCGCGCTCGAGATCCATGGAGTCGAGAAATTGTTCGTGCATTTCGCGCTGCGTCAGCGCGCCGGTCATTTCCAGGAGGCGGTCCGCCAGTGTGGATTTGCCGTGGTCAATGTGCGCGATGATGCAGAAATTCCGTATGAACTTCGGATCCATTTTTCTCTTTTACCAGTTTTTTCTGTACCCGATTTTCTTTGTTACCGGCAGGAGTTCGAATCGCCGCCGGCATACTCCCGGCGGGCCTGCTTGCCGCATTCGAACGACAGATGCAAGGCAAAAACCGTGCCGAACAGTCATTCAGTTTGCCACAAATCGCGGTATCGCGCAGCCGTGGGCCGCAGCCGGTGCGTTCGAATGCGCGGTTGCCGTGAACTCGCATGAATGGAGCGATGCACACGCGGCCACCGAGAGCGGAAGCGCAAAGACTACGGCGTGCGGGACGCAGGTGGAGTACCGGACGCAGGTGAGAGCGCCGCCTGGTAGCGCGCCACCTGTTCGGGCTTGCCCCAGGATTGGTAGAGAGCCACCAGACGGCGCGCGGCTTCCAGAGTCGACGGGCCCTGGTCGCCCTGAACTGCTTTTACGGTGGCGTAGCTTCGCAGAAGGAGAGGCTCCGCTTCGGCGTAGCGTTTCTGCGATGTAAGGCACTCGCCCAAGGCTCCTTCCGAAATTCCGATGAGTTGATTTCCTTTGGGCAAGAGGCGCGTGCGAATTTCAAGGGCTTCGCGCAGAGAAGCTTCCGCTTCGCGAGAACGGCCGGTCTTGTTCAGGATCAGGCCCAGCTCCAAGAGCGGGTTCGCAAAATAGACGCTGTCTTTCGGTGCGGTGAGCGCGCGGCTGAAGACTTGCACGGATTCTCTTGCGGCGCTTTCGGCACCGGGATAATCGCCTTCCTTGTAGAGGAGATCGGAAAGACGGAAGAAGCTCATAGCCGTATCGGGATGCGCATCGCCGAGCATTTTGCGGCGAAGCTCCAGACCTTCGCGAACGAAGGGCTCGGCCCGGGAGTAGTTTCCCTTTTTGATCAGCACCGCGCCCAGATTCGAAAGGGTGGCGGCCATTTCTACGTACGTGCCCTCGGGGAGCTTGCGATACTCGTCGAGGGCGGCGCGGTTGAGGCGCTCGGATTCGTTCCAGTCACCGCTGCGGTAAGCCACGTCGCCGAGATCGTTGTCAATCATGGCGACATACGCGCGGTCCTTGCCGGTCAGCTTGGAAGCGTATTGCAATGCCTCGCGAAGGTAGCCCCCCGTGGCTTTGTCTGCCCGCTGGTCAAGCATGGAACCATAGTCACCGAGGACATACGCCATGGCGCGGACGTCGAGATGTCCGCGTTGCGCTTCTTTGCGCTCAATGTCGATGTCCTTGAGAAAGAGCGCTTCCGCTTCGGCGTTGTTGCCCTTTCGCAACAGAACATTCGCGAGCATATTGGAAGCCTCGACGTTTTCGTGCCGATCGGGGCCATAAAGCCGGATATATTTTTCCAGAGCCGCGCGCAGAATCTGTTCGGCTTTGTCGTAGCGGCCCTGGGCATAGTAAACCGCCCCGATGGTGCGCTGCATTTCCGCGAGCACTTCGGGCTGATCGGCTAACTCTGATTCAGCGCGCTTCTCGGCCTGCTCGACGACCTCCGAGACTTTGGCATCCGGGTCTTTGTGAGGATTGGACGAGGCATACGCTGGGCTGGAAAAGCTCAGCATGTCCTGGAGGAAAGCATTGATGCGGTCGGCTTTGGCCTTTTCCACCTGGGCGCGGTCCCGCTCCGCACGCGCGACGCGTGCCTGGCGAACTGTAGCGACGATGCCAGCGGTGAGCGAGAGGAAAATGAGGACCGTGGCGGCGACACCGGTCTTGTGCCGTCCCACGAATTTGGATGCGCGATAACCGGGCGTATCGTGCCGCGCCGTAACCGGCAAGCCTTGAAGGTGCCGGCGAATATCCTCGGAGAATTGCAACACCGAGGAGTAGCGCCGCTGAGGTTCCTTGCGCAGGGCCATCAGTGCAATGTTGTCGAGATCGCCGCGAAGCCTGCGCCGCAATTTATCCGGAGTTCCTTCGCGAGTTTCGCTCACGGATTGCGGAGTGATCGTGCTTTCCGCAGCAGAATTTTCCACGCGGTCGATCACGGAGCTTGGTTTGTCCGGAACTTCTTCACAGATGGCGCGTTCGAATTCGTCCCGCTTCCGGCCCGCCATGCGGTAGGGGCTGTGACCGGTGAGCAGCTTGTAGAGCAACACGCCGAGGGAATAGACGTCGCTGGCGGTGGTGATATTTTCACCGCGGACTTGCTCCGGGCTGGCGGATAGCGGAGTCATGCGGCGGACCAAGGTCACGGTGCGGTCGGCGGGGGAAGGATTTGCGGCGAGAAGCTTGGCGATGCCGAAATCCAAGAGGCGAGGAACGCCTTCGGAAGTAACGAGGATGTTGCCGGCCTTGATGTCGCGGTGAATGACAAGATTTTGGTGGGCAAAGTGGACGGCGGCGCAGACGCTTTGAAAAAGTTTGAGGCGCTCGGTGGTATCGAGCTTGTTCGAATCGCAATAGGTGTCGATCGGCTGGCCTTGAATGTACTCCATGACGAAGTAAGGGAGCCCGTCGTCAGTGGTTCCGCCATCGAGTAAGCGGGTGATATTGGGGTGGTCCAGACTGGCCAGAATCTGGCGCTCAGAGCGGAAACGGCGGATGACGTCGTCGGTGTCCTGGCCACGCTTGATGAGCTTGATGGCCACTTCCTTCTGGAAGGACTGGTCGGCGCGCGCGGCCAAGTAGACCGCTCCCATGCCACCCTGGCCGAGCTTTCGAATGACTTTATAAGGACCGATATTCTGTCCGGCTAGCGAGCGCTCGTCGTTTTCCTCGAGCAGCTTGAGGCCTTCCGCGAAAGCGGGAGTTTCGGTGAAGCCGCCTTTGTCGTAGGAGGCCAGGAGAGACTCGACTTCCTGCCGGAGGGAAGCGTCGCCGGCGCAGGAAGAGTCGAGAAACGCGGCGCGGCGAGCCGGTGCGCAATCCAAGGCCGATTGAAATAAATGCTCAATCCGGCGCCAGCGATTTGTTTCCATACTTCAACCTACTTGAGTGCTGAGCTCACGGCGCAACCAGGCCCGGGCCATCCGCCAATCGCGAGTGACAGTGGCCGGAGAGACCTTTAGAGCTTCGGCAGCTTCATCGATGGACATGCCGCCGAAGTAGCGAAGTTCAAAGACTCTGCTTTTGCGGGGATCGAGGGCTGTAAGACTTTCGAGAGCGGTATTGACGGCCACCAATTCGTCGGCGCGTTCGAACGACATAGGGGCGACGTCGCCCAGCGGCAGGACCGGCGCGCCGTCGCCGCGTTTGACGCGTCCGCGACCGCGGGCGTGATCCACCAAAATATTGCGCATGGCGCGCGCGGCTACGGCAAAGAAGTGGGCGCGCGTCTGCCAGTGAACGTTCTGCTGACCGAGGAGGCGGAGATAGGCCTCGTGGATGAGGGCGGTTGTTTGAAGGGTGTGGTCCTGGCGTTCGCGGCGCATGTAGGCGTTGGCGAGACGGTGGAGCTCATCGTAGACGAGAGGCAGAAGCCGTTGGAAAGCGGCCTCGTCTCCCTCGCTCCAATCCGCGAGGAGTTGCGTGATTTCGCCTGGGGATGACATGGCAAAGCGGCCTGCGGGAACTTGCGCGAAGCATACCACAGGGGGAACGGGCACCGTGAGGGGCCGCCAACAGAAAAGGCTGACTCGATTGTGCCGGAAATGTCGCTTTAGAGGGTGTGGGGCATTCCGGGGCTTAGCTGCTGCGAGACATGCTTGGGTTCGAGCAGGCTCTCCTTGGCGATGCTCCCTTTTAGTGAGGTTCCAGAACGCGGAGAACCGGGGAGATAGTTATGAGATCACCAGCGTTGAGCTTGTGCCTTATTCTGGTTGTTGCGATTGCGGGATGCGCCGGCGGGTCGCCACCAATTGCACTGACTTTCCCTTCCGGTTCAGCGCAAGCAATCGACAACGGACAGAGCGTCAACATCACTGTGAATGGTGCGGGCACAAAGGGCGTGACGTGGAGTTTGAGTGGGCCCGGCTCGCTATCGAACCAAACGTTGACCTCGGTGACCTATAACGCCACCGCTACCGGCGCGGTCTTACCGGCTAAAGCCACAGCCCTCGGATCGGCGATTCATAGCGCGTCCACTTCCGCCGCGGACCCAACGGCGACGGTCACGGCCACCTCCGTGGCAGACACCTCAAAGTCCGCCGCAGTGACCATCAACATCACACCTCCGCCAGCTATCCCGACGACATCCCTGCCAGCAGGGACGGAAGGGACGGCGTACAACCAAACGGTCGCCTCATCCGGAGGTGCCGGGACGCTGACATTCACCATCAGCACAGGGAGCTTGCCTGCGGGATTGACCATGGATACGTCCGGACATATTACAGGCACGCCAACAGGACCAAACGGGACGGCAACTTTTACCGTGAAGGTTACGGATTCAAGTAACGGAGGAGCGCTGTCAAGCACGCAGAATTTGAGCATCCTGATCAACTTGCCGCCAGCACCCGCCATCACGACATCAAGTCTTCCTGCAGGTGTAGAAGGCACTGCGTATAGCCAGACCATCGCGGCTACGGGCGGCCTGACGCCATACACTTTCACGATAAGCAGCGCGACCGGATTGCCTGCGGGACTGACTATGAACACATCCGGACACATTACGGGGACGCCAACAGGACCCAACGCTACTTCGAATTTCACGGTTAAGGTCACTGACAAAAGCAATCCGGCGCAATCTGCAACTCAGAATCTGAGCATCACCATTAATCTGCCGCCAGCGCCGACAATCACGACGGCTACACTCCCAGCGGGCGTGGAAGGAGCCGCCTACAGCCAGACCATTCAGGCGACAGGCTTTGGAACACTGGCCTACTCGATCAGCGCAGGGACTTTGCCGGCAGGGTTGAGTTTGAACGCTGGTACGGGCGCGATTAGCGGAACGCCACTCGGTCCGAACACAATATCCAATTTCACGGTGACTGTGACAGACAGTAGCAATCCAAAGCAAACAGGTTCGAAGGCTCTAAGCATCACCATCAATCTGCCTCCGGCGCCTGTCATCAGTCCAACGACGCTGCCGAATGGAAACGTGGGCTCACCCTACAGTCAAACACTTTCGGCGAACGGCGGGCTAGGCCCGTATACATGGAGTGTCAGTGTCGGCACGTTGCCCGCGGGATTGGCGTTTACGGCCAGCAATACCACGGCGAAGATCAGCGGAACACCGACAACGGCGCAGAGCAACGTCGCGTTCACGATTCAGGTCACGGATTCGAGCGTTCCACCGCAAGCGGGGACGCAGAGTTACACCGTGACGATCAATCCACCGGCGCCGCTCAGCATCACGACAGCGGCATTGCCAAACGGGGCTTACAACACCGCTTACAACACTACGATTTCAGCAGGCGGCGGCGTTGCTCCTTATACATTCAGCTTGGATGCGGCTTCCAGCCCGCTTCCGGCAGGATTGTCCCTCACCACCAGCAACAACCAGGGCGTGATTTCCGGGACGCCCACAACCGCCGGGACTTTCACGAACATCATTGTGGACGTGCATGACTCGCAGGCGCCCACACCGGGAACGGCGACGAAGACCTACACCCTGACCATCACTGCTTCCGCGATCGTCATCTCGCCTACGAGTCTGCCGAATGGCACTGTCAATATCTCTTACAGTGTAAACATCACGGCCACCGGCGGCGTGTCACCATATACCTTCAGTCTGGATGCTGCTTCGAGCGCGCTGCCGGCGGGTTTGAGTTTTGCGTCGAATTCCACTACGGCCACGATTTCCGGCACGCCGACGGCCGCCGCTACGACAAATAACATCATCATTGACGTGAAGGATTCGGAGCAGCCTGCGGTGACTCAGAAGATGACGTACTCGATCACCATCAGCGCGGCTGGAGTGAGCATCACCACTACGAGTCCGCTGCCTGGCGCGACGCTCGGCTCCGCATACAGCACGACACTGACGGCCACCGGAGGCGTCCCGCCGTATACATGGAGTCTAGCGACAGGCTCGGCGCTACCTGCCGGTCTCACGCTGAATTCCGCGTCGCCAAGTGCCACCATCTCCGGAACACCGACGTCCACGGGGACCTTCCAGTTCACGGTGAAGGTCACGGACTCCGCGACACCGACGCCATCGACGGTTTCGGTGAGCTTCCTGCTGACGGTCACCGGCTCCACGCTGAATTGCCCCGCCATCGTGAACCTGACTCTGTGCGGCACTTACGGGATGGGCCTCGGGGGATTCGTCGGCACCACTGGGAGCGCGATAATGGGGGCCAGCTTCGTTGCCGACAGCACCGGTCACATCATTAGCGGCGTGGAGGACATCAACAGTGTTAGCGGTGGCCAAGCCAATATCACCATCACTGGCGGCAGCTATGCCATGGATGCGAGCGGAGATGGGCGCGGCGTGCTAACGCTCATCGACTCGACGGCCGCGAGCCGCACTTTCCGCTTTGTGCTGGAGTCGGCGAAAAATGCCGGCGTGGCGGGGATCGAGGAGTTCGACGGCAGCGGGACGTTCGCCGCGGGCACCATGATTGGCCCCGGAACGTCGCCTATCGCAACGATACCCGCCAACACCCTCCTTGGCGTTCGGCTCGCGGGCTACAACGGCGCGGGCCAACGCGTGGGGCTGCTCGGAGAATTCCAAGTCGGGAGCAGCGGGTGCAACGGCGCGAGCGGCTCGTTCAACTCGTTGGCTGGCGAGCATGTCGTCACGAACACTGCCGGCACAGTGAACAGCGCCCTCACAGTCACCGGCTCGTGCACAGCACCCGATCCCAACACGGGCCGCGGCACCCTCGCGCTGACGATCAGCGGCGGCACGCCCTTCACCAACGCCACTCTGAATTTCGTTTACTACGCCGCCAGCGCGTCGGGCAGCCTGCTGGGGATGTTACTCGGAGAGGAGGATGCCATTGCCGCCAACCAGCCCATCCTTGCCGGCCTTGCGCAGCCGGCCAACGGCGGGTTCGCGAACTGTATTGCCCCAGCAGCGTGCATTCTGGCCGGGTCTGGCACAACCGATGGCACGATGACTGGTCATGCTGTCGCTTTGCTGGTTCGCGGCACCGGGACGGCGGTCACGATTACCACGGGCACGATTGCCGGCGTCTTGGACGAAAACTTCGGCGGCACCATCACCACCGCCGCCACCTGGCCGTACTCTACTTACGCAGGTGACACCAACGTCGTCGGTACCATCAAAGGCACCGGCCCCACCATCCATTATGTCGGTGACGGCAGCTTTATGGACGAGAGCGTAAGCGTGATTATGGGCGATGCCATCGTCCAAAACACGACTACCATCGAGAGTCCGGCCGCGCCGTATATCATTGGCGAATCGATTGGCTCTAGCGCTGTAGGCCCGACACCGGCCGTCCCCCACGTGGTCGGAGTCGTGACGCCGTCAGCCACTAGTGCGGGAACGTTTACCGGAACCCTGGACGTCAGCAGCAGCGCTGGGTCCACAGCCGGCTTCGCAGGCAGCGGCAGCTACTCGATGTCTGCCACCACTGGACGCGGCACGGGAACGGCCAACTTCACCAATGGCGCAAACAGCATCGCAGTCGTCATCTACGGCAACCGGCACAGACGGTTCTCCGTGTTGGACGTGCAGACCAGCGAGCCATACGTGATTGGGGCTCGTCTGCAATAGAGAAGAGGCGCTGCGAAACACCATGTCTCGGCATTCATGCTGAGCTGAAGACGTAGAAAGAAACTCCAGCGGACCTGCTTGCGCCGACCGCCTTGCGGCCGGCGCAAGCGATTTTGTGCGGCGCGTGTTGCGCCGGAATTCATAGGCGACTTCAAACGATTCGTATTTCCGAAAGAACATTCCGTTTGGCAGACAACCGGTGGATCCGGGAAAACTCCGTTGACTGAGCTACTATCGAATATTACATCGATGTTTGTTGATGTTTTGCCCCCCTCCGGCGAGCGGTATATAGTTACTAGGGGCGGTTCGCACGCCGCGTGGAGCCCAGCTCCGCACCGTCAAGTGGTTGACGCCTGGTTTGCAGTTTTCAGTCACCGCAAAGGCAATTCGAATCGATGGCCGCAGACGTCAGCAAGCATTTGGAACGCGCCCGGCGCTTCCTCGAGAAGAATCGTGTCGAGGATGCGATCGAGGCGTATCTCGCCGCGCTCGACGAGGCGCCGCAGCATCAGGAAGCCACCCAGGCGCTCGGGGATTTGTACGCGCGGATGGAGCAGCCGGACCGCGCGGCGGTTTATTACGGGCTTCTGTTTGACTTGCTGATCGAGCCGAAAGACGAGACGAAGGCGCTGGCGATTTACAACCGGTTTCTGCGTTCGAACGCCACGCCTCAACCCCCGGAGCGGATCGCGCGCCACGCGTTCCTGCAGCAAAAACAAAATCATCCCGAAGAAGCCATGGAGCAGTACACGAAAGCGGCGGAGCTTTTTGCCGCGGCGGGGCGGGATGAGGACGCGCTGTTTTGCTGGGAGCGGATTGCGCAACTGGATCCGGAAAATCTTGGGCGGCAGATGCGGCTGGCGGAATCCGCGGAGCGTATCGGGAAGAATGCACTGGCGGCGCGCGCGTTTCTGCGCTCAGGGCAACTTGCTACCGCGAGCGGAGCGGCTGCCGATGCGCTGCAACTTCTCGGGCGGGCGCACAAGCTCGCGCCGCAGGAGCGCAGCGTCGCGCTGCTTTATGCGCAGGCGAATTTGCATTCAGGAAACGCGGTTCGCGCGGCGGCGCTGCTGGAGCCCTTCGCGGCGTCCGATGGCGACGCGGCATTTCTAGACACCTATGGCGACGCCCTCATGCGCTCGGGAAATTTGGAGAAAGCGCGCGAGGTGCTGGACCGCCTAATCCGAGAAAAAAATGAGCGCGTGACGCGGCTGTTCGATCTCGCCGAGCATTACATCGCCGCGGGACAGGATCAGAAGGCCGTGGAACTCCTTACCACCGTGAAGCGGC
>Ga0210410_10001200_pt1 | contig 24874 bp, 28 predicted proteins | sample IncBWC4MmetaG_FD_161058 | JGI IMG/M metagenome (GOLD analysis project Ga0210410, IMG submission 161058) | Forest soil microbial communities from Barre Woods Harvard Forest LTER site, Petersham, Massachusetts, United States - Inc-BW-C-4-M | ecosystem: Environmental > Terrestrial > Soil >... | reverse complement strand
CCGCTACATCGCACTGCTCGAAGGCTTCTGGCCGCTCGGCTTCATCGCCTCCGGCCTGCTTTGCTACTACGTGCTCTCCATCGCCGATTGGCGCTGGGTCTTCATCCTGCAGGGAATCCCTGCGATTTTTGTGCTGATCGTTCGCCGCTACGTGCCGGAATCGCCGCGCTGGCTCGCTAGCCGCGGCGACAGCGCCCGTGCTGAAAGCGTGATGTCGAAAATCGAGGCGGAAGTTTCGCGACGGCTGAATGGCGCGGCGCTGCCTGCAGCCACGCCGGTCGCGGTCGAGACCCAGCGCTCGTACGGGCTTTCGACATTGTTTGCGCCGGGCTATGCCCGGCGAACGACGATGCTGTGGTGCCTGTGGTTCTTTGCACTGCTCGGTTTCTACGGGCTCACCACCTGGCTCGGCGCGCTGCTGCAGGCAAAAGGCTTTCCCGTCACCAAATCCGTGTTCTACACCATCCTGATCTCGCTCGCAGGCATTCCCGGTTTTCTCACCGCGGCCTGGATGATCGAGGCGCTCGGCCGCAAGATCACGCTAATCGGCGCGCTGCTGGGCGCTGCGATCGCCAGCTATTTCTATGGCGGTGCGGCCGATCAGACCACGCTCATCATCGCTGGTCTCTGCATGCAGTTCTGTGCCTTCGGCATGTGGTCGGCGCTCTATGCCTATACGCCGGAGCTCTATCCGACGCCGGTGCGCGCGACGGGAACGGGCTTTGCCTCGGCAGTCGGGCGGATCGGATCACTGATCGGGCCGTCGCTGATCGGCTTCATCCTGCCGACGGCCGGCCAATCTGGCGTGTTCGCGCTGGGCGCCGGCGCGTTCACGCTCGCAGCCCTGGTCGTGCTCGTGCTTGGCGAGGAGACCAAAGGCCGGACGCTGGAATCGATCTCGCATTGAGGCGGTGAAGCCAGCCGCCGGTGCAATTGACCCTTGTCGCCACGCATGAAATATCGTGGCGAGATAAGCGGAGAATCACGGCGGATGGCCGCGGACAGACGAAGTGGACGGGCACGCCTCGCCGAGCCCGTCCGGGCGAAGGCGAAGAAGGCGATTGTGCGCGATGCCGCGCCGGTGGCACCCATCGCCGAGCCGCATGACGACGAGACGCTGACCGATCGCGCCTACCGCCTGATCGAGGAATTGATCGTCACGCTGGCGCTGCCGCCCGAGACCATCCTGTCCGAGCAATCGCTGGCGCAACGGCTCGGCATCGGGCGGACGCCGATCCGCGAAGCCCTGCAACGGCTGGCCCGCGACGGCCTGGTCGTGATCTTGCCCCGGCGCGGCATCCTGGTCTCGCAGATCAACCTCAAGACCCAGATGCGACTGCTCGAAGTGCGCCGCGAGCTGGAGCGGCTGATGGCGCGGGGTGCGGCCGAGCGCGCCACGCCGGAAGAGATCGCAAAATTCTCGGCCATTGCGCGCGACATGCGCGCTGCCTCCGATCAGGCCGACGACATGACCTTCATGCGGCTCGACCGCGCGCTGAACGAACTGGTGAGCCAGGCCGCGCGCAACGAATTCGCTGCGCGCGCCATGGGCCTGATGCACGGCCTGTCGCGCCGGTTCTGGTACCAGCACTACCGCGAGGCCGGCGACCTGCCGCTCTCGGCGCGCCTGCATGCCGATCTCGCGGAGGCCATCGCCAGGCGCAACGCTGATGCCGCCGGCAAGGCGTCCGATCGGCTGATTGATTACATCGAAAGCTTTGCGCGCAAGACGATCGAGACTTAGCCCCCTTCCTTCTCCCCTTGTGGGAGAAGGTGGCGCGAAGCGCCGGATGAGGGGTTTGCCTCCGCGGGCGAGAGCGGCGTTTGCGGAGAGAGACCCCTCACCCGGATCGCATCTGGCGATGCGATCCGACCTCTCCCACAAGGGGAGAGGTGCACCGTCGTCGCGGATCCGCTCGATCAACCTCGCATTCAAAACACGACAACACTGCGGATCGCCGCGCCGCGCCTCAGCGCATCAAACCCCTCATTGACCTGCTCCAGCGCGATCCGCGCGGTGATCAGGTCGTCCAGCCGCAAGCGGCCGTCGAGCGCGGCCTGCGCCAGCATCGGGAAATCGCGCAAGGGACGCGCGCCGCCATAGCTGGAGCGGCGGATACGCTTTTCCTGCATCAGCGAACCCCAGCGGAACGCAACGTCATTCTCGACGTCGACCTTGCCGAGCCAGATCACCTCGCCGCCCGGCCGCACCGCTTCCGTGCTTAAACGAAACGCACGCGAGTGGCCGGCGGATTCCAGCACGACATCGGCGCCGCGGCCGCGCGTCAGCTTTCGCGCGACATCGACGGCATCGTCGCGCGAAACATTCACCGCATGCGTCGCGCCGAGACGCTTGGCGAAATCGAGCTTGTTGTCTTCGAGGTCGACCGCGATGATGGCGCCGGCGCCCGCAAGTCGCGCGCCTTGCACGGCCGACAGGCCAACAGCGCCGCAGCCGATCACCATGACGGTATCGCCATGGTGGATGGAGGCGACATTGAGCGCGCCGCCGACGCCGGTCATCACGCCGCAGCCGATCAGGCAGGCTTGCTCGAACGGCAGCTCCTTCTGCACCACGATCGCCTGCTGCGCCGGCACGATGCAATATTCGGCGAGCGCGCCGAGATACATCAGGTGTTTCAGCTCGCGGCCGTCCTTGAGCCGTGCGCGACTGGTGCCATCGAACTGCACCGCAAGCGGTCCCTGCCGCAAATAATCCTCGCAAAGGATCGGCAGGTCGCGATCGCAATAGAAGCAATGACCGCAATGCGGATTCCAGGAAAGGATAACGTGATCGCCCACGGCGACGCCGCGTGCCTGCGCCCCGACTTTCTCGACAATGCCCGCCGCTTCATGCCCCAGCACGATCGGCATCGGATTGCGCAAGCCGCCTTCGATCACTTCCAGATCGGTATGACACAGCCCGACCGCCTTGATGCGCACCAGCACGTCATCGGCCTTGAGCTCCCCCGCTTCGATCGTCTCGACGACGAGCGGAGATTTCGGCGCATGCAGCACCGCCGCCTTGTATTGAAGCCCCACCTGAAATTCCCCCGCTTAGCGCGCCATCGCCTGCTGCCGCCGGATCGCTGCCAGATCCGCGTCGATGTCGGCCGTCGTCATCTCCCATTCATTGCCGAAATTGGCGACGACAGCCTTCATGAAAGGCTCGACCAGCGCCTTGGCCTGCGCGCCATCGTCGAGATGCGCGGCAAGAATCGCGAGCGCCAGTTGCCGCGGCTCCGGGCCCTCATAGCTCCACTCAAAGCCGTTCGGCGTGAACTTCTGGATATCGAGGCGCTGGTCGAGCGGCCTGCCGTCGACCGTCACCTTGACGCCGTCGATGGTGCGGTCCCCGCAAAAGGTCTTCATGGCCTTTTCCTCCCGAAACTTGCTTTGACAGCCGATTGCGACCTTGATAGATTAGTGATATATCAGATGGTGACGCACGAGTCACGCGCGCTTTTTACGCCTGGGAGAGGAAGATGGAACTGGCTTCGACCCCCATGACCGATCGCCAACGCCGCTACCGCGAAACCTACCGCGAACGCGTCGCCGGCTGGTACAATGGCTGGCTCCACGTCTTCATCATCTATGCCATCGGCTTCACCGCACTTTACATCTACATCGCGAATCTGCGCGACCTGAAGGCCTGGGAGCTGCTGATCGTTCCCGTCACGTTCCTCGGCGCCAATTTCTTCGAATGGTGGATCCATCGCTTCGTGATGCACCGTCCGTCACAGGTGAAGGCATTCCGCGCGATCTATAACCGCCACACGCTGATGCATCACCAGTTCTTCACCGAGAAGGAGATGCGCTTCGCCGACCATCGCGACTGGCGCGTGACCTTCTTCCCGCCCTACGCGCTCGCGACCTTCACGCTGATGTCGATTCCGATCGCGATCGTAGCCGGGTACATCATCTCCGCCAATGTCGGCTGGCTCCTGATCACCACTACGACCTCGATGTACCTGATCTACGAGTTCATGCATTTCTGCTGTCATGTCGAGGAGGGCTGGTTCGTTCGCAACGCCCCGTTCGTGAACACCGTCCGCCGTCATCACACCGCCCATCACGACCAATCGATCATGATGGAGCGCAACATGAACCTGACCTTCCCGATCATGGACTGGCTGTTCGGCACTTCCGATCTGGACCGCGGCCTGCTCGGCCATCTCTTCAATGGCTACGACGTCCGCTACATCAAGACCGACATGCGCAAGACCTCGCGCACGCCGCGGCTCGATGCCGTGGCCAGCGTGCCGGCGGAGTAAGCGGCGTGGCCGGCATCGAGCCCAACGGGCTCGGCCTCTTCGTGTTCGGCGCGGCCGTTGCCGTGTGTTGCCTCGGCTTCTTGACGGTCGTCGGCATGTTTCCGCTCAGCGCACGGCCGGCCGCGCTTGCGGGAGCGCCGGCGGTTGCGCTGATCGTGGTCAATCTAGCGCTGGTGGTTTTGCTCGCGCTCGCCGCGGCGTTGTTTGCGCATCAATCGCTGCGCTGGACCTCGGCAGTGGTGCTGGGCGGGCTGATTTTCCTGTTTACGCCGTCGGCCTTCCAGGCGGTGCCGGACCAGTGGCGCGACAGCCGCGCCGGGCTTGCCGTGCTCGGAATCATTCAGGTGGCGGCGCTCGCCGCAGTCGCCTCGCCGCTTCACATTTTCGCAAGCTAGTTAGGGACGCATCCGATGCCGTTTCACATCAAGACCGCGCTCTCGATCATCGTCCTGCTGGTCGCCTGCGCCGCCTATTTCTACGAGGACGCGATCGGGATGCACGGCCCGAAGATCGCCATCCTGCTGCTCGCGCCGTTTATGGTGGTAGCAATGTGGATCTTTCCTGAGGTCAACCGGCGCAAGGCCGATTGAGCTGCACGGCCGCGCTCAGCGCGTCGTCTCGATCCCGGCGAGCTGGACGTGAGATCCATGCGTCCGCGTCGCGGTGACCGCGAACACCATCAGCAACGCGCATAACACGCACAGCTTCATCTGCACCGTCCGGCGATCCGTGATCGGCAGAAACAAAAAGAACATCATCGCCAGGATCAAGAGCGCGTCGATCAGTACCATGAAACATTCCTCCAACATGCGCGGAGGATGACATGCGTTGCGGCAATGCAATGTGGGCGGTGTCACACTCGGCCGGCGGCACCATGGGGACGCCGACGCCGTTCCCGAATTCGGTCGGACGCCCCGGTTTCTTGACTATAGTTGTCACAACAACTATGAGAGATACCAAGGTCGGCGCTTCGAGACGCCGATCACCACCCTCGGGAGGATGGAGCCATGAACGCTCCCCTGCGTAACGACTCCGCCCAGTTGCACAAGATTGCGCAGCTTATCGACGACCGGCCGGCAGAGCGCATCTTCAAGGTCGACCGCAGCATCTTCACCGACGAAAAAGTGTTCGAGGCGGAGCTGCGCTACATTTTCGAGGCCACCTGGAATTTCATCGGCCTCGAATCCCAGATCGCCAAGCCCAACGATTTCATCACCACCCATATCGGCCGCGCCCCGATCCTCGTGATGCGCAGCGCCGACGGAAAGATCGGCGCGTTCCTCAACACCTGCCGCCATCGCGGCACCATCGTCTGCCCGTTCAAGCAGGGCCGGCAGAAGTTCCATGTCTGCCGCTATCACGGCTGGGCCTATGACTCGGCCGGCCGCAACATCTCGAGAACCGACGAGGCGAGCGGGCAATATCCGCCGTCGTTCTCCGACGAAAATCACGACCTGATCCCGGTCGCACAGCTCGGCTCCTATCGCGGCTTCATGTTCGCGAGCCTGTCGGCGGACGTGCCGCCGCTCGAGGCATTTCTCGGCGACACCCGCGCCTTCTTCGACCTCATCGTCGATCAGAGCGATAGCGGCGAGTTGGAACTGGTACCCGGCGCCAGCAGCTACACCTTCGACGGCAACTGGAAACTGCAATTCGAGAACGGTCTCGACTATTACCACTTCGCGACGACCCACAGCTCCTATGTCGACATCCTGAAGAAGCGGAAGGCGAACGCCGTCACTGACGCCGGCTTCACCGCGGAGGACGCCGACGAGGCCGAAGGTCAGGGCAGCTTCAGTTTCGACCATGGCCATGCCGTCAACTGGTCGATCAAGCACACCCAGCTCTATGGCCGGCCGCTCGGCATCGATCCGGCGCGGCTCGATGCGGTGCGCCAGCGGGTCGGCAACATGCGCGCCAAATGGATGCTGCGCCAGCGCAACCTCACCATCTTTCCGAACCTGCAGGTGATCGACATCCTCTCCGCGCAGGTGCGGACCTGGCGGCCGCTGGCGCCCGACAAGACGGAGATGGTGTCGCACTGCCTTGCGCCGGCCGGCGAAAGCGCCGCCGCGCGCACCTTGCGCATCCGCAATTACGAGGACTTCTTCAACGCCTCGGGGCTCGCCAGCTCCGATGACAATGTCATGTATGAGTTCTGCCAGACCGGCTATGACGCGACGACCGCCGGCCCCACGCAAGGCTACTCGCGCGGCCTGGCCGAGGTCGGCACCGGCGACAGCTCGCACGCCAACCAGCTCGGCGTGCATCCGAAGGAATGGTCGTTCGGCCCGACCAACTTCGGCGGCGAGACCAATTTCCATCCGGGCTATCGCGAGTGGCGGAGGTTGTTGCAGCGCGCTGCCGGGGAGAGCGAGTGATGGCGATGACCAACGGATTCGATGCCGGCGCGGTTGCCGCCGCCACGCTCTACCGCGAAGCCCGCCTGCTCGACCGCGGCGAATGGACCGACTGGGTCGCGATGTACCGCGAGGACGCCGTATATTGGGTACCGGCCTGGCTCGATGAATACGAGACCACCAACGATCCGAACACGCAATGCTCGCTGCTCTATCACGACGCGCGACGCGGGCTGGAAGAACGCATTGCGCGGATCGAATCGCGCAAGTCGATCACCGCGCTGCCGCTGCCGCGCACCGTGCATCAAATCAGCAATCTCGAAGCGGCCGAGACCGCTCCGGGAGAGATCACCTGTCACTCGGTGTTTTCAGTGCATGTCTACGACCCGCGCGTCGCCAAGGAGCATGTCCGCCACGGTCGCTACGAGCACCGACTCACGCGCGAGGGCGACGATTGGAAGATCGCACGCAAGATCATCACCCTGGTGAACGACCGCGTGCCGACGCTGCTCGATTTCTACAGCCTGTGAGGATCTGATGGCGGACGACGGAACCTGGCACGCGGCGGCTTCGCTCAGCGACGTGAAGCAAGGTGAGCCGTTCGGCATCGAGATCGCCGGCCATCATGTCGCGCTCTATCGAATCGGCAATGAATATTACGCCACCGGCAACATCTGCACCCATGCCGAGGCATTGCTGTCGGACGGCATGCTCGACGGCTGCGAGATCGAATGCCCCCTGCATATGGGCCGCTTCGACATCCGCACCGGCGAGGCGCTGACCAGCCCGGTCGAGATCGATATCCCGGTTTACCCGGTGCGTGTGGCCGGCGACCGGCTCGAAGTCTGCCTGCCTGCATAGACGGGCTCGCCAAAAACAAATAGCAGGGGGAAACATGACCGAAGTGACGATGGAGAAGGCGGTAATACAAACCGCCGATGCCGCAATCGAAAGCACGACGATCCGCAAGGTCGCGATCCGGCTGATGTGGTTCGTGATGGCGATGTATTTCCTCGCCATTCTCGATCGCGGCAACATCTCCTTTGCCGCGCTGCAGATGAACAAGGACCTCGGGCTGAACGCCGAGATGTTCGGCATCGCCGTCGGCATCATGTATTTCACCTATTCCATCTTCGAGATTCCCAGCAATCTGATCCTGAGCCGCTACGGCGCACGCGTCACGCTGACGCGGATCGCGATCCTCTGGGGCATCGCCACCGTGCTGATGGCGTTCACGCAGGGGCCGATCACCCTCTACATTTTCCGCGGCTTTCTCGGCTTTGCCGAATCCGGCCTGTTTCCGGGCGTGATGCTGCTGCTCAGCCTATGGTTTCCGTTCCGCTATCGCGCCCGTTACAACGCGATGTTCAATTACGCGGTGCCGATCTCCTATATCTTTGCCTCGCTGATCTCCGGCCTGATCCTCGAGCTCAACGGCGCGTTGGGCATCGCGGGCTGGAAGTGGCTGTTCCTGCTCGAGGGCCTGCCGCCGATCGTCCTCGGCATCATCGGCATCTTCTACCTCACCGACCGGCCGCAGCAGGCGACCTGGCTCTCGACCGAGGAGAAGGCGTGGCTGTTGGGCGCGATCGAGCGCGATGCCAAGGCGACCGGTGTCGTCCATGGCGAGGGTGTGCTGAAGACTATCACCAAGCCGATGGTGCTGCTGTTCGGCTTCTGCAATTTCGGCCTGTTCTGCGGGCTCGCGTCGCTGTTTCCCTGGCTGCCGCAGATCATCAAGACGTTTGGGCTGCCGGTATCGCAAGTCGGCCTGGTGACCGCGATTCCCCCGGTCGCAGGACTGATCGGCATGATCGTGCTGTCGCGACATTCCGATCATATCGGCGAGCGCTTCTATTATGCGGTGGTCACCTTCATCATCGCCGCATGCGGCTTTGCCATCGCGGCATTTGCGACCACGCCGGTCATGATCATCATCGGCTTCATGGTGGCCAATGTCGGCGTCTACGGCACACAGGCGGTGTTCTGGACCATCCCGCAATCCTACATGTCGCGGCAGAGCGCGCCCGGCGCGATCGGGCTGGTCTCCACCATCGGCAGCATCGGCGGCGCCGTCATTCCCGTCATCATCGGCCGCACCAAGGACGCCTCGGGCAACTTCACCATCGGCTTCCTGGTCGTCTCCGGCGTGTTGCTGTTTGCCGCGGTGCTGATCCTGATCGCGCGCACAAAGCTGGTGAAAGCGTGAAGACGCGAGCCGCCAAATCGCGCGCGGCGCGCCAGGAACTAGCGAAAGAGCTCGTGATCGATTTCGAGCGCTACGTGCCGACCGTGCTGTCGAGCCTGGTGGCGAAGCTTCGCGCCAACGCCAATGTGTTCTTCCCGGAGAGTTACGGCGTGTCGCTCGCCGAATGGCGCATCCTCTCATTCCTGCGCGAATATGGACCGGCCAGCGCCTACGACATCTGGACCAGGGCCCATCTCGACAAGGCCGTGGTCAGCCGCGAGAGCACTTCACTTGCCAGGAAGGGGCTGGTGAAGATCGCGCCTGTGAAGGGCAGCACGCGCAATCGCAGCGAGATCAGCCTGTCGATGGCCGGCATTACGCTGCTCGGCCGCAGCTTCGACGAAATCCTGCGCCGCCATGACAATCTCACCGCGGGTCTCGATGCCAAATCGATCGAGACCTTCTTCCGCGTCGTGCAGCATCTCGAACAGCGTATCCCGCACATGGCCGATCCCTCCGCCGTATCGCATCCGACCCACGCCCCGGTGAAGCGGATCGAAAGGGATTAATCCGCCTGCTCCGCCTGCAACTGCGCGACGATCCACTTCCGGAAATTTCGCACACGCGCCGGCAGCCGGTGGCGGTCGGGATAGATCAGATAAAAACCGTCGCCGGCATCGACCGTCTGCGCGAAGGGCTGCACCAGATTGCCCTTGCGCAGATCGTTCTCCACAAAACCGCGGCGGCCGAGCGCGATGCCGAGGCCGTCGAGCGCGGCGCTATAAGCGAGATCGGTGCTGGTGAAGGTGATGCGCCGCGCGAGCCCCAGTGATCCCGCCCCCGCACTTGCCGACCAGCGGCTCCATTGGTCGAGGCCGGCGGATGTCTCCAGCAATGTATGCTGCTCAAGATCGGCTGGCTTCTTCAACGGCGGTGCCGACTTCAGATAGACGGGGCTGGCAACCGGCATCAGCACCCGCCGCAACAGCAGGTCCGTGCGCATCGAGGGCCAGCCTCCCTTGCCGAGCATGATCGCAACGTCGAACTCCGAAGGCAGCGGCTCGTCGGGACGCACGGTCGTGATCAGCACTTCCTGATCGGGAAACTGCAGATGAAAGTCCGGCAGTCGCGGCAGCAGCCAGAGCCGGATGAAGAAGCGCGAACCCCAGATGTGGAGCGGCCGCCCCGCATGGTCGGCGCTGATGGCGCGCGTGCCGCCTTCGAGCTTGGCGAAGGCCTCGTTGACATAGCCGAGATAGAGCCGCCCGGCGGCGGTGATCTGCACCTCGTTGCCGACCCGCGCGAACAGATCGACGCCGAGATGCTGCTCCAGGTTCTTGATCTGCCGGCTCACAGCGCCCGGCGTGACGTTCAATTCGGCCGCCGCCTTGCTGAAATTCTCCAGCCGGCCGGCAGCCTCAAAGGCCTTGATCGCGTTCAGCGGTGGCAGAGGCATCGGCCGCCTGGCGGTTTCATTGTGCGTTTTTCTCACAATGGTTAGACATTAATTCGTTTGACCCGGCAAGGCCCGCACTCGCTTGATCGCCGCCGGCGTTTTATTCGCGCCGGAGGGAACCAAGCCCAGGAATCAAGTCAATGAATCTGCAGACAAAGCCGCCGGTCTTCCCGGTCGGCCGCAGCCTGATCGAGAAGAGCAACATCGAGACCATCGTGGACGGCAAGCTGTACGCACTGCAGAACGTGCTGGAGCTCGACGGCCGCGTCAGCGCCTACCCGGCCAATGCCCGCGGCTATTCGGTCTCGAACTGCTATCTCGTCAAGGAGGGCGATCGCGCGCTGCTGCTCGACAGCGGCCTGTCGGCGCACGAAGCCTCGATCATCAGGCAAATCCGCATCCTGACGACGCCGGAGACGCTGCTCTCCGTCTTTCCGCTCCGCATCAACGAATACATGTCGGTCTGCAACGTCGAGGCGATCGCGCAGAGCTTCAATGTCGAGCAGTGCTATTCCGGCAATCCGGACGCAGCACTCTGGGTCGATTTCGGTCGCCGCTCCGATGCCAATGATGTCAGGCCCTATTCGCTCAAGACCACGCTGGTGTCACGCGCCGAAACGCTGCGCGTCGGCGACGCGCGCCCGCTCGAAGTGTTCCAGGCGCCGATCCGCCTGATCAACACCCGCTGGATGTTCGATTACAACACCCGGACGCTGTTCACCTCCGACAGTTTTTCACATCAATGGAGTGACAGCCCGGACGGACCGTGGTCGATCACCGATGCCGAATGCGAGACCACGGCGGGGCACATCCGAAGCTTTCTCCTCAATACCCGCTATTGGTGGCTCGAAGGCGGCAAGACCACGGAGCTGCGCAAGAAGCTCGCCACCATCTTCGAAAAATATCCGATCGAGACGATTGCGCCCGGCTACGGCCGCGTGCTGCGCGGCCGCGCGCTGGTCGAGCGGCAATACAGGATGTTCGACCAGGTGTTGGCCGGGCTCGATCAGAGCGTGGTCAAGCCGCGCTATGTCGACCGCGACGAATTGAGGTAAGCGATGCCCAATCTCTCAAAGCCGATGCCGCGCGAGCTGGCCGACGGCGTGTTCTGGCTCGGCGACTGCCTGGAGCAGCGCGCCAAGGGCAAGATCTATCATAGTTACAACGCCGCCTTCCTCTTGTGCGGCACTGAAGCCTCGATGCTGATCGAGACGGGACACCCGAAGGATTTCCCGATGATCGAAAAGCAGCTGCGCGATCTGCTCGTCGGCCGCGCGCCACTGAAATATCTGTTTGTCACGCATCAGGAGACACCGCATTCGGGCGGGCTCGGCCGCGTGCTGGCGCGCTATCCCGAGGCGATCCTGTGCGGCGACATGAGCGATTATCATCTCGCCTTTCCGCAATTCGCCGACCGCATGGTGCCGATGACGCTTGGCGATACCATCGACCTCGGCGGACGCACCTTCGTCGCGGTCGAGCCCGTGATCCGCGACCTGCGCACCACCTGGTGGGGGTTCGACACCAAGGAGCGCGTGCTGTTTCCAGGCGACGGCTTTGCCTACAGCCACTACCACGAGGACGGCCATTGCGGCCTGATCGCCGAAGAGGCGACCTCGCTCGATCTCGCCGACGTCTCGGCGGTGTTCGCCGATCGCGCGCTGTTCTGGACCAAATTCACCGACATGCGGAACTACGTCGATCGCCTGCAATGGCTGTGCGACGAGCTTGATGTGAAGGCCATCGCGCCGACGCATGGACTACCCATTCTCAACCTGCCGCAGACCATGCCGAAGCTGCAGGAAGGTCTTTTGTACGGCAGCTCCGTGCCGGAGTCCGGCACTGAAACGGGGCTTGTGCCAGTCAAGGCCAGCGCTTGATCCATCGTAGCAACGCGAAAGCGTTGATGCGGCGAAGCTTGCGCCAACAGCAAGACGGCGGGTCAACCGCCGCTTCTTAAAAACTGCAAAGGGAAGAGCGACCATGACAAAGCCCGTGCGTACAACCGCCTGGATTGCAGCCGGCGCCACCTCGCTCGTGTTGCTCGGCGCCGTCGCCGCATCCGCCGGCGATTATCCCGAACGCCCGATCCATCTGCTGGTGCCGGGCGCGGCGGGCGGCGGCATGGATGTAGTGGCGCGGCTGGTCGCCGAAAATATCGCGACGACCTTGAAGCAGACTGTCTGGGTCGACAACAAGCCGGGCGCCGCCGGCAACACCGCGGTCACCCTGCTCGCAAAGTCGCCGCCGGATGGCTATACGATCGTGCTCGGCCAGACTTCGCAGCTTGCGATCAATCCATCGCTCTACCACAGCCTGCCCTATGATCCGATGAAGGACCTCGCGCCGGTCGTGCTGCTCGCCGACGCGCCGAATGTCGTGATCGTGCCGGCGAGCTCGCCCTACAAGTCGCTCGCCGACGTCGTCACCGCGGCGAAGAAGATGCCCGACGGCATGGACGTCACGACGCCCGGCATCGGCACCGTCTCGCATCTCACCGCCGAGCTCTTCGCGCGCAGCGCCGGCATCAAGCTGCACCACATTCCCTCGCGCGGCGCCAACACCGCGCTGCTGGACGTCGCCGCCGGCCGCATTCCCCTGATGCTGTCGTCGATTCCGACCGCACTCGGCCTGATCCAGAGCGGCGAAGTCCGCGCGATCGCGGTGTCAGCGCTCAAGCGCAGCCCGGTACTCCCTGACGTTCCGACCATCGCAGAGCAAGGCTATCCCGGCTTCAATGCCGGCACCTGGTACGGCCTGCTCGTGCCCGCTGGCACACCGGCTGATGTCGTTGCTCGCCTCAACGAAGCCGGCAATGCGGCGCTGAAATCGCAGCTGATCGCCGATCGCGTCAAGGCCGAAGGCGGCGTCGTGCTTGGCGGCTCGGCTACCGATTTCTCCGAAAAGCTTCAGGTCGACAACACGAAGTGGGCGAAGGTGATCAAGGACGCCGGCATCGAGCAGGAGTGAGCCGACCACTCAGCGACAACAGGTCGCGGGAATCGCGACCACCTCGGCCCCAAAATACATGGCTAGCCGCCGACCCATGCTATCGGACGATAGGCATGGGGCGGGAACTCGTGCTACTTGCGCGCCAACGCCGATTGGCGCGGACAGAACAAGAAAATCAGGGCAAGAAACCAAGGAGTCTCCATGATCGGGCGGCGCAAGCTTTTGAAGGCAGGACTGACCGGTGTCGCGGCGTCGGTGGCGATGCCTTTCGTCGGGCGGATCGGATCGGCTGCCGCCGCTACCACCCTGAAATTGACCTTCGCCGACACCCAGAGCCATCCGCTCTATGAGGTGCTCAAGCGTTTTTCGGACGATGTCTCCAAGCGCACCTCCGGCGCCATCGACATCCAGGTGTTCAGCATCGGCCAGCTCGGCAGCGGCACCAACATCCTGACGGGCTTGCAGACCGGCATCATCGACTTCTGCGCCCACACCTCGGGCTTCATCGACACCATCTTCCCGAAATTCCAGGTGCTCGACCTGCCCTTCCTGTTCCCGGACTCCGCATCCGCAGAGAAATTGCTGGACGGCCCGACCGGCGCCAAGTTCATGGACATGCTGCCAACCAAGGGCATCTATGGCCTCGGCTGGGGCCATTGGGGCTGGCGCGAGGTGTCGACCATCGATCGCAAGGCGGCGGAACCATCAGACATGAAGGGATTGAAGATCCGCGTCCAGCCCGGCGCGATCTTCGCGGCCACGTTCAAGGCGCTCGGCGCGAACCCGGTCGCCATCGACCTCACCGAAGTCTATCTCGCGCTGTCCCAGCGCGTCATCGACGCCGTCGAGACGCCGATGATCTCGCTTGCCGCCACCAAGCATGACGAGATCGTCACCACCATCAACCTGACCAATCAGGTCTATAACGTCGGCGTCATGATGGCGAGCAAGTCGAAGTTCGACACGCTGCCAAAGGACGCGCAGGAAGCCATCCGTGCCGCCAGCGTCAATCTAACCAAGGACTGGCGCACCACGGTCGCCGCCAGGAGCGACGAAATCCTCGCGAGCTACAAGGCCAAGGGCAAGACCATCGTCGAGCCGAACCGCGAGGCCTACCGCAAGGCCACCGAGAGCGTGTACCCGCAGTTCAAGGACATCATCGGCGCCGACCTCTATGACGCGGTGCTGAAGGAAATCGGGCATGCATGAGCTGCTCTCGCCGTTGGCCGACGGCGAGCTTGCGGCGGCGGCCCATCTGGCGAAGCCCGCGATCCGCCGCGGTCCGGTCGCAGACCGCGTGCGCGCCGCGCTGAACTTCGTCGATCTGGCGTTTCGCGCGATCCTGGTGATCGCGCTGGTGATCCAGCTTGCGATCGTGCTCACCGGCATCGTGTCGCGGTTCTGGTTTGACCAATCGATTCTGTGGGCCGACGAGGCGGCAAAGCTGTTCCTGTCGCTGACAACATTCGTCGGCGGCGCGCTGGCTTTTCGCGCGCGGCATCACACAACGGTCGAGTTCCTGACCGCGAAGCTGCCGCCGAGCTGGCGAACTTCATTCGCGATCGGCATGGACCTCCTGATCCTCCTCGCCGCGGTCGTGGTGTGCGACGTCTCGTTCGATCTGCTGTCGATCTCGTCGATGTCGGATACACCGATCCTTCAGATCAACCAGGCCTGGCTGGTGCTACCGCTGACGGTCGGACTTGGGCTGACCGCGGTGTTTGCGATCGAACGGCTGGTCTATGAATATGCGGCTCGCGAGATCGCACCAGCTGCTATCGCCGTCGCAGCGCTGGTCGGCCTCGTCTATGCCGCGAGCATCGTGCCTTCGCTGCATCTGACCAACGGCACGGCGCTCGGTACCATGCTGGTCGCCTTCCTGCTCGCGATTTTGCTCGGGCTGCCGGTCAGCTACGCCATGCTGCTGGGCTCGGTGAGCTTTCTCATGATCAGCGGCGTCGCGCCGTTGATCGCGGTGGCGCAGAACACCTTCGACGGCACCAGCAACTATATCCTGCTCACGTTGCCCTTCTTCATCTGGGCTGGGCTGATCATGGAGAAAGGCGGCATCAGCCTTCGCCTGGTCCGCTTCGCGATGACGCTGGTCGGCCACATGCGCGGCGGCCTGCTCCAGGTCGTGGTGCTGACTATCTACATGGTGTCGGGCATTTCCGGATCGAAAATCGCCGACGTCGTCGCGGTCGGATCGGTGCTGCGTCGCGAATTGGCGCGTCAGGGCTATAGGCCTGAGCAGGGCGCGGCGGTGCTAGCGGCCTCGGCCGCGATGTCGGAGACGATTCCGCCGAGCCTGGCCATGCTGGTGCTGGGATCGGTCGCGCCGATTTCGATCGGGACCTTGTTCATCGCCGGCCTGCTGCCGGCCGCGCTCATCGCATTGCTGTTGATGCTCCTGAACTACGTGCTGTCGCGGAGGGCCAACGTGATTTCGGCACCGCGCGCGACCGCATCGGAACTCGTGCGTGCCAAGGCCGGTGCCGTGTTGCCGCTGGTGATGCCGGTCATCATGGTGATCGGCATCCGCTTCGGCGTCGCAACGCCAACGGAAGTGTCGAGCGTCGCGGTGCTGTACGGCCTTATCCTGGCATTCGCCATCTACCGAGCGGTGGGCCTCAAGGCGCTGTACGAGATCGCCGTGGAGTCCTCCCTGCTCGCGGGCATGGTGCTGTTTATCATCGCTGCCGCCTTTTCATTCGGCTGGACGCTGACCGCGGCCAACCTGCCGGCCAGCCTCGCCGCGATCCTGCATTCCGCCGGCGATAACCGCACGGTGTTCACGATCGGCACGATCGTGCTCCTGATCGTGGTCGGTTCGCTGCTGGAGGGGTTGCCGGCCCTGATCATTCTCGGGCCGCTGCTGATGCCGATTGCGAGCGGATACGGGATCGACATCATCCACTACAGCATGATCATCATCCTCGCGATGGGGATCGGCATTTTCATCCCGCCGATCGGCATTGGCTTCTACGTCTCCTGCTCGGTGTCGGAAAGCCGGCTCGAGGCCACGGGTAAGGCCATGCTGCCTTATCTGGCGGTCCTGCTCGTGGGCGTGATGATCGTGGCCTTCGTGCCCTGGTTCACGTTGGCCGTGCCGCATTTGATCCGGGGGCATTAAGCGCGATATCGCAGGGTGGGCAAAGCGTAGCGCGCCCACCATTCCGAGCACCGACCCAAATGGTGGGCACGTCGCTGGCGCTCCTTTGCCCACCCGACATTCCGACACGTTACCATCCTTCCGCCAAACCCGGTGCTATGGTGGCCATATGACCACCTCAGACCAGATCGGGCGGGCGCCCGTCACGGCGCCGGCGGCCGGCCATCACCTCAGCCTCGAGCTTGCCGAGACGCTGAAGCTGGCGGCGCCGATGGCGGCGACGCAGCTCGGGCAGATCGCGATGATGACGACCGACCTCGCCTTCATCGGTCGGCTCGGCGATACCGCCGTGGCTGCCGCCGCGCTGGCCGGCACGATCTATTTCGTCGCCTTCACCTTCGGCATGGGGTTGATGTCGGCGGTCGCGCCGCTCGCGGCGCAAGCCTTCGGCGCGCGTGATCCGCGCATGGTGCGGCGCTCGCTGCGTTCGGGACTGTGGGTGGGGCTAGTGATCGCGCTACCGATCATGATCCTGCCGCTGCGCGGCGAGCAGATCCTGCAGGCGCTCGGCCAGGCCGAGGAGCCCTCGCATCTGGCGCAGCAATATCTCTTTGGCCTGGTCTGGGGCGTGGCGCCGGCGCTGTGGTTCATCGCCATCCGCGGCTTCATGGGCGCGCTCAACCGGCCGGAGCCGATCCTCTGGATCACGCTGGCCGCGATCCCCCTCAATGCGCTGCTGGTCTATCTGTTGCTCTATGGCGAGTTCGGCTTCCCGCGGCTCGGCCTGTTCGGGGCTGGGCTTGCGACGGCAACCGTCAATGCCGGCACCTTTGTCGCCGGCCTCTGGTTCGCCACGCAGCGCAAGCCGTTCAAGCGCTATCATATTCTCGTTCGCCTTTGGCGCATCGACTGGGACTTGATGCGGCAGATCGCCGTCATTGGCGCGCCCATTTCGATTTCCCTGCTGTTGGAATACGGGCTGTTCTCATCGGCTGCACTGCTGATGGGGATGATCTCGACGGCGGCACTCGCCGCGCATCAGATCGCGCTCCAGGTCACCGCGATCCTGTTCATGGTCCCCTTGGGCATCAGCATGGCGGCCACCGTGCGGGTCGGACAAGCCTTCGGCCGCGCCGATGCCGACGGTGTCAACCGTGCCGGCATGGTCGCGATGTGGCTCGGCATCGCCATTGCCGCCACGCTCACCTTGGCCGTGATCGTGCTGCGCTTCGCGATTGCGCGCTTCTTCCTTGGCGCTGATACTGAGAACGCCGATACCGCCGTCACTCTCGCGGCAAGCCTGCTCATGATTGGCGCGAGCTTTTTCATCACCGACGGATTGCAGACCATCGTCGCCGGCGCGTTGCGCGGCATCAACGACACCCGCGTGCCGCTGCTCTTTGCCGCGGTCAGCTATTGGGGCATCGGCTTCTGCTCGGCCTATGCGCTGGCCTTCCACACCTCCCTCGGCGCGCAGGGCGTCTGGATCGGGCTGTCGCTCGGCACGCTGGTCTATGCGACGCTGTTGATCGCCCGTTTCCGGCGATTGGCGGGCCGCCTCGCTCAAACATCAAACCCGGAAGGAGGCCTTTCATGACCGTCGATGAAGTCACGCCCAGCGTTGAAGCGGGTACCGTTCTTGCGGGCGCTCAGTTCGCCGATGCCTTTCGCGTCAACGTCGACGGGATCGACCTCGACGCAAGGCGGGCCGCCGAAAAGCTGCTGGCACAGAACCCGGGCTGGATCGATGCCTTGCTGAGATTGCGCAACACGCTGGTGAGGCCGTTCGGCCTCAAGACTTCGGGTCTGGGCGAGCCGGCCTCCGGCGGCATGATCGGCATCTTTCCCGTGATCAGCGAGACGCCCGAGCGGGTCGTCGCCGGCTTCGACGACCACCATTTGGATTTTCGCGTGGTGGTTGACGTCGCGCCTTCCCGTCCGGGCAATCAGGTCACGGCGACAACCCTGGTCAAGACCCATAATTTGCTTGGCCGCGCCTACCTTGCCGTCGTGCTGCCGTTCCATCGCCTGATCGTCCGTAGCCTGCTGCGGCACGCATTCCTGTCGTCGAAATCCTGATCCGGCAGATCTAAAGCAAGGGACTGGAAAGCAAGGGTCTGATGCGCAGGAAGTGATATTGACGGGATGTTGCGCCAGTTCTACCAAACGAGCCAAAAGCACACGAGGCAACGCCATGGCGCATGAAACCGAAACGTTGGCAGGCTATGTCGCCGAGCTGAAATTCGAGGACATTCCGCCGGAGGTATTGGAGCGCGCCAAGGTGCTGACGCTCGATTTCCTCGGTAGTGCCATCCGTGCCCGGCGCGATGCAGAATCGACGCCCTCGCTGCTCAAGATGGTGGAGGCGCTCGCGCTCGACGGCAAGGGCCACTCCACCGTGTTCGGCGACAACAAGACCTGGACGCCGGCGATTGCCGCGCTGCTCAACGGCGCGCTCGGTCATTCCCTCGATTTCGATGACACCCACGCGGACTCTTCGCTGCACGCGAGCGCCCCTGTGGTGCCGGCTGCGTTCGCCGTCGGCGAAATGGTCGGCGCCTCGGGCCGCGATGTGCTGACCGCGATCGTCGCGGGCTATGAGGTGTGCTGCCGGCTCGGCAACGCGCTGGATCCGACCTCGCATTATGCGCGTGGCTTCCATCCGACCGCGACCGCGGGCACCTATGGCGCCGCGGCAGCCGCCGGCAAATTGTTCGGCCTGTCGCAACAGCAGATCGTCGCCGCTTTCGGCGTCTCCGGCAGCCAGGCCGCGGGCTCGCTGCAATTCCTGGTCAACGGTGCCTGGAACAAGCGCTACCAGGTCGGCGCCGCTGCCATGAACGGGGTGATCGCCGCTACCCTGGCGCGCAACGATTTCATCGGCTCGACCGAGTCGGTCGAGGGTAAGCACGGCCTGCTTGTCGGCTATAGCGACAATCCGCATCCGGCCAAGGCCGTGGCGGGCCTCGGCTCGACCTACGAGACCATGAAGATCGGCGTCAAACCCTATCCGAGCTGCCGTTACACCCATGCCGCGCTCGACGCCATCATCGCCATGCGGCGCGAGCACAATCTGACGCCGGACCAGGTCAAGCGCGTCGAGGTCGGCCTGCATCGCAACGGCATCACCTTGACCGGCGATGCGCCGACCAAGCGGCATCCGACCTCGGTCGTCGGCGGCCAGTTCTCGATGTTCTTCACCGGCGCGGTCGCGCTCGACCAGGGCAGTTTTGGCTGGGACGATTACGACCGGCTCGGCGACAAGGCCGTCGACGCGCTCGCCGACAAGTTCGACGTGGTGCAGGACGACCGCCTCGAGATCGGCCGCACGCATCCCTTCGGCGCGCGCGTCTCGATCACCACCGAGGACGGCGTGCATGAGCGGCTGTTTGCCGATCCCTCCGGCGAGCCCACATCGTTCCCTGACGCGGCGGCGATGCAGCAGAAGTTCCTGACGCTGGCCCGCCCGGTCCTGAACGGCCGCGCGGATCAGCTCGCGGACGCGATCCTCTCGTTGGAGCGCTTTGACCGCGTGGAGCAGGCCACGCAACTCGGGCGGCAATAAGCTTAAGCCGCGCCGTCGATGATGATGAAGTCGGCGTCGGCATATTTCTGACGGATGAGTCTGGCCGCGGCATATTCCGTGCTGTCGTAGCAGGCTTTCGCCGTGCTGCGATCGGCGAACTCGACGACCACGTTGCGGTCGCGGGCATTGCCTTCCATGATCTCGTATGCACCACCGCGCACGACGAAATGGGCACCGAATTTCTCGAAAGCCGGCCGAGCCGCGGCGAGATATTCCGGATAGCGCGCGTGATCGCGCACGGATACGCGGACGATCCAGTAAGCTTTGGGCGTCGTCATTTTCCTTTTGAACTGGTTCTTCGTGCGAACGGATTTAGCGGCGCTCCGAGCACAGCAAGCTTCCTTCCTGGAGGGCCGCACGAATTTGATCACGGGAGATACCGATGTCCCTGAGCTCAAAATCATTCATCGCCGCGAGTTGCTCCAGGTCGCGCTGACGCTGTCGATGGCGCAGATAACGCATCCAGGCCGAGCGGATCACGCCGACTGCCCGCCATACATGACGCCGGGCGCCGGCACGCTGAAATTCGAGGGACCAAAGCGACATATCAAAACTCCTTTCGGCGCGGCGCCGGCCGGGGCCGGCTAACGGCACGGCGCGGAACCAGGGCCGGCCGTTGCCGTGTGCGCGCGCAGAGCCGTTCGCCCGCCTCGCCCAGCACCGCCAGCAGGGCTTTGCCGATCTCGCGGCTTCGTGCGGCGCATGCGCGCTGAACGAACAGCCGCGTCAGTGCGCTTTGTCGCGCCAGCGTGAGCGTCTTCCAGTTGGAAAGATCAATTCCGAATCGTTCGTCGGGCATGGTCCTGCTCCATCACGGCGCGCCCGGTCTTCGGTCGGCACGGCCTGTGTTTACAGCCCGCAAAACATTCCATAAAATGAATAATCAAGATGTTTTTTATCTCAAAATGAGATGTAAAAAATGGACCTGTCTGACCTCCGCATCTTCCTCGCCGTCGTCCGCGAAGGCGGTGTGACCCGCGCGGCCGAGCGGCTGAATCGCGTGCAGTCCAACGTCACCACGCGCATCCGCCAGCTGGAGCAAGACCTCGACGCGACGTTGTTCATCCGCGAAGGCAAGCGATTGCGCCTTGCGCCCGCGGGGCAGTCGCTGCTCGGCTATGCCGAACGGCTGCTCGCGCTCGCGGAAGAGGCGCGCGCCTCGGTACACGATCCCAAGCCGCGCGGGCTGTTTCGACTTGGCTCGATGGAAAGCACGGCCGCGATCAAGCTGCCGAAGGCGCTGAACGAATATGTCAGGCTCTATCCCGAGGTGACGCTGGAGCTGCGCATCGGCAATCCTTTCACGCTCGCGAGCGCCATCCTCGCCGGCCAGCTCGACGCGGCGCTGGTCGCCGAGCCGATCGCGGATGATCCCTTCGACAGGGCATTCGCCTACGAAGAGGAGCCCGTGGTCGTCTCCGCGGCCGGACGGCCTGCTCCCGGCAGGAAGGGCCAGTTTCCAAAAACCATGGTCGCGTTCGAGCATGGCTGCCCGTATCGCAAGCGGCTGGAGGACTGGTACGCCAAGCGCGGCGCGATGCCGGAACGCACCGTCGAGCTCGGCTCGTATCACGCCATGCTTGGTTGCGTGGTCGCCGGCATGGGCATCGCGCTGATCCCGAAAAGTGTGCTCACGACATTTCCGGAAAGCAAGCGGCTGGGCGTCCATCGCCTGCCGCCCGGCGAGAACCGCGCCGAGATCGTGCTGATCTGGCGAAAGGGTGCGAGCTCACCCAACATTGAGGCGCTGCGCGACATCTTGCAGCGGCCGCAGGCTAAGGCGCGAGGCTGAAGACGCATCGTGAGATTCCTGCTAGGCTGGCACCCAAAACAACGGAGGCTCACATGAGCTGGCAACCTTCCGAAGACCCCATTCTCGGTGATCCCAAAACCTGCGACGCGCTGGAACTGGTGATCGTGCCGCGCACCCGCGACCTCGGCGACGGTTTTGAGGTGCGCCGCGCGCTGCCGCACGGCAAGCGGCAGATGGTCGGGCCCTTCATCTTCTTCGATCATTTCGGCCCGGTGCAGTTCGTGTCCGGCAAGGGCATGGATGTGCGTCCGCATCCGCATATCGGCCTTGCCACCGTCACCTATCTGTTCGACGGCAGCATCATGCACCGCGACAGCGAGGGTAACATCCAGGAGATCACGCCCGGAGCGATGAATCTGATGACGGCAGGCCGCGGCATCGCGCATTCCGAGCGTACGCCCGACCTGCAGCGCCAGAACGGGCAGAAGATGCTCGGCTTGCAAAGCTGGATCGCGCTGCCCGCAGGCAAGGAAGAGATCACGCCGTCGTTCCAGCATTATGCGGCGGGCGATCTGCCGATGATATCAGAGCGCGGCTTTACCGCGCGGGTGATCGCGGGCTCCTCGTTCGGCATCTCCTCGCCGGTCACAATGGTATCGCCCTGGTTCTATACCGAGGTGACGGCGGAGGCCGGCGTCAGCGTGCCGCTTGATCCCGATCACGAGGAACGCGCGATCTATCTCGTCGACGGCGAGGTGGAGATCGCGAACGAACGGTACGAGGGACCAAGGCTCCTGATCTTCCGGCCCGGCGACCGCATCACGGTGAAGACGTTGCGGCCGACGCGCATGATGTTCCTCGGCGGTGACGCGCTGGAAGGGCCGCGCCATATCTGGTGGAATTTCGTCTCCTCCAGCAAGGAGCGGATCGAGCAGGCCAAACAGGACTGGAAAACCGGGCGTTTTGCGGCGGTTCCGCAGGAGCACGAGTTCATTCCGCTGCCGGAATAGCGCATGATCCGGAAAAGTGTGCAGCGGTTTTCCGAAAAAGATCATGCGCAAACAACAAACTGAGGCTATCTCGGCTTCTCCTATCCTTGCCGCTCGCCGCAAGCGCGTGCGGTCTCTTGTCGAAAGATCTGCCGATGACCACGATGCGCGCCAGTGAATTGCCTTTGCCCCAAATCGGACGCGGCAAGGTGCGCGACATCTATGCCGTCGGCGAGGACCGGGTGCTGCTGCTCACCACCGACCGCATCAGCGCGTTCGACGTGGTCATGGCCGAGACCATTCCGATGAAGGGCGCGGTGCTGACGCAGATCAGTGCGTTCTGGTTCGGCAAGCTCGCCGGCACCGTGCCGCATCATATGATCTCGGCCAATGCGGACGAGATCATCCGCGAAGTGCCGGCATTGAAAGAACATCGCGCCGAGTTGCTCGGCCGCGCGATGCTGTGCAAGCGCACCACCGTGTTCCCGATCGAATGCGTAATCCGCGGCTATATTTCCGGCTCGGCCTGGAAGGAATATGCGACTGATGGCACGCTCGCGGGCGAGAAGCTCGCGGCAGGCCTCGTCGAAAGCGCCAAGCTCGAGCCTGCGATCTTCAGCCCGGCGACCAAGGCCGAGAGTGGTCATGACGAGAACATCACGATCGCCCGCATGCGCGAAGTAATCGGCGCCGACGTGACTGCCACGCTCGAACACATGACGCGCACGGTCTATGCACTGGGTGAGAAACTTTCGCGCGAGCAAGGCATCATCATTGCCGACACCAAATTCGAGTTCGGCCGCGACAGGGACGGCCGCATCATCCTGATCGACGAGGTGATGACGCCGGATTCCTCCCGCTTCTGGGCCGTCGATGCCTACAAGCCCGGCCAGCCGCAACCGAGTTTCGACAAGCAACCGCTCCGCGATTATCTCGACGCCGAGCGCCGCGCCGGCCGCTGGAATGGCGATGCGCCGGCACCGCCGCTGCCGGCGAGCGTGGTGGAGGCCACGAGCAAGCGTTATCTCGAAGCGTATCGGCGGGTGACGGGGAAAGAGCTCAAGATTTAACCGTCATTGCGAGGAGCGCAAGCGACGAAGCAATCCATCTTTTCCCGTGCTGAGGCATGGATTGCTTCGCTTCGCTGGCAATGACGACAAATAGGGAGGCACGCATGTCCGAACCCGATGCCATACTCGTCGAACGCGACGGACCCATCACCATCGTCTCCATCAACCGGCCGCACTGCCGCAACGCGGTCGACGGCGCGACCGCGCGCAAGCTTTATGACGCGTTCCTCGCCTTCGATGCCGACGCAGACGCCTCCGTCGCCGTGTTCACCGGCATCGGCGGCTATTTTTGTGCCGGCGCGGATTTGAAGGCGGTCGCCAGGGGCGATCGCGAGAAGAAGCGTGAGGTCGGCGGCCACGACACCATCGCGCCGATGGGACCGAGCCGTCTGCGTCTGTCAAAGCCTGTCATCGCGGCGGTTGAGGGCTTTGCCGTCGCGGGCGGCATGGAGCTCGCGCTATGGGCCGATATGCGCGTGGTGGCCGAAGATGCAATCTTCGGCATCTTCTGCCGCCGCTTCGGCGTGCCGCTGATCGACCTCGGCACCATCCGCCTGCCGCGGCTGATCGGCCATTCCCAGGCGATCGACCTGATCCTGACCGGGCGCCCGGTCGGCGGACCCGAGGCGCTGCGGATGGGGCTCGCCAACCGCCTGGTGCCGAAGGGCGAAGCACGCGCACACGCGATCGCGCTGGCGCATGACATTGCCCGGTTCCCGCAGACTTGCCTGCGCGCCGACCGGCTCTCTGCCTTACGACAATGGGATCTTTCGGAGGAAGAGGCGATTGCCGGTGAAATGCGCGGCGGTCTTGAGGTAATCGCCTCCGGCGAGACGCTGTCGGGCGCTGCGCGCTTTGCCTCCGGCGCCGGCCGCCATGGCGCCTTCGACGGCGGCAGCGATGGCTAGAGCGCCGGTCCCCTTCGATGGAGCTTTTTGCGTGCTTTTGACGTTGTCATAAAAATGTTGTTCCCGCCCGCGCCGCAGTCGGTTACGACTTGCGGCGGGGAATTGCAGGTGTGACTGACTTATCTATCTATTCAAGTTCGAATTTTCGAACCGCCCTTAATGACATTCTCGGTGGGACCGCCGCCAGCGTGCTGACGGTCGCGTTTGGACTGTCATATTCGCTTCT
>Ga0210410_10001199_pt1 | contig 24884 bp, 21 predicted proteins | sample IncBWC4MmetaG_FD_161058 | JGI IMG/M metagenome (GOLD analysis project Ga0210410, IMG submission 161058) | Forest soil microbial communities from Barre Woods Harvard Forest LTER site, Petersham, Massachusetts, United States - Inc-BW-C-4-M | ecosystem: Environmental > Terrestrial > Soil >... | reverse complement strand
CGGCTCCGCAAGGAAGGGCGCAGTCGCGACCCACTGGGTCGCAAACGTGCCATCGATTTGCATGCTGTGTTCGGGCGCGAATTGCATGCCTTTCAGTCCGCCTTCCTTTGGATCCCTGCAAAATCCCACGAACAGATCGCCGATCGCGGCGCGCCCTTTTATGATCATGCCGTTCGCCAGATGGATCTGGGCGTCCTCGGGATATTGCGCCAGCAGCCGGTCCCAGTCGCAGGCATTGAGCGCGGCAAAATGCTCATCCAACACCGCTTGAGGGGTCGGCTGCTTCTTCAGCTCAGGAAGTTTCATTTGCGCGTGCGCAGCCGTCGTCATCAAGACGGCCGCGATCGACAGTGGCAGAATGATTTTCATCCGTTCCTCCCGATTTATCGTTGCACATTATCGTTGCCGCGGCGACGACAGTTGCGCCGCCGACGTCCCGCAACTCAAAATTATTTTCCAGCCGGACCGCATCCGCAAGCCCGCAATCGAAATAAAGGCGATGGCCCTCCGTGCGCCTGACAAACTACGGCCACGATCGACTTGGGATTTGTCGCCGCCGTCATCACCGTCGCGAGATCGCCACGCTCGGGTCGATCGGCGTCCTGTCGAACCCGCCGCCGTTGTGACGGCCGCGTGCTAGCGCCCGTTCTCCCACAGCGTCACCAGCCGCTGGCGGAAGGCCCTGGGCTTTTCGGCAAACAGACGGTGGGCGATGCGTGCCGCGCGCTGCGATAGATCCAGCGTGCGGTCGCCGCAGGCCGGCGTCAGGCGCGAGCGCCAATGCGCCAAGGGCTGGTGCGGCTCAGTAAGGCGCCTGAGGATTTCGAGGTCCTGGCAGCGCCCAAGCCGGTCGCGCAGCCGCTCGGCTTCGTCGGTCCACATGCGGCTGTGGCGCGGCCATAGCGGCTCGACCAAGTCGATCTGATAGCGGTGATCGACCACGCGCTGGCGCAACTCGTGCAACTCTTCCGGGCTCGCCTGCGACCAATCGTCCGGAATCGCGCGCCGGGCGTTGCGATAGCCCACCGTCAGCCGGGCCGCGATCTTGCTGAATTCGAACGGATCGAGCGGCCATGAATCGATCGCCGCCATTACCGAATCGAGCCAGGCGATGATCCCATCGCGCAGTTCCGGCGTGAGCACGGCCTGCTCTTCGCCCGCGCGAATCCCCTCGATTCGGCCGCGGATCGTGTTGGTCGTCCGCTCCGACAGCACCAAACCTTTGTTCAAAAGATCGTCAAACGCGTTGAGAGCCGATTGGCCATCGCGCGCCCGCGCCAGCGAACGCGCGTGGTCGCGGGCCTGCTGACGCAGCAGCACGGCGTCGGGCACGAACGGTTCGAGTAGCCGCATCAATGCGCGCCATTGCTTCATGCTCCGGCGGAACTCGTGCACCGCATCGGCGCTGGGGCGCTCCGGATCGATGAGTTTCGTCCGCGCGTCGCCAATAATGCGCGCGGCGATCGCCCGCATGGTGGGGCCGATCGCTGCTTCCGGCCGCAGCGCGGGCTTGTCGTTCATTTCAGCTTCTAGGAAGGCATGCATGACGGTTCGATATGGTGTTCCGTGACATTATGACGAAAATTCGGGCGCGCCGCACTTCCCTTATTGAAAAGCGCTTGCTACATCAGCGTCGCGAATGGCGGCCACGAAAACCGGTCGGCTATCGCACAATTGGCGCGGGGTGGAGCAGCCCGGTAGCTCGTCAGGCTCATAACCTGAAGGTCGTAGGTTCAAATCCTACCCCCGCAACCAATTTTCCGTCGGACATCAACGATTTAGGCCGTTCGAGATGCTGGCGTCCCTGGCCGGCGGCGACCGCTTGACGCTTCGATCGCGGGCCTCGTCGGCGCATTTCAGAACATGCGCGTCGCGATTGATGACCTGCAGGTTCGGCAAACCCCAATAATGGAGCAAGTCCGGCCAGCGCAAACCCTGATACTCGTTCCAGACGCGATAAAGCGGCACGCGATGATCGACTTCCGCGTTCTTCCAGAGGCGGCCGCCCGTCTGCCCGCAGCGGCGTGCCTGAAGTCGTCGCAGCAAGGGCGCCTGTTCGCTTGGCGCATTCCAGAACTGCCAAGCGATGACGCATGCACCATGCCAGGTGGCGCGCTTGTTCGGGCCTTTGCCCCACAGGTCGACATGCCAGCCGAAGTGATAGACACGCTGTCCGCACACGCAGCAGAAGCCGGGGCCGCGTGCAAAGGCCTTTTCTCGATAGGGCGCGGGCGGGATACGAAATGTCGCGGGCATTCCGCTCTGCGCCTTGCCGAGTTGCCACGTCCATCCGTCCGGCTGGCCGCTTCGCGCCGCCAGCGCACGCGCGAGACGATCCGCGCGCAGCGGATGGGCGCGCCAGAAGGAGTCGATGGCGAGCCGCGGCGTCGGCGGAATGAATGGCCGGGTAAGCGCCCGGCTAAGCACGCCGGCTGGGAAAATTGCGGGCAATGCCTTCCTGAGACGCGCGAGCGCGCGGCGATTGATCTCCGCCTTTTGCTCTTGCCATGTGGACATGCGATCCGGCCCCCCGTGCGGCCAGCATTGCACCCAAACGTAAACGCTTGTTTCACCCCAGGTCTGAGCGGGGATGCCAGGCAGTCGGAAGCCGGCTCGGCCTGGGAGATTGCCCCGCTCGAGGAGCGCAATGTGGCCGAGATGTCATATGAAGTCGACGTTCTCTTCAAAGGAGTGCTCAATGGCATCCGCATTATGTTGGCGGGCATGAACGCGCCCCGCAGCGGATCTGCATCCGCGACATTGTCGTGATGCCGACCACATCGAGCTTCGCGTAAGACTTACGAGGCGCTGCGCAGCCGGCGCGGCGTGCGCCCGAGCCTCCGCGACAGCGTTGCGGTCAGGTGCTGCTGCGAGGAGAAGCCGCACGCGCATGCCACCTCGGCGATCGAGGCATCGGTGTCGCGCAACATTTCGCAGGCCCGTTCGACACGCTTTTCGATAACGAGATTATAGGGTGAGCGCCCGGTGCGGGCCTTCACGCTGTCATAGATGACGCGCAGCGGCAGATTGACCGCGCGCGAAAGGTCGGCGCAGGAAAGCTTGTCCTCAAGATTGCCCTCGATATATGCGCAGAGCCTGGCGAAATCCTGATCGGACAGCATATCGCGCCGCGCCGGCGGCGCGGCCGCGAGCTGGCGCATGGTTTCCACGTAGGTGCCGAGCGCGAGGAACTGAAGCTCGAGCGCCTGCAAGCCCTCCGGCCGCCGCAGTCGTTCTCTCATATAACGCGCCAGAAACCGGATCGCGTCGTTGCGGATATTGTTGCAGCTGCCGCCGAGCCGCAGATGCTCGATGCTGCGGTCGTCCAGCGCGCTCTGATAATCCCCCGCATAGCTGAAAGCGATGAAGCCGTGGCGCACGTCGGCGGCGCGCACGCGCACATTGCCGACGCGCGGATGAAAAGCGGTGGAGTCGCCGAGAAACACCAGCGGCTTTTCGCGATCGTCCTCGAATTTGGTGTTGCTGTTGATGTCGCCAAGGAGCAAACAAATAACATCGGCCGAATTCGAGAATTCCAGCGCATAAGGTTTGGCGCCGGCAATGCAATAGCCGACGCCGTTGGCGTCACCACGAAGATGGAATTGTTCAAGGCCGCGAAATGACGTCAGGCCCGGCCGTTCGCGGGGCGACAGTACCATCGCTTCCTCCCCAGTTCGCCGTTACGCACGTCGAATTGTGCGACGCGAAAATAGGCCCCGCGCGGATTCTGTCGTCTCAACTGCGGGGGTGGAGAAATGTTACGGCATCGCGCCAAACCTGACAACATTTTCTGACAATTGGGTTTTTCAGGATTCGATAAAATCCGGAATTTGAAAGATCGGCGAGCGCCGACGGCGGCAATCTTCCGTCATAACAAAAGGGAGGACGTCGCTTGGCTACCATCGCTCGCAAGTCTTCGGCGCCGGCTGCCGCCAAGGGTAAATTCGACGCGGAAGTCGACATTATCGCGATCGGCAGCGGAGTTGCCGGGCTGGCGACGGCGCTATTTAGCCGCTGGCAGGGCAACGACGTGCTGGTGCTGGAGAAAGCCGGCCGGTTGGGTGGAACCACGCGCAAGGCGGCGTTTTGGTACTGGGTGCCGAACAATGCTGCGATGCGCGCGGCCGGCACCAAGGATCCCAAGAAAGATTGCATCGCCTACATGGCGCGGCTGTCGCGGCCGGAGGTTTACGATCCCAAAGCGTCCAGATTCGGCATGACTCCTTGGGAATATTCGCAATACGAGGCGATCTACGACAACGCCTCGACCGCGACCGAGCTGTTGAGCAAGAAGGGCGCGCTGGAATACCGGCACTGCGATTTCGTCCCGGACTATTGGGCCGAGCTTCCCGAAGACAAGGCCCCGAAGGGCCGTGTGCTGCTGCCGAAGGGCGCGCGCGAGAGCATGTCGGACGGCGGCGAAGTCGCCATTCGCACCATGTCGGCGACGGCCAAGCGCGACGGCGTGGACATCCGCACCGGGCACCGTGTGCAGCGCGTCATTAAAAACGCGGCCGGAGAGATCATCGGCGTCGAGGCCGATACGGCCAAGGGCAAGAAGCGCTTCTTGGCCCGCAAGGCCGTGGTGTTCTGCACCGGCGGCTTCACCCACAATATCGAGCTGCGCAAGAATTTTCAGAGCGTGCCGATCTATGGCGGCTGCGCAGCCAACAGCAACGAAGGCGATTTCGTCTACATCGCCGGCACCATTGGGGCGCAGCTCCGCAACATGAACTACGCCTGGATGTGTCCGATCGTATTTGAAAAGGCGATGGCGCGCGATCCGGAGCTGATCGGAACCTTCTCGCCATCCGGCGACTCGATGATCTACGTCAACAAGGAAGGCCGCCGCGTCGCCAACGAAAAACTCGCCTACAACGAAATGGCACAGGTCTTCTTCCAATGGGACGGCGCCAAGAGCGAATATCCGAATCTTCTGCTGATCGCCATCTGGGATCAGCGCAGTCAGGATCACAGCGCCGGCGATGAATACGGACGTTTCATCGTTCCGCCCGGCACCGACGACAAGCACGTCATCAAGGGCGCGACGCTCGCCGCGTTGAGCAAGGCGATCGGCGAGCGATTGGAGCGCTACAAGAAAGCGACCGGCGGGCTTGCGCTCGCCCCGGACTTTGAGAAAACGCTGGCCTCGACCATCCAGCGCTTCAATGGCTTTGCCTCTGGCGGACGCGATTTCGACTTCCATCGCGGCGAACGTCAGGTCGAATTGCTCTTTAACGGCAATGTGGCGCCGGCGCCGTCGGCACCGAACCCGACTATGTTCCCGATCTCGGAAGATGGGCCGTTCTACGCGGCATTTCTGACCGGCGGCAATCTCGACACCAAGGGCGGTCCGAAGACGAACGTCGCCGGCCAGGTGGTCGACGATGAGGACAAGCCCATTCTAGGCCTCTACGGCGTCGGCAATTGCGTGGCCTCTGCCTCGGCGCGCGCCTACTGGGCTGGCGGTGCAACCATAGGCCCGATTTTGGCCTTTGCGTATCTCGCGGCCGCGGCCGCGCACAAAGAACGCAAGAAGCGCGCGAATTAGTTACACCGCCGGCAATAGCGCGGCCGCGATTTCAGGGGAGGATAGGATGGCTCTCGCCAAACAAACCATGACCGACGAGCAGCGAAAGTCGGTGATCGTCGACTATCTCAAGGCGTTCGACCGGGCCGGCAAGACCTGGGACGGCGGCAGCATTCTCGATCTCTTCGCCGACGACGCGCAGGTCTATTTCCCGAAATGGGGCTTGGCCACCGGCAAGAAAGAGATCGGGCAGATGTTCGGCGACATCGGCAGCACGCTGAAATCCATCCTGCATCACTATTCGCATTTCAACTACATTTTCTCCGGCAGCGATCTCGTGGTCTGCGAGGGCACGAGCGAAGGCGAACATAACGACGGGCCGTGGCGCGCGGGCGCGCCGGAACACGGCGCCGGCCGCTGGTGCGACGTGTTCGAGATCCGCGATTGGAAGATTCAGCGCTGCTTCATCTATCTCGATCCGGACTATGCCGGCAAAGACACGGCGCGCTATCCGTGGCTGAAGAACAAATAATCGTCGGAGCTTCCGTTGGCGCAACGCCGAGCGGGACAAAGGGCAATGAGCAAGAAACAACCAGGGAGGAAAACAATGAAATTCAATGGTGGGGAAATACGACGCTGGGCGCTGCCGCTTGTTGCGGCTGGCCTTTGCTCGGTCATGGGCGTCGCCGCGCAAGCCCGCGACGTCAACGAATTGATGCTGAAATCAGTCGGCACCACTGAGAATGTCTCGCCGGTGATTGTCGAAGCCATCAAGCATGCGGCCATGGATTTGACGCCGGAACAGCGCAAGCTCGCGCTCGAATGTTGGAAGAACAATGTCTGCGAGACAGGTCACGGCAATCTGACGGTCGCCTATGCGGACGGCTTTGGCGAGAACGTCTGGCGCCAGGTCACCAAGATGGAATTCATCTTGCAGGCGCTCACCTATCCGAGCATCAAGAAGATCATCTACACCTCGGCAACCGGCGATGCGACCAAGGCGGTGTCCGACATGCGCGCCTTTATCGCGGAGAAAGTCGATGTCATCGTGATCTTCGCCGATGCCGGGCCGGCGTTATTGCCGACCGTAAAGGAAGCGACCGAGGCCGGCATTCTCGTCGTGCTGCATAACGGGACTTATGTCGGCGGCAAGGCCGGCAAGGATTTCGTGACCTCGATCGCCGAAGACCTGTGTGCGCTCGGCACAGAGTTCGTGACCAAGGTGGTGGAGAATTCAAAGAAGGATCCGACCACCATCGTCGAGCTTGGCGGTACGCCCGGCAACGGGCTCAGCGCCGGATGGCAGAAATGCGCCGAGCAGGAGATCGCCAAGCACAAGAATCTGAAGCTGCTCGGCAAGGCCGACACCAACTGGACGCAGGAAGGATCGTTCAAGGCGATGTCGGGCTTTCTCGCCCAGCATGGCAGCGTCGACGCGGTGCTGTTTGAATATGCCGACGGCTTCCGCGGCGGCTTGCGCGCTTACGAAGCCGCCAAGAAAGCGCCGGACCTGATCGTGTCACTGCGCACCGATGAAATGGGCGTGATCTGCGATTGGGAGAAAGCCAACGATCCGAACTTCAAGATCTTCTATTCGAACGGCCAGAACGATCAGGCGCGCTTCGCCCTGACGGCGGCCATGATGAAAAAAGAAGGTAAGGACGTACCGCCGACCATCAATGTCCCGTTCAAGATGCATCCGGTCGTCAAGGGCCAATGCAACGCGGCCATTCCTGAAAGCGCGTCGCTGACCACGCTGGTGGACAACGATATGATGAAGGAGATGTTCGCGAAGCAGTGAGCGTCCTGAACGGCGACGGGGTCGGACGAGCGCGAACTTTGTGCCACGCCCGTTCGGCCCCGACTTTTGAGCGGGACATGAGCTTCCCGCTTTTTCGTTCGTCGCGACGAACGAAGCCTCGCTCTTTTGGTGTGAGATGAATTCCGTACCCTCGCTCGAGCTGTCGGGCATATCCAAGCGCTATCCCGGCGTGCAGGCGCTCGACCGCGTCGATTTCGAATGTCGCGCCGGGGAAATTCATGCGGTGCTTGGAGAAAATGGTTCCGGCAAGAGCACGCTGCTCGGGATTGCCGCCGGCGCCGTGGCTGCCGATGAGGGCCGCATCGCCATCATGGGTAAGCCGCTCACCAGCGCCGACCCGCTGCTGGCGCGTCAGCTCGGCTTGGCCGTGGTTTATCAGGACGACTCGCTGGTGCGCGAGCTGTCGGTCGCCGAGAACCTCCTGCTCGGCTCCGGCAACGGGCCAAAGACGCTGGCGGGAATACGGCAATGGGCGGCAAGGCAGCTCGCGCCCTACAACCTTGGCATATCGCCTGATGCGCTGGTCGGCCAATTGAGCAGCTCGCAGCGGCAGTTTCTGGAAATCGTCAAGGCATTGGCCGCGAACCCGAAGGTCTTGCTGCTCGACGAGCCGACTTCGAGCCTGGACATTTCCGGCGTCGAAAAGCTGACCGAGATTGTCCGGCGCATCGTGGCGGCGGACGTGGCGGTCGTCTATGTGAGCCACCGGCTGCCGGAGATCTTGGCGCTTGCCAACCGCGTCACAATTCTTCGCGACGGCGTCGGCCAAGGCACCTACGAGGTCAACGAGAAGCTATCGGAAAACGATCTGATCGCGCTTATGGTCGGACGGCCGATCGAGGCGGAATATCCGGTGCGGCCGACGACATCTTCGGCCGGCATCGTGCTCTCGGCACGAAATTTGAGCGCCGCGCGGTTTCAGGAAATCACATTCGATGTTCGCGGCGGCGAAATCCTCGGCTTTGCCGGCTCCGAAGGCAACGGCCAGCGTGAAGCGATGCGCTCGCTCGGCGGCTTTGAGGGAGCCTTCGGGCAGGTGGTATGCGCCGGCCGGCCGATGGCGGCTTTCACGCCGCGCGCCGCGCTCGAAGCTGGCGTCCTTTCGCTCAGCGCCGATCGTTCCGCCGAGTCGATCTTTGCCACGCTGGGCGTGCGCGAAAATATGACGGTGCAGGTGCTCGGCGGGTTCGCTGCCGGCGGCCTGATCTCCGCTGCGAAGGAAGAGCGCGCCGCGCTTTCGCTCGTCGAAAAGCTCAACATCGTCGCCTCCGATCTCGACCAGGCGATCGGTGGGCTCTCCGGCGGCAATCAGCAAAAAGCAGTGTTGTCGCGGAGCTTCTTGTATGACGCAAAGGCGCTCTTGATCGACGAGCCGACCCAGGGCGTCGACGCCAAGGCGCGGTTCGACATCTATCGCGCGATCCGCGCCAAGGCCGATCAGGGACTGGCCTGCGTGATCAACTCCTCCGACGCCATGGAATTGGCGGGACTGTGCGATCGCGTGCTGGTGTTCTCGCGCGGGCGTGTTATTCGCGAGCTCGCCGGCTCCGAAATCACCGAGGAGAGCATCGTCTCGTCTTTCCTGCGCTCGAAAGAGCTCTCGGCCGGCGCCAAGGCTTCGCTCGAAACGGCCGCGCCCGGCTGGTTTTCGGCAGCCAGCTGGCGGCAAATGTTCACCGGTGGCAGTCAGCAATGGTGGATGCCGTTACTGTTCTTGTTGCTTCTGATCGCCGCGGTCGGGATTTATGCGACCGTGCGCACCGACGCGTTCCTTACACCGCTCAACATCCGGCATATCCTGCTTGCCACTGCGCCTCTGGCGCTTGTCACCATCGCGCAATTCAATGTGTTGATGGTGCGCGGCTTCGATGTTTCGGTCGGAGCGGTCATCAGCCTGACCGTTGTGATCGGCTCGTTTCTGATCGCTGAGGATTTCGACGCCGGGCTTATTCTTCTGGGTTCGTTGGTGTGCCTCGCGGCCGGAATTCTGGTCGGGCTGACAAACGGGGCGCTCGTTCGCTATGTCGGCATCAATTCGGTCATCACCACCATCGCCATGCTGAGCGTGGTGCAAGGCATTGCGCTCTATCTGCGGCCGTCGCCGTTCGGCGTGATCAGCGAGGACTTCATCGATTTCTTCCAGGCGCGCGTCGGCTTTGTCCCGATTTCCTTTCTCATCATTCTTGCCGCGGCGATCGCGGGAGACTTCTGGCTTTATCGTTCGCGCGGCGGCTTGAAGATCCGCGCTGTCGGTTTCCGCGAGGAGGCGGCAAAGCGCAATGGCGTGCGCATCGATTTCGTGCATATGCGCGCCTATTTGCTGTCGGCGGTCATCGCCGTGCTGAGCGGGCTGTTCGTCGGCTCTGAGGTCGGCGTTGGCTCACCGGTGATCGGATCGAGCTATACCTTGACCAGCATCGCGGCAGCGGTGCTGGGCGGTGCGGCGCTCACCGGCGGGCGGGGTTCTTTTGTCGGCGCGGTGCTGGGCGCGCTGTTCTTCACCCTCACAGTCAACATAATTGCGCTGCTCGGCCTCAATACCGGCGCCGGCATCATGGTGAGCGGGGCTCTGACGCTGTTTGCCGTCACGCTTTATTCCGGGCTGCAGCCGATCCGGCGCGTGTGGGCCAACATCCGGGCCACATTTGACCGCCGCGTCGCAACGGTGAAAGTGCCATGAGCATGCGGGCCAACGCACTGGCCGTCGATCCGGGCGTGCGCTCCGTGCCGGCCTCCCGCCGGTTTCGGTTTCGGACGCGCTTTGCCGCGATCTGGATCGCGATGCTGGGGTTGATCGTCTTCTGCGCCATCGTCGCTCCGCGCAGCCTCTTGCCGTCGACATTTCTGGCGATCATTCCGCTGGCCGCCTTTCTCGCTATCGCCGCCATCGGCGAAACGCTCGTGCTGATGGCGCGCGGCATCGATTTGTCGATTCCGGCCGTGGTCACGCTCTCGAGCACGATCGTTCTTGGATCTTCCGGAGGCCACGACGAGGCGATCCTGGTCGCGGTCTGCAGCGCGCTTTTGTTTGCCACGCTGATCGGCCTCATCAACGGCATCCTCGTGGCTGTGTTCGAACTCAACGCCCTGATCGTGACGCTCGCGGTCGGCGCCATCACGACGGGCGCCACGCTCTGGTATCGAGGCACGCTGCCGCAGGAGGCGCGCGTGCCGCCCGGCATGGCGGATTGGGGCGACGCGCGCTTTCTCGGCATCAACTATGCGGTATGGGTGGTAGCCGCTTTGGCCGTGCTTCTCGACGTCGTTCTGAGAAAGACAACGATCGGGCGGCGCTTTTCGGCAGTCGGCGCAAATCCGCGCGCGGCCTGGATCGCGGGGATCAACGTTGCCGCTTATCAGACCGCCGCCTTCGCCGCCGCCGCCTTTCTTTACGGCGTCGCTGGAATTCTGATTTCGGCTTTCATCCGCAACCCGACGCTGAAAGTCGGAGAGCCTTATCTGCTGGCGCCGATTGCGGCCGCCGTCCTCGGTGGCACGGCCATGTCCGGCGGCATCGGCAGCATGGTCGCGGTCGCCGGCGCCGCGCTGTTTCTCACCCAACTCGGGCAGATGCTGCAAATGCTCGGCTTGTCCTCGGCGCTGCAATTCGTCATCGAAGGATTGGCCATCGCGCTTGGCATGGCGCTCTCCGGATTGGATTTCTCCCGGCTGGCGAAGCTTGTGACCGGACGCTGGCGCCGGAAATTGAAAACGCCGGACGCGCTCTCCTCGTAGCCGACGCCGCTCCCGCTTTCTGCCGCTAAGCCATTGCCAAAGCGACTACTTCCGAGCGGCGGACGCAATCATCTTATAGTTGTTATAATCTATTGTTACTACTTGTGTCATTGCAAGCCGCAGGCTGAAGCGCAGGCGCGATGAGAACCTTGGCTCTTTCTGCAATCTTGGCCGTAGCATTCGGTGGCCAAGCCCTGGCTTGGGGCCAGGAGGGTCATTCGATCATTGCCGAAATTGCGCAGCGGCGGCTCTCGCCGGAGGCGGCGCGCAGCGTCGGGCAACTGCTCGGCCGCGGCCACTCGCTGGCGTCCATCGCGAGTTGGGCCGATGACGCTCGCGATACACGCCCGGAAACCTCCAACTGGCATTTTGTCGATATGCCATTGGCTGTGCGCAAATACAGTGCGAGCCGCGATTGTGCGAAGGATCCGAAAAGCGGCTTCTGCATAGTTGCCGAGCTTGACGCCTTGCGCAACGATCTGCGCTGCGCGTCGGGCAACGACCAGGTTGAAGCGCTCAAATTCGCGGTTCATTTTGTCGGCGACATCCATCAGCCGCTGCACACGGTGGGCGAAGCAAAGGGTGGCAACGACATCAAGGTCGATCTGTTCATGCGCGGACTAACCTGCAGCGGAACGTGCGAGCCCGGCCACATCGCGACCAACTTTCACGCCGCCTGGGATTTTGGCCTCATCGAAAAGGTCGTTTGGGACTGGGGCGCCTACGTGGACCGCCTCGAGGACGGCTGGCTCAAAAGCGCCGAAGCAGCACAGCCCGGCATCGACGGCGGCACGGTCGTCGATTGGGCGGAGGAAACGCACGCACTGGCTCCGGTCGTTTGGAATGGCCGCCCCGCCGATGACGTGTTGGATGATCGCTATCTCCGCGAGATCCTGCCGATCCTCGACCGGCAACTCGGCGTTGCCGGATTGCGGCTGGCCAAGTTCTTGAACGAAGCCTTCAGCTCGCACGACTGTCCGGTTCGCTGACGGCGGCGGCTATTGGCGCGAGCGCATATGCAGAGGGGAAGCGCCCGTGGTCCGGACAATTTTTTCAGGAGCGCCGTCGGCCAACGTCATCAACGGGTTGCGCAATTGGGGGGCCGCGCTTGCAATCATCGCTTCGTGGGCCTTGCCGGCAAGCGCGCCGGCCGCCGCCGATGACAAGCCGTCCGGCTGCAAGCCGATGCCCGAGAACATAACGGTCGACGCCACCTCGCCGATCAATATAGGGGTCCTCGCCAACGCGCTCTTCTATTACCGCTGCACCGACTACGACGATCAAGTCAAAGCGGTTTTGAACGAAGCCAGCGCTTGGGTTGCGGCGCGCGCTCCCGGCGTCGACAAACCGGCCATCGTGCTCGACATCGATGAGACGTCGCTTTCCAATTGGGAACAGATTTATCACAACAAATTCGGCTATGTCCCGAGTGGCGCTTGCGATCTGAAAGCGCAATCGGCATGCGGACAGCGCGATTGGGAGCTTAGCGCGCAGGCGACCGCGATTGGGCCGACACTCGACCTTTTCAACGTTGCGCAAAAGCTGAAAGGCAAGAATGGCGAGCCGGTCGACATTTTTTTCGTCACCGGGCGCTACGAAGATCCATTCGAGAGATTGGCGACCGAATGGAATCTGCACAAAGTCGGTTATGACAATTGGCGCGGCCTTTTCATGCGACCCGATTCGAGCAGGAACGACAAATTCGTGTCCAGGTACAAGACGCTGTCGCGCATCAAGATCGAGGCTAACCATACGATCATCGCCAATGTCGGCGATCAGCTAAGCGACCTGGTCGGCGATCAGAATGGCGACCATGCCGAGCGATGCTTCAAGGTCCCCAACCCCTTCTACTTTATTCCGGGCGATCCGGTGCCGAGCGGCGGCCTCAAATGCATGGCGCACTAGAGCATGATCCGGAAAAAGCCTTTCCCGGACTTGATCCGAGGGGAAACCGGTGTTCCGAAAAGATCATGTTCAGCCAAAAAATTAGAGCGTCAATCGATTCAATCTGAGCGATTGCGCTCTAGTCGCTGAAGATCACGCGCGCGCCGACCGCGACGCGGTTGTAAAGATCGACGGCGTCATCGTTCGCCAGCCGGATGCAGCCGAAATCGAGGGAGCTTCCGATCGTCTTCGGCGCGTTGGTCCCGTGGATGCTCATGCTGCCATCGTCAACGACAATGATGCGCGCGCCGAGCGGATTGCCCGGCTCGCCTTTCATCACGCCTGCGGGCGCGAGCTTGCGTTCGACCATGTCGGCCGTCGGCTGCCACTCCGGCCATTCTTTCTTGCCGGCCACTTTATGGAGGCCGGCGACGCCCGCGCAGGATTTGCCGACGCCGATGCCATAACGCAGCGCCACCTGGTGCGGTTGGATCAGATAAAGAAAATGCTGCTGCTTATCGATGATGATCGAGCCGACCGGATGCGTACTGCGATAAAACACCGGCTGACGCCGGAAGAAAAAGGGCACTTCGGCATCGGTCGAGCCGCCATCGACGCCGGGCGGCAGGTCTCCATCGGGCGCTGTCGCCGCTTTGTGTTGGGCCTTTGGTCGCTTGAGCGATGGGGCGGCGGCTTGTTTCGTCTCTTCGACCTTACTCGGCGGTGGTGGGGCATTCGTCGCCGGCGGTGACGGGGCGTTTGTTGCCGCCGGCGATCGCGCATTCGCCGCAGGCGCTGGCGGGGCATTCGCCGGCGGTGATGGGGCGTTTTGCGATTGGATCTTAGGCTGTGACGGTGCGGCGCCGTGTCGGGAAGCCATATAGGCATATCCGCCGGCCGCAGCCGCCGCGACGACGACGGCCGCTATGATCGAGATGAGAGTAGGGAAGCTGCGCGATGCGTCGACACTCGATCGGGCTTCTCCGATCGCCGATATGTCGCCGGCCCGCTCACCGCTGGGTCGGGGGCGCCGCAACTCTGCTCCCGCAGCGCCTTGCGCCAGTTCGCTTCGAATCGCGTCGATGGCGGATTCAAGGGCTTCGGTGTGGTGCCTGATGTCGGTGGGCGACATCGACGGTCGTGTATTGCGCAGCTGATCGCGCAACATCTGGCGCATTTGGTCGAAGACGCTTTCGCGCCATCGCGCGCTTTGGAAATCGCCTTTTCGCAAAGCGCGCCACAGGATCGCGTAGTAATCCGGCATTTTTCCCGAGATTGCGCCGCACCCTGCGGCAATGTCGTGGGCGTCCGAGTCTTAAGGCCGCACTCAATCAATTTATCGGCCCGTTGTGAAGCGTGGCGAAACGGGCGGACCGGAGTGCCTCTGATTTTCTTTTTTCGCCATGTCACATCGGCCTCGCCTGCCTCGTCTTATACGGCAGGAGGCCAAGATGATGCGCGTGATCGTCGCTTGGATTGTCGGATTAGGCTTGGCTGCCAACGGGTTAACCATGTTGGCCTTTCCCGATGCCTGGTACGATTTGGTGCCGGGCGTTCCGCAAACCGGCCCATTCAACCCGCATTTCGTCCGCGACATCGGCGCCGCCTATCTCGTCGCCGGAGCCACGCTTGTATGGTTTGCGATCGATCGTGCCGCGCGGTCGGCCGCTCTTGCAGGCGCTGCCTTCCTCACCATCCATGCACTCATCCACCTGTGGGACGCCGCGGCGGGGCGAGAACACGCCCATCAACTGCTCGTTGATCTGCCGACGGTCTTTCTGCCGCCCGCGCTCGCGATCCGGATCGCCTGGTCCCCAAAATCTCTCACGCACATGAAGTCTCTCGCTCACATGAAGGAGACATAAGATGATCAAATGGCTGCTGAGCCGCTGGATCGGCAAATTCGAGCGCACGTGGAACTATGACGCGAGCTATTTACGCGATGTACTCGACGCCGATCCGCGTGCACTGATGGCGTTCAGCAAAGTCACCGCCCTCGGCAACTATCATAAGGACGTGCCGCCGGCCGCCTATTGTGCCGCCAGCGTTGTCGGCACCATGGCCGAGGATTGCGGGCCCTGCACGCAGCTCGTGATCGATATGGCGCAGCGCAAAGGCGTCGACCCGAACATTCTGCGGGCGATCGTGGCGCGCGATTTCACCGCCATGCCGTTCGAAGTGGCGCTTGCGGCACGCTTTGCCGAAGCGAGCCTGCAGCACGCGCCGGAAGCCGACGACTTGCGCGAGGAGGTTGTGCGCCGCTTCGGCAAGCGTGGCCTCGTGTCGCTCGCTTTCGCCATGACCGCCTCGCGCCTATATCCCACCTTGAAATACGCGTTGGGCCATGGCCGCGCCTGTACGCGCCTCACTGTCGGCGGCGAGACACGGCCTGTCTTGCGCCAACTGACGAAAGCCGCATGAACGCTGCAACGGAACGCGAAGTCGCATCGTTCGAGAGCCATAGGCGCGCGCTGACCGGGCTTGCCTATCGCATGCTCGGCTCCCGCGCCGAGGCCGAAGACGTCGTGCAGGATGCCTATTTGCGCTGGCACGAAGCCGATCACGATGCGATCGAAGAGCCGCGCCGCTATCTCGGCACGATCGTGACCCGGCTCTGTCTCGACCGCATGAAGTCGGCGCGGGCGCGGCGCGAAGTGTATGTCGGCCAGTGGCTTCCCGAACCGGTCGTCGATGAAACACTCGATGCCGATACGGCCGGCGATATCGCCCACGATCTCTCCGTCGCACTCATGCTGGTGCTCGAGCGCTTATCGCCGCTCGAGCGCGCGAGTTTTTTGCTGCATGACGTTTTCGGTTTGGACTTTACCGAAGTGGCGCGCACGCTAGGGCGGGGCGAAGCGGCTTGCCGCCAGCTCGCGGCGCGCGCTCGTGCGCATATCGAAGAGGCGCGTCCGCGTTTTCCGGCTTCGCGCGAAGAGGGTGCGCGCCTGGCTGCTGCATTCGCCGCCGCGGCCCAAAAGGGCGATGTCGCGTCGTTGACGAAGCTTTTGGCCGAAGACGCCGTGCTTTATTCCGATGGCGGCGGCAAGCGCGCTGCCGCTCTTAATCCGATCTACGGGGCAGACAAGATTCTGCGCTTCCTTGCCGGCATCACGCGCAAGAACCCGGCCTTGTTGACCGTTCAGGCTCGCCCAGCGATGGTAAACGGCCTCGCCGGTCTAGTGCTGCGTGAGGAGGATGGTGCGATCGACACCTTTGCCTTCGAGCATGATGGCAGCCGCATCGTGGCGATCTACATCGTGCGCAATCCAGAAAAACTGCGCCATGTGCGCTTTTGATGTCCAAGCGTCCGCCGATGAGCCCCTTCCGGCCGCCTCCGCGCATTGATTTGACAGTAATCGGGCTTATCTTTTTGACCATCAGGTCAACCCAGGCGATTCCATGTCAGAAACGTTCCAAACAACAACGGTGCGCACCGCGCGGCGCGTACGCCATGAGACGAAAATGCGGTTGCTGCAGGTGCGCGAGGTCAGCCGCCTGACACCAAAAATGGTTCGTGTCGTTCTCGGCGGCGAGGCCCTCGCCGGGTTCGTCAGCGCCGCCCATGATGATCACGTGAAGCTGTTCTTCCCGCAGCCTGGGCACGACAAGCCGGTGCTACCCACGCCGACGCCCAACGGGCCGGTTTATCCGGAAGGCGCGGCGCGTCCCGCCGCGCGCGATTACACGCCGCGCCGCTACGATCCTGCGGCGAATACGCTTACCATCGACTTCGTACTCCACGGAGAAGGGCCGGCAGCGACCTGGGCGGCACAGGCTCGGCCCGGGCAATTCCTCGGTGTCGGCGGGCCGCGCGGGTCTTTCATCGTGCCCGATGATTTCGACTGGTATTTGCTCGCCGGCGACGAGACGGCCGTTCCGGCCATCGGCCGCCGCTTACAGGAATTGCCGGCAGGCACGCGCGTGATCGCCGTTGTCGAAGTCGCCGATGCCGGCGAAGAACAGAAACTCGACACGCGCGCGAAACTGGAGATGCACTGGTTGCATCGCACAGGCGCCGAGGCCGGCAATCATTTGCTGCTGCAAAGAGCGCTCACCGAGTTTGTGCTGCCGCCAGGCGAGGGCTATGCCTGGGTGGCGGCGGAGGCGAGCGCGGCAAAAGCATTACGTCGCTATCTCGTCGACCAGCGCGGCCTGCCCAAGGACCGGGTCAAGGCGGCGGCCTATTGGAAGCAGGGCGCCGTCGCCGTGCACGAAACCTACGACGACTGAACCATCAGAGTATGATCCCAAAAAGTGGAAGCCGGGTTTCGGAAAAAAGATCATGCTCCGACGTAATATCTAGACCTTGATCCGATTCAACTTGATCGGATTGGTCTAGTTCGGCGACGCTTCGGAATCGTCCGTAGTGTTGCCGCTCGTACGCGGCGCCGGCTCTTCCCATCTTAGCGCTTGCATCAGGCTGCAGCAGCGGAGATGGTTGTATGTTGCCGGGAACAAACGTGACCACAAACTCGTCGGTATCCAATCCGCGCATTTTCTATGGCTGGTTCGTCGTCGCAGGGACGTTTGCTGTCACCTTCGTCGGCTTCGGCTGCGCATATTCCTTCAGCGCCTTCTTGCTGCCGTTGCAGCATGATTTCGCCGCCTCGCGCGGCTCGATCTCGCTGGTCTTCTCCATCGCCGGCTTTTTCTATTTTGCGCTTGGGGTGATCACCGGGCCGCTGGCCGATCGTTTCGGTTCGCGGCTCTTGGCGGTGATCGGCATGATCCTCACGGGCGCAGGGCTTGTGGTCGCGAGTGTCGCGCAGACCTTGCTGCAGGTGTATGCCGCTTACGGCATTGGCGTCGGCCTGGGGATCGGTTGTTCCTATGTGCCGGCGGTTGGCGCGGTGCAACGCTGGTTTCTGCGCCGGCGCGGCTTTGCGTCGGGACTCGCGGTGAGCGGCATCGGCGTCGGAACCCTCGTGGTTCCGCCGCTCGCGAAGTTCATGATCGACGCGCTTGGCTGGCGCGAGACCTACCTGCTTCTCGGCATTTTCGCGATCATGGCCGGAGCCGGAATGGCGTTGCTGATTGAAGACGACCCGAGCAAACGCGGTCTTGGCGCCGATGGCGATCCGCCGACAGCCGCTGCACGCTCGCCGGCGAGCGCGCGAGACTCCATCCGCAGCGCCATCACTTCGCAGCGCTTCATCGGCCTCTATGCCTCATGCTTTATCTGCTCGTTCGGCTTGTTCGTTCCGTTCGTGCATCTCGTGCCTTACGCGCTCGACTACGGCATCGCGTCTTCGGCGGCGGTGCTGCTGGTCGGAGCCATCGGTGTCGGCAGCACGGCGGGCCGCTTTCTGCTCGGTGGGCTGGCTGACCGGCTCGGCCGGCCGCTGTCCTTCCTCATCATGTTCGTGGGCATGGGCCTTTCATTCGTCATGTGGCTATTTTCGGTCAGCCTGTGGCCGCTCACCGCCTTCGCCCTGGTGTATGGTGTTTTCTATGGCGGCTTCGTTGCGCTGGCGCCGGCCGTTGTCATCGACTATTTCGGTGGGCGTCATGCCTCGAGCCTGATCGGCATACTTTACACGAGCGTCGCCTTCGGAACGCTGATCGGGCCGAGCGCCGCCGGCTTTGTCTTCGATATCAGCCACAGCTATACGCTGCCGATCCTCTTGAGCATTGGCGTCTATGTCGTGGCAACCGTCATCCTTGCGGTGACGTCGAGAGGCTCCATAGCGCGGTGAGCATGCTATTTCAGTGAGCTTGTTCGGCGATGCGAAGGCAGGCTTTCAGAAAAAAATAGTCTTGCGCTGAAAAAAGATCATATCTTTGCCGAAGCGCTTCATCCTGTGAACCTGTTCATTGTTGGATCGAAAGGCTTAAGCGCAGGGAGAGAAAAATGTCCCTCGACCGGGCTCGCGCTGAGTCGTTCTGCAAGCGCTTCGGCTTGAAGCTGCCGATTCTACTGGCACCCATGGCGGGCGCCTGTCCGCCGATCTTGTCGATCGCAATGATGAATGTCGGGAGCCTCGGCGCTTGCGGCGCGGTGTTGATGCAGCCGAACGAGATCGCCGCCTGGGCGGACGAGGTGCGCGCCAAGGGCAACGGGCCCTTTCAACTCAATTTGTGGATCCCGGATCCGCCGCCGCGGCGTGACCGGGCGCACGAGGATCAGGTGCGCGCATTTCTTGAACGTTTCGGTCCTGCGATCGCGGCGAACGCAGGCGACGCGACGCCGCCCGATTTCGCCGCGCAGTGCGAGGCGCTGCTTGCCGCTAGGCCGCCGATCGTATCCTCCGTGATGGGGCTATATCCGCCGGACTTCGTTGCCAAGCTCAAGCGCGCCGGGATCGTGTGGTTCGCGAACGTCTCGACCGTCGCCGAGGCGCGCGCTGCCGAAGACGCCGGCGCCGATGTCGTGGCCGTGCAGGGAATGGAGGCAGGCGGCCATCGGGGTTGCTTCGACGCGGCTCTCGCGGAACGGCAGATGGTCGGGCTGTTTGCGCTCGTTCCCGCCGTTGTCGACGCGGTCAAGATTCCCGTGGTGGCGACCGGCGGCATTGCCGATGCGCGCGGCGTCGCCGCCGCCTTGTTGCTCGGCGCCAGCGCCGCGCAGATCGGCAGCGCGCTGCTGCGCTGCCCGGAGGCCAAGCTTCATCCGGCCTGGGCCGATGCACTCGCTCGCGCCGCCCCGGAGGACACGATGGTCAGCCGCGTGTTCAGCGGCCGCGCCGGACGCAGCATCGCGACCAAATACGTGCGCGCCGCCACAGCGGCGGACGCGCCGCCACCGGCGCCATATCCGGTCCAGCGCGGCTTGACGGCCGCGATGCGCACGGACGCGCAGCGCACAGGCGACGTCGAGCGCATGCAAGCCTGGGCCGGGCAATCAGTGCGGCTTGGGCGCGCGGAGCCCGCCGGAAAAGTCGTGCAGGACATTTGGGATGGCGCGCGCAAGTTGCTCGGGTGGAACGACAACGCATCTGCGTAGTCGACACTTCGGCCTTTTGCGTAGCGTTGGATGTTGCCGCCGGTATCGCTCTTCCGACATGTTGAATAGTAGCGAAGATCGTGTGGAGATGCTGATGTCGCTTACAACATTGAAAGGTGACGCCGAACGGGTCTATCGCGATTGGGACGATGCCTTGGGCCGCAAGGATGTCGAGGCGGCGATCGCGCTGTATGCGCCGGATTGCCTGCTCGAATCGCCGCTTGTCAGCCATCTGTTGAGCACGGAGCGGGGCGTGGTTGAAGGGCGCGAGAGGCTGAGGGAATTCGTGCGGCTGGTCTTCGCGCATACGCCGCCCGCGCGCAAACGCTATCGCGAGGGTTTCTTCACCGATGGGCGGAAGCTGATCTGGGAATATCCGCGCGCTACGCCCAACGGCGATCAAATGGACTTCGTCGAATCGATGGAACTCAACGACGAGGGCCTGATTAGCCGACACCGCGTCTATTGGGGCTGGTTTGGCGTTAGGGTTCTGCAGCGCGACGAATATCGCCGCTCGTTCTGACTACGCGAGCGCCGCGTAAACCAGCGTGCGGAATAGCTGCCGGAAATAATCGCGCTGCCGCGGCGCCTGCACCATCATGATGGCATAGAGCTCCTCCTTGGGCGCGACCCAGAAATAGGTTCCGGCGACGCCGCCCCAGAAGAATTCACCCGGCGTGCCGGGTGTCTGGCCCATGCCGGATTCGCGCCGCACGGCAAGGCCAAGCCCGAACGTATGTCCCGGCTGCAAGAGGGAAGGGGTGCCGATCCGCACATTGGGCCCGAGATGATCGGACGTCATCCACTCCAGCGTCTTGCGGCCGATGATGCGGGTGCTGCCAAAGGTGCCGTTCTGATAAAGCGTCTGCGCGAACCGCGCATAGTCATTCATGGTCGAAAACAAGCCGCCGCCGCCCGATTCGAAACGCGGCGTTTTGGGCGTCTCGATCAGTTGTACGGGCAGCCCGCCATCCGGATCGGTCGGGAAGGGTTCGGCGAGGCGCTCATTCTTTTCCGCACGGAGGTAGAAGTCCGTGTCGGTCATGCCGAGCGGCTTGAAAATCCGCTCGTGCAAGAATGCGCCCAGCGTTTTGCCTGAGACGATCTCGACCAGCCGGCCGATCACATCGGTGGAATGGCTATAGTCCCATGAATCTCCCGGCTGGGCGATCAGCGGTAGCTTGGCCAATTCGGCGATGAATTCCTCACCGTTCAGATCGCCTGTCAGGAATTGTTTGGCGTTGGCCGGATCCCCGGTGAACAGCTTCGCCTCGCCGTAGCGGCGCTGAACGGCCGAGTTGCCGGTGAAGGCGTAAGTGAGCCCGGAGGTATGACGCAGCAGATCGTGAACGGTGATCGCGCGCTTCGCCGCGACCAGTTCGAGCCTGCCGCCGCTCTCGACCCCGACATTCACCTTGCCCAATTCGGGGATGAATTTGCTGATCGGGTCGGCGACAAAGAGCTTGCCCTCTTCCAGCAACATCATCAGCGCGACCGTCACGATCGGCTTGGTCATCGAGTAGATGCGGAAGATCGCGTTCCCCGGCATCGCCGGTCCGCTGGGCCGCAGCACGCCCAAATCCCGCCGATAGCCGATCTTCCCGCGGCGCGCGATCAGCATCGAGATGCCTGGCACGTGGCCGTTTTCGACCTCGCGCTGCATCACAGACGACAACCGCTCGAGCCCGATGGCTGCGAGCCCGAGTTCTTCCGGAGCCGCGACCGGCTCACTCTGCAAGCGAAGATGTTCGTTCATGATCGGTCCGGCGTGTCTGGCAGGTAGGGTAGAACCCTGCCCTACTCCCGATCATCCTGCAATGCCGTGTTCGTACGCGCCAGTCATGCGCATGCCGCTCGCCGGCGTGCGACTAAAATCCTCAGAATGTCGCGGGCACGAAGTGATTGAGCAGCGCCAGTGCTACGAGAAGCACGATCCCGATGCCGAGGCTCCAGCCGATGAGCTTCTTCTCGATCGGCAATAGCGGCTCGGTTTGCGCGCGGTTCAATTCTTCTTGAATGTTCGTCTGGGACATATGGCCGTCCAATCCAATTGATGCCGGTTGTGCGCGAGCGCGTGCAAGTCTTTCTAGCTCGCCAGGGGCGGCGTGACGCCGCCGAAGAAGATCAGGAGATCAGGAGACCGACCCAGATGACGAAGCCGAACAGGCTGAGAACATAGACCGCGGCGAGCTTGCCGAACCCTTCCTGCCAGAGCGTCTTGAAGTTCGACAGAACGCCGATGGAGAAGAAGGTCAGAATGAAGAAAATGACGCGGAACGTGTTGGCTTCGCCGATTGCCGCCGGCACCTTCTTGGCGATGTCGGCAGGGGTGCCGAGCGCGAGATAGAGCCCGACCGCAAAGGTGATCACGAAGCCGATGATGAATTTCGGGAAGCGCTGCCAGATTTCCCTGGCTTTCGCCTTGTCCTGATCGGGCGTGACGTTGATGTGGTTGGTCCAGATGTAGCCAAGCACGAACGCCCAGATGCCGATGAAGATGTCGATGAACACCTTGATGGTCGTGGCGGTGCCGAGGATCCAGCCGGTCTGATAGTTCACGCCTTCGGCCGCATTCTTGGCGAGGATCAACGATTCGGTGATGCCGCCGGCCGCGACCGCCGCGCCGTCGGTCTTGACCGCAAGTCCCATCCAGGCGCCGGCCACGAGCGGCTGATGCGAGAGAAAGGCCTGCGCAATGAACGGCAGGATGAGCACTTCCACCACGGCAAAGATAACGACCAGCGACGACACCAGAACCGGCACCACCGGCCGGGCGCGAATTGCGCCGCCGGCCGCGATGGCGGCTGAGACGCCGCAGATCGAAATGCCGGAGGCGAGCGGAGCCGCCCATTCGCGGTTGAAGCCGAACCATTTGCGGGCGACGAAATACACAACCGCCCAGTAGATCAGGTAGGCCTCGACGATGGCGGCGACGCCGCGCAGCAATAGCGAGCTTGCGAATCCGAGCTTGCTCGCCGCGGTCACGGCAAAGACGCCGCCGAGAATGACGATGGCAACCTTGATGTAAAGCTCCGGCCGCACCGCTTCCTTCACGGCTTCGGCAAAGCGCCGGAAGAAATTGGCGATGATCAGCCCGGCAATGAGCGCAAAAATATAGCCGCCTTCATTGGTGAGCTTGAGCGACCAGCTGATGCCGAATTTCTGTTGTTCGGCGGGCGTAACCGCGGCGAAGTTGGCATAGTTGCCGATCACCCAGCTCGCGTATGCGATCCAGAACACGGCCGTGAAGGCGAGCGCGAAACGCGTCACGTTGGCCTTGAGCGCCACGGCGCCGGCGCTGAGCACGACCAGAAGGGCGACATAAGTTGCGACCAGCGCGCCGATTCCGCCAAGCGAAGAGAAATCCTTCGAGGTCGCCTTGAGTGCTTGGCTCAGGTTGCTCCAAACCGAGGTGGTGACCACCCAGCCGATCAGATCAACATTGACCACCGCGGCCAGCGCCAGAACAAAGATCGAAAGGCCGAGCACAACGGCTAGCCAATCCTCGGTGATCGGGGCGGTGACGGCGTCGGCGCGTTGCGGGCGAAATTCGTTAACGGTCGTGTCGGACATGAATTCATTTCGCCGCAAAAAGCGGCGCTCCCGGCCATGAAATCATTGATCGAATAGCCGAGAGTCAATGCGATGCGGCAAAATAAGAGAATCTCAACTGAGGGCTTAGGTCGCCGGCGAATGAACGCACTCCCAACGGCGCGCGGGAAGAAAGAACTTTTTTCATCACCGGATTTGAAATGACTCAGTATTCGCTCAAGTGGTGGCGAAGCGTCGACCCGCTGTATTCTTGCCGGAAGCGACCACGTCGCTGCAATTCGGGCACGACGAAATCGACGAACTCTTGATAACACCCCGGCACGTAGGTAGCCATGACATTGAAACCGTCGCCGTGTCCCGCGTCCAGGAGTTCTTCCATAAAAGTCGGCAACGTCGGCTGGGTTACCTACGGCGACAGGTGCGCCGAGACTGATGCCGTAGAAGTTTGCCGCTTCGCGCAGCGTGACCGGCGCGCCATCGTAGGTTGCCAGGACCGACTCTAGAAGCCCGCGAATACCTTCAACGTGTATTTGGCCGACGTATTCGTCGAGGGCGAGCTGCGAGAAATCATATCCGATATGGCCAGACATGATCGCGAGCGAAGCATCGACCGGAATTTTCGATTTGAGCTCTGCGACTTTCGTCGACTACCACCTGTAATGCGAAGATGATCTTGATGTCGTCCGCGTAGGAGCGCATGGCTTGGGCGGTCGGTTGAATTGAGAAAACCGCTTCCGCGTGCTTGGCCGCATAGTCGCGCCCGCGCCCGCTTTGACCGGCCTGCCAAATGACCGGGCGCCGCTGCGGGGAAGGCCGTACGAAAGATGGGCTGTTGCAGCGATAGTATTTTCCGTTGTGCTCGACGCGATGAACCTTCGTTGGGTCCGCATAAATGCCAGTTTCCGCGTCCGCTATGATGGCGTCGTTCTCCCAGCTATCCCAGAGTCGATTACAAACCTCGATGAATTCGTCGGCGCGCTCGTACCGTTCTTCGTGCGGGACCATTTCTTTGAGGCCCATGGCCTTGAATTCATTCTGACTGTAGGAGGTAACAACGTTCCACCCGAGCCGCCCTTCGGTGAGGTGATCGAGAGTCGAGAGACGGCGCACCATGCCGTACGGCGTATCAAACGTGGTCGAGATCGTTATGCCGATGCCTAATTTTTCCGTCGCGCATCCGATAACTGGAACCAATGCGACCGGGTCATGGACCGGGCATTGGACTGCGTAACGAACGGTGTCTTCGTAGCTATCTTTGTACACGTCGTAAGGTGCCAAGACATCGGCAAGGAAGATCGCATCAAACTTGCCGCGTTCCAGAATGCGCCCCATTTCCTGCCAGAACGGGGGGCGGGCGTAGTCGTAGCCGATCTTGTCGCGCGGATGTGCCCACATCAGTTGAGCATGATTGATGA
>Ga0210410_10001198_pt1 | contig 24887 bp, 20 predicted proteins | sample IncBWC4MmetaG_FD_161058 | JGI IMG/M metagenome (GOLD analysis project Ga0210410, IMG submission 161058) | Forest soil microbial communities from Barre Woods Harvard Forest LTER site, Petersham, Massachusetts, United States - Inc-BW-C-4-M | ecosystem: Environmental > Terrestrial > Soil >... | reverse complement strand
CGCGGCATACAGCACACCGCTCTCGCTCTTTTCCACCATCTGCCGGATCCGCGCCAGTTCGCCATACCAGCCGGTGGTACCGACCACGATGCTTCGTCCTGATCGGATGCAAGCCTCAATGTTATCGAGGACCGCAGTCGGAGTAGTGAAATCGATGACCATATCTACCGGAGCGAGCTTCACAGGCGTCAAAGCGGAGGCTCGATCATTGTCGCTAGCCCCGAGCACATTCACTTGATGGCCGCGCTGGCGCGCTACTTCCGCGACCAGCGACCCCGTCTTGCCCCGGCCTAGGATAAGAATATTCATGAGCGACATCTTTAGTTAGTAGCGCCGCCGGGACGGCGGCGCTACAGGTTTGTTCAGGCAAATACTTCCGGATCCAGGTCCGAAAAAAATGTCTTGTGCAGCCGGCGTATAACTTGCGGCACTTCGTCCTCTTCAATCACGAAGGTCAGGTTAATTTCCGATGCGCCCTGCGAGATCATGCGAATCTTCACGTCGGAGAGTTCACCGAAGACGCGCGCGGCAATCCCTGGCGTCTCCCTCAGATTCTCCCCCACCAGGCAAACGATCGCCTTGCGGCCTTCATACTTCACATCCGCTAACTTCGCCAAATCGGCTGCCAGCGCCGGGATTGACTCATTGGAATCCACGGTCAACGACACGCTCACCTCAGAAGTCGAGACTACGTCCACGGGGACGCGATGCCGGTCGAAGGCTTCGAAAATCGCCCGCAGGAAGCCGTGCGCCAACAGCATTCGCGGGGCCGCGACATCGATGATGGTAATCCGTTTTTTGGCGGCAATGGCCTTGAAGGGATTCGTGCAATGCGGTACCCGGGCGGAGATGCGAGTGCCTTCGCAGTCGGGATTGCGCGCATTCAGCACGTAAACCGGGATGTTCTTTTGAATAGCTGGCAGCACGGTCGCCGGGTGCAGCACCTTGGCGCCAAAGTAGGCTAACTCGGCCGCTTCATCGAAACTGATGACCTTGATCCGGCGCGCTTCGGGGCACAGGTTGGGATCGGTGGTCAGCATACCATCCACATCGGTCCAGATTTCGATACGCTCGACGTCTAACCCTGCGCCGATGAGAGCCGCTGAAAAATCTCCTCCTCCGCGCCCGATGGTGGTAGTGACTCCCGCCTTGGTAGCGCCGATGAAACCGCCCATAACTGGGACTCGGCCCTTGTCCAGCAACGGCTGTACTTTCACATGAAGCCGCTCATTCGTTTCTTCCACCAAGGGGGCAGCCCGCATGTGCTCGCTGTCGGTTACAACGCATTCACGCGAATCCACCATCGTGGAATCGATCCCGCGGGCGGAAAACGCAGCCGCGACGATTCGGCTTGAGAGAATCTCGCCAAACGCGGCCACGTGATCGGTGGTGCGCGGGGTCAACTCGCCCACGGCAACGATGCCGCGCAACAGTTCGTCGAGAGCTTCGAAGTAAACTCCCAAATCGCCATGGAATTCGGTGAATAGCGCCGTGCCCAGCAGCTCGCCCGCGGTATTGTAATGCCGTTCGCGCAGGGCGCGGGAGAGGCTGAGCGCGGTCTTGCGATCGCCGTTTCCGGCCGCCCGCGCCATGGTCAGCAACTGGTCGGTAACCTTGGCCATCGCGCTGACCACAACCACCGGCTTTTGCGCCAACCGTCCTTTGACAATAGTGGCGGCGCGCTCGATGGCGTTGGCGTCCTGCACCGAAGTCCCGCCAAATTTCATAACGATCATTGGCGGAGGTTCCTCGGAGATGGAATAACGCGGTCAGATACGCTTGCTGAGCGTGATAGATGCGGGCGACGCTTCACGCCAAATATCCTCGCACTTTAAGCAACTCAGCATTCAATAGTGCAGCGCCCGCTGCTCCGCGGATGACGTTATGAGAAAGCACAGTGAACTTCCAGTCCAGGACGCCGCAGGGCCGCAAACGGCCGACCGTGGCCGTCATCCCTCCGCCTGATTCAACATCGAACCTGGGCTGTGGCCGGTCGGCAGACTCGGCATATCGCACCGGTTGCTGCGGAGCGCTGGGCAGTTTCAGTTCCTGGGGCACGCTGCGAAATTCGTTCCAAGCCTTGATGATCTCTTCCGGCCGCGCCTTCTTTTTCAGCTTCACCGATACCGATTCCGTGTGCCCGTCTTCCACCGCTACCCGATTGCACTGCACGCTCATGGCGAACGGCGCCGGAACCACTCCTGAGCCATTGAGCCGGCCCAGCAGTTTGCGGGTCTCTTCCTCCATTTTTTCTTCTTCCTTCGGAATGTAGGGAATCACATTGCCCAGAATGTCAAGCGAAGCTACGCCCGGATATCCTGCGCCACTGACTGCCTGCATGGTGACCGCCATCACGGTCTCGATGCCAAACAAGTCCTGCAACGGCTTCAAGGCCATTACCAGTCCGATGGCGGAACAGTTGGGGTTGGTTACGACAAAGCCGCCAGACTTCTTGCGCCAGGTCTGACATTCAATCATGGCGATGTGATCGGGATTAACCTCCGGAATCACTAGCGGCACGTCGCTCTGCATACGGAGCGCGCTGGAATTGGTGACTACGGCGCATCCTGCGGCGGCGAAGCGGGGCTCAAGATCGGCCGCGATGGAAGCGTCCAGAGCCGCAAAAATAATCTTGGGAGCGCCTTCCGGATTAGCAGGAGATACACGCATTTCGGCGGTACGCGAAGGCATGGGTGTTTTAAGCTTCCAACGCGCAGCCTCGCCGTATGTGCGGCCTTCAGAGCGGTCCGAGGCGGCTAGCCAGCTAGCCTCGAACCAGGGATGGTGTTCCAGCATTTGCACAAAGCGCTGTCCGACAATTCCGGTCGCACCCAGAATCCCAACAGAAATCTTGGTCTGCATAGTTGATTTGAATTTTACAACAGCCGTTTGCCATGCACGGGCAGTGGCCGAGTCCGCGCCCTGAAACGTGGCAAGCTACGTTTTCTACAGAAACGACCGTAGAGACATTGCTTGCAACGTCTCTGTTTAGGCAGAGCACACTAAAGCGCAGGGCGATTTGTGCCGATGGAAGAATCAGAGGAGTAAATATGCCCGAGCTCCGCCAGAACTATTTCACCAAGGAATGGGTCATTATCGCGACTGAGCGCGCCAAGCGTCCTGAAGACCTGGTCACACACCGCCCATCCAAGGTGGTACCGCCATTCCTGGAAGCGTGCCCGTTCTGCGTGGGCAACGAAAACAAAACTCCGCCTGAAGTGATGCGAGTTCCGGCGAGCGGCAGTGGCCCCTGGCAGGTGCGAGTCGTGGCCAACAAATTCGCTGCGTTGTCGCCGGACGTCCAGCCCGTCCGTTCCATCCATCGTTCCCGCCGCAGCATGGGAGGATTTGGCGTGCACGACGTCATTGTCGATACGCCGGACCACTCGCATTCCATTGCCCAAATGACGGATGCGCACGTGGCCAACGTCCTGCGTGTCTACAAATCCCGCTACGATGCTTTGAGCCTCGATCCGCGCATCGCGCACGTCACGATTTTCAAGAACCACGGCGGCGACGCCGGCGCCAGCCTGGAGCATCCGCATTCCCAGTTGATTGCTACTCCGGTGATCTCGCATCAGGTGCGGGAGCGGTTCCAGCAAGCCTTGAACCACTACGACGAATACGGCGAATGCATGTTCTGCCAGTCTCTGGAAGAGGAAGTTGCGGACCGGGACCGGGTGGTGCTCGCTACCGACCACTTTGTTGCGTTAGAGCTCTACGCCTCGCCAACCCCGTTCTGCACTCCCATTTATCCGCGCCGGCACATGGCCAGTTTTGGGGATATCAGCGCGGCCGAGATTGCGGATCTGGCCCGCGTACTGCGCACCGTCTTAGCGAAGCTCTATCACGGTCTGGGAAACCCGGATTTCAACTTCACCATCCGCAGCGCGCCCGCCGAGTATGTAGGAGTGAAACATTTTCATTGGTACGTGAGCGTTATTCCGCGCTTAACCCGCGTGGCCGGTTTCGAACTCGGTTCGGGGATGTTCATCAACACCGTACTGCCGGAAGCTGCCGCGGAATTCCTGCGAAATGTAAAGGTAGAATTGGCAGCGGGAGCGAGTTGATTCTTTGGAGCTTGCGCCGTTTTCCAGCGGCAAGAGAGACGTAGCAAGCGACGAGTCTACAGGCGCGGGCTGATCGAGTACTCGTTCAGTGGGCCGAAACGTTTCTTCTCTGCGTATAATCGCCAGCGCCGCCAGACGATACGCAAGCTTGCCATTACCGGAATCGAAAGATAGACTCCAAGCACACCCGCGATCTCGCCGCCGGCCAGAACGCCAAAGATGGCCGCCAGGGGATGCAGTTCCATGCTCTTTCCCATGATGCGCGGCGAAACTACGTAGTCCTGCACCAGTCGCCATGCGATCAGGAAAATGAGCAGCACCAGCCAGTGTGGATAACTCATCAGCAGTGCTACTCCCAGAATCACGACCGCAGCCACCAGGGGTCCGACCACGGGAATGAATTCCATCATGCCGCCCGCTGTCCCCAGCACCAATGCATACGGTACGCGCATGGCCGACATGAAAGAGATGTAAACCACCAGGGACAAGGCGGCGAGTTCCAGTTGGGCGCGGATGAAATGGGCCAGCATCTGGTTCAGGTCGGCCAGCACATCTTGCAGGAACTCACGTTGCGGTCGGCTCTGCACGAAAGACAGCCCGACTTCGCTAAACCCACGTCCATCCTTGAGAAAAAATATCGCCAGGATCGGAACTACGATCAGCAGCCAGGATTGTTTTGCGACTTCCGCGACGCGTATTCCAACCTCCTGCGCCACGCTGGCCAGACGGGGATCCGATAAAACCTTCTGCAGCAGTTGGGTGGTTTCACCGCTCCATCCGCGTTCTTTCCCAATATCCTGAGCCAAGTCGCCGGAGGTCACGCGATCCAACAGAGTGGGCCATGATTCGCCGAGGCGTCGCGCCTCGCGCGCCGTCCGCGGCCCCACGAAGAACAGAAGCGTACCCACCGAGAGTACAAATAGCAGATAGATGACGGCGATGCCACGGCCCCGGCTGCGCGTCCACTTCTGTAAACGGGATACGGCCGGATCCACCAGGTAAGCAAAGAAAATCGCGAATAGAAAAGCAATCAGGGTGCGGCGGGCGATGTAGACAAATCCGAGCCCCAGCGCAAAAAGCAGCGTTGTCACCAGTACGCGGGCCGTGCGTGTGTCAGTCAGGGCCAAGGTTGGCCTAGTCTCGAACCACTTCCGTGTTCTCGCCTGCGATCAGAATGCGTTGCATCTTAAACTGGTCGTCGAGCCAAAGCGCCCATTCGGCCGAGTCGATTTTCAAGTTCAAACGGTTCAGTTCCCGTTCCACGCCCCGGATCGTAACTTTCTCCCGGCCGGCGAACTCGACCCCTACCGATATCGAAGAACGCGCATGCGGATTCAATGCGCCGAATTGTACGCGCTGCTTGAGCGGGCACTGCAGCACGCCCTTTTCCTGCTTGCAACTACTGGCCAGGAATTTCCAGGCCAACACTTCCCTTTGCACGAAAAAATAGTCATCCAGCACGCTGCTGGAGGCGGGCAGCATGAACGGCTGCTCTTGCTCCTTCTCCTGCGGACTATTCCGGAAGCGCTCGATCAGAAAATCCTTGTTGGACGTGACCACAGCCTGCGATTGCCCCGGGCTGACTTCTTTCCATTCGTAGTTTCGCAATTCGCCGCTGCCGGCCATCTGCCACTCGGAGGTCTGGACGGCTTTCTCGGTCGCCCCGTCGGTCTTGAACTCGGACTTAATGGAACTGCCGTCGCTGCCCTGATGGATGGAAAAAGTTTCAGTAGCAACCCGGCGCCCGTTCATAAGGACTCCAAACGACCCCGAGTCGACCATCTGAGTCCCCGGCGTTTTGTCATCCTTTTTGTCGGAGGCAACTGCGGAAACCGACAGCAACAGCAGGCACAGCCCTCCCATCGCAAGAATGTTTCGAACCGGTAGTTTAATCATGTCCAATATCCGTTTCCTCATGGTTTCAGCTCGAGACTGCATGCCACCTCCGCCGCGACGGTTTCGACATCCTTGCCGCTGGTCTCAATACGCAGAGACGCTCTCATGTAAGACGACCGCCGGTTTTCGTATAGCTCGCGAAACTGCTTTGGGTTCTGGCGCAACGGACGCTCCTTCTGTTCTTGCTCGCACCGCCGCAAAAGCTCTTCTACTGGCGCGTCGAGAAACACCGAACGTACCTCAGCTTCCTCAATCAAGGCGGCGTGATCAGTTTGCACAAAAGTGCCGCCTCCCAACGCAACGACGGAAGGCGCCCGCCGCAACTCTCCGAGCAATTCGCGCAAGGCTGCCGTCTCTGCTTTCCGAAATCCGGTTTCTCCCGACTCTCGAAAAATCTCCGCGATGGTCTTTCCTTCTCTGTTCTGAATGCGGATATCCAAGTCTTCGAACGGCAAACCCAACCGCCGGCTCAGCGCCCGGCCCACGCTCGTCTTGCCAGCGCCCATGAAACCTACTAGAAACACGGTCTCGCTCCCGGGCTTGCGGTCTGGCGCACCGGGATTGACCGAATTGCGCGAACCGGGCCTGGTCTTCCTGGATCCCGATTTACCGAAACGGTTGTGCACCCGCCCAGCCCGATTGTTCAGCGTTAATTGTTTAGCGTTTCTTGAGGTGAATTTTACCACTGAAGGAAAGCAACTTGACCGAAGATGCGGCCTTGCCCATGGTGCCTGCGAAGGCACTCCCAGCCCGGGCAATGAAGGACGTATGCTCGGGCTGCAAAGGAAAATCGTTCTCCACTTTACCCTGCACCGAGCGCGCGACCACTTCGATCGAAGCATAAGAAGGAGCAATCGCCTCGATGTCGCCGCTGTGGCTGGTCAAGGAGTAATCCCCCTCGTCACCAAAGTCCCCGTCGTAGTGGATCTTGCCGCTGCTGGAATTTACATGGACCAATGAACCATTGACCGCGTTCAAGGCAACATCGCCGCCGACTGAAGTGATTTCCACATGCGCATCACTGACATTGGTCAGCGTGACCGCGCCATTCAGCGTCTTCACGTGCACATGCCCGGCGCTCACGTCGCGTACGTCTACTAGGGCCGTATTACCTTCTACAATCACGTCACCATGCAGTTTTTCGACGTGAAGAGGGCCAGTCGCGGAATGCAAGGTCACACTAGCGTCTGAGGGAACTAGCACTTCATAGTCGACGCGTCCCGTTTCAGCGTCGGATCCGTCGAGAAGGTGGGAAACAACAGAGACCCGATTCCCAGTCTTGCTCTGATCGATTTCGACCTTGCCGGAATACAGAATCGCAGTGACTGACACTTGCTTGCCCGGACCGGATTTGACCGAGATGGGTCCATACTGGTTGACAATGGAAACACTAGCCCGGTGGCCGACTTTGAAATGAAATTCCTGGCGAGTGGTTTCGCCAGCGGCCGAACCCACCAGGACGAGGACCATCGCGACGGCAAACATTGTGGCGCTCTGCTTCCGGTACATAATCAGCATCTCCCCAATGCCGGCGGGTGCTGTCCCGCGCCGGCCCCGACCTACGGACATTCTACTATGGCAGAGAACGGTCCAGAGCCATCTCATAGACCATGGCCTTCTGCTCGTACGCACTCATCAAGTATTGCTGCGCGACCTCGTCGTTCGGATTGCTGTGTGCCGACTGCTCCGCATCCCGGATGTAAGCGTTCACGGCGAGCAGATTGCTTTCATATGCCGCCCGCATGGACGGCATCCGCGCGGCCACGGTATTCAGCAATTGCTGATCCTCGCTGGCCATTGCAACTGTCTCCGTCGGTTGAATGCTGCCGGTTTCCGTGGCAACGGACACAGGTGGTTGAACCGTTCCGCGCTGGCGGATAAGCACACCAAAGGCCACCAGAAATACAGCGGCCAGCGGCACCAGCCACCGCAATTTCCAGCTCAGCAAGGGGGCAAGAGCCCGCGCGCGCTCTCGAGAGGACTGATGAATCAGCCCGTCTTGCCGCAATGCGAGCTCAATCGAATTCCATACCCACGGGCTCGGCTCCTCGGAACCTTGCAAGAGCCGGGCCTGCTGTGAAATGGCGTTCAGATCCGATACCAGACCCGAACACGCAGAGCAGGACTTCAAGTGCGCTTCCTGCTCCGTATTGTGGCCGCCCTCAAGCTCCGGCAGGACCCGTTCAAATTCTTCACAGGTCATACTACCTCCCCTAACATCTCTCTTGCGCTCCTCACGGCCTGGTGGCTTTTTCAGCTCTGCTCGTTTTGAGGAGCTCTCGCAACTTCATCCGCGCTTTGTGCAACTGGGACTTGCTGTTGCCGATCGAACATCCCACCATCTCGGCAATTTCATTGTGCTCGTAACCCTCAACGTCATGCAGCAAAAAAATCATTCGGTATCCCGGGGGCAGGGCGGCAATCGACTGCTGCAATTGCATCCGGTCGATGGAGCCGGCTAGCCTCGGGTCTTCCGCGCCCGGCTCTTTTCTGGGCGCCTCTTCCTCTCCCTCCATCGTCTCGTCGAGCGGAACTACCGGGAGACCCTTCTTGCGCAGTTGCATCAGGACGACGTTGACCGCCATCCGGTGCAACCAGGTGGAAAAAGCCGATTCGCCGCGAAAAGTTCCGATCTTGCGGAACAACTGAAGGAAGGCTTCCTGAGTCAGATCCTCTGCGGCCGCTGTGTTTGCCGTCATGCGAAGGCATAGTGAGTACACCCGGCGTTTGTGCAGGTTGTACAGCGCCTCAAAGGCTTCCGCATCTCCCCGCTTTGCCCGCTCGATTAAGGTTGCTTCGGAAAGCCGGTCGCCCTGCTGTTTTTTCGCGTCCGTCAAATCGCCTTTTCCGGCCGCACTATATCAGATGCGGCGTAAGTGTCTTTTCGTTGTACCAATTGCGCGTCCCATCCCGCACGGGGCAGGAGCTGACCGTCATTTCAAGGATACCAGAAGCGCTTGCCGGTGTTCGACTTGCAGAGGAGGCGTCTCCGAGAGAAACTTTCGTACCTGCGGAGCGATGTCCAAGTAGCCCCGGACGCATCGTCCGGGCTGCCGAGCCCGCAGTCGCCGCCGTCAGAGGGTTCCTAAGCCGAAGCCGTAGTAATTGTCTCCAACCCATGACCCTGCGGACTGTTTTCCCGGATTCGCAGCAGGATGGCAAAGGTAAGGCCCACGAATCCCAGCACCGAGAAGATCCACATGCCGAGGGCGTACCCGCCGACATTCTGTAGACCTGCACCCGAATAGTCGTTGGCCTTCCCAATCAACAGATTCATGATGAAAAAGCCAATCTGCTGGATCAGGGTCATAAGAGCGTAAGCGGTCCCCAGCCGCGATTGATCCACGATGTAGGCAACGGACGGCCACATCACCGCCGGGATCAGAGAAAAGGCGATGCCCATCATGGATACGGGCAACAACAGCGAAACATTGCTGTACGCCATCATCAGGTAAACCGGCATCAGGAGAATCGAGCCGAACATCATGAACAGAGCCCGCTTACCGACTCTGTCCACCAGCAGCCCAAACAGGGGCGTAGCAACCATGGCGGACAAGGGAAGCAGACTGTTGAAGAATCCAGCCCTTTCATGAGCCATCACCCGCACGGCTTCGCTAGCCGACACGCCACCCTGGCCAGCCAGAATCTTATTCGTAAAGAAGTCAATGGCAAATGTTCGGAAAGGAAAGATGGCCGAATAGAAAGCAAAGCACAAAATCACGACATACCAATAAGAAGCGTTGAAGCGAAACATCTGACGGAAGTCAAGCTTATCGACCTCCCCAGCCTTGCCCAGTTCGTAACGTCCTTCGGCCCGGGTCTCGAGGCTCCAATAGATCAGCGCCGTGACTACACCTAGCACTCCCGCACCGATTGCCAGCAATAGCGGCCCCCTCCAACTTGGCGGCCCAGCCGAGCCCTGGGGATAGAAAGCCGAGTGAGCCCACGTGGGCGAGTTGTCTGCTGCCACTGACGCCAGACGCGCGATGGTGAGATTGATACCGAACGCGAAACTAAGTTCTTTTCCCTTGAACCATTTCGCCAAAGCCGTACTGACCGCCACGATCAGCGACTCGGCCCCGAGGCCCAGCACTGTCCGTCCGGCGATCATGGTTGCGGGCTGCCCTTTGAGGGCCGTCAGTACGGCTCCCGCCAGACACAGCACCGCGAAAAACGTGATCGCCTTCTTGGTGCCGATGCGGTCGATTACGATCCCGCCGATCAGCAGCGTCAGCGCCGCGGCCACGCTGTAACTCGCATTCAGCCAACCAAACTGGGTGGCGGAGAAGCCCAGCCGGTCAATGAAGATTCGTTCTAACGGGTTGATGCTGTCGTAAATGTAATAGTTCCCCCCCATCGCCAGGCTGATGAAGACGAGAACAGTCCAGCGATACAGGACAGAGGGCCGCGGTCGCGCCGATTCGGACATCAAGGCTCCTTCATTAAAGCGGACAAATTAGGTTGACCGATATGAAGCCAAGAAGATAGCAGATGACGGAAAACTTCGCACGGCCAATCCGGTGGAATGTAGGCGCGGGCACGTTGATCCAGTTCAATGCCGGCGAAGGGGCTTTTCCTCGACAGCCCTCTCCGTGATAAAGTGTTCAGTCTCGCGGCTGGCGGAGCTGTCGAAGAATGACTGCCAGAAGCCGCTCCGAAGGAGCCATTTATGGGGCAGGTTTACGATATCGTGAAGGACCGCCGAGTCTACTCCACTGAGGCCGACAGCACCGTGCTGGAAGCCGCCCGTTTCATGATGGAACACAACATTGGCGCTTTGCCGGTTCTGCGCAACGGAGACATTGTCGGTATCTTCTCTGAGCGCGACGTAATGAACCGCGTGGTGGCCGCCGGTCGCATGCCCGGAACCACGAGGGTTTCTGAGGTAATGACCGCGAACCCCAAGGCGATCAGCGTGGACGAGACCATTGAAAACTGCCTGTTCCTGATGCGCGAGTTCGGCTTCCGTCACTTGCCGATCACGGATGGCAAACAGTTGAAGGGCCTGGTTTCGTTGCGCGACATCCTGTTGCGCTACGTCTCGCAGAAGGAAGCAGAAGGCCGCAGAGCCGCCAGCTAGAATCCACGTAGCCCCGGGACGCCTCGTCCGGGCCGCCCGAGCGACCTAGTTCTCCGGCCGCCGTCTCAGAATCAGATCGCCTTCACTGGGCGGCAGCAAGAATGGGAACTCGACGACTTGGCCTTTCAGGGGAACCCGCAGCAGGAATTCTTCATGCTTGTCTAAATTGCCGATCCATTTACTTTTCGTGCTAAAGAGCACCCAGCCGGTGACGTCGGGATGTCCCGCATCCAGCTTTGCGGCCCGCAAACTGCGCGTGTTCAGAAAATCGATCATCTCGGTGGCATCCTTTTGATGAGCGGACAGCACAGCTTCCTTCTCGTCCTTTTTCTCTGGATGTTTGCGGATTTCGCGCTCGGTTTCTTGCGCTAAGGAGTCAGCGTCGCGCTGTTGTATGCTAGCGAGATTGCCAGGGTCGAGCGAACTGTGTACGTTGTGATAGTGCTTCACGAATTCCAGAGTGATGCCGCCCGGTGCAAACTCAAAAGCATCCTTACCGCGATCGTGTACCGTCAATTCCAAGGCAAAAATCGGCTGTGCTCGCCGACGTACTTTCTCTAACTCCTGCGAATCCACGGCAAGCACGATTCCGAAATCGGCAGTCCAGAATCCATAGCGATATTTGCCATCATCATCCCGGCTGAAAGTGCAACCCGGCCGACCTTCTTCCCAGCGCGATACGAGTGAGGCGGGAGCCTTGTCCGCGCCACGAGCAGCGGCCCCTGCGGATGCGAATAGCATCGCCAGCAAGAAACCGCTCGCCTTTGAAACAGCGGTCATTTTGGTCTGGCTTCAGACTACGCCTGACCGGTGCATCTCGGGCCATGTGCAGATCTTTTCACCCTTGTCCCGCCGAGTCTCTGTCCCAAGTTTGACTTCTTGAACCCCGCGCCGGACAAGCCTTCCCGCCGATTTAGCGGTTGCAATATCTCCCCACTTGCGGTAAAACGGCTGCCTCGCTGCTGCGTGGTCGCTGTCTCAGTTCTGAGTCGAGCTTTCAGGAGCAATTACATGAAGAGAATGAGCACTTGCCGGATCGGCATCGTCGCGGTGACTTTGTCCTGGATTTTCTGCACTGCGCTGCAAGCGCAGGTGAACGTCACCACCTATCACAATGACATCTCGCGCACGGCGCAGAACATGCAGGAAACCATCCTGACTCCGGCCAATGTGAACAGCGGCCAATTTGGCAAGTTGTTCTCGGTCACGCTCGATGGCTGGGTGTATGCCCAGCCGCTGTATCTATCGAATGTGAGCATTAGCGGAGGCACGCATAACGTCCTCTACGTCGCCACCGAGCACGACAGCCTGTACGCCATTGACGCGGACTCAGGAACCATGTACTGGCAGCTCAGCTTGATTCCCTCCGGCGGCAGCACGGTCAACAGCAGCAGCGACCTCGGTTGCGGCGACCTGGTTCCGGAAATCGGCATTACTGGAACTCCCGTGATTGACACCAGCACGGGGACGATCTATCTGGTGGCGAAGTCGAAGGTCAACGGCAGTCTGGTCCAGTATTTGCACGCTATTGACGTGGGTACCTCCGCCGAGAAGTTCGGCGCTCCTGTGTTGATCCAGGCGACTGTACCGGGAACGGCATCGGATGGCAACGGCACGACTGTCAGCTTTAGCCCACACTTCGAGAATCAGCGTGCCGGCTTGTTGCTGGAGAACGGTCACGTGGTGATTGGCTGGTCTTCGCATTGCGATATTAATCCCTGGCATGGCTGGATCATGTCGTATAGCGCCAGCACGCTGGCCCAGGAAGGCGCGTTTAACACCTCGGCGGACGGCAGCGCGGATGGAGTCTGGATGAGCGGTGGCGGCCTGGCCTCCGACGCGAGTGGAAACATATATTTCGCAACCGGAAATGGCACCTGGAATGGCACCACCGATTACGGCGACAGCATCGTCAAATTGGGGCCGCCCAGCGGAGGCAGCTTTCCGGTCGTGGATTATTTCACGCCCTTCAACCAGAGCAGTTTGTCGGGTGGCGATACCGACGTCGCCTCCGGCGGGTTGGTGTTGTTGCCTACGCTCTCTACTGGACAGCAACTGCTCGTGCAGATGGGCAAAGAAGGCAAGATGTACCTCATTGATCGCAACAAGATGGGGAAGTACTGCGTCAATCAGAACCCTCCCTGCAATGGCAGCGATCCGAATATCGTGCAGGAGATTCCCGGAGCAACCGCCGGAGTGTGGGGCACGCCGGCGTTTTGGAATAGCAACGTGTACTGGGGCGGAGCCAGCGATGGCGGTGGGCCTGACAATCTTAAGGCATTCTCGTTCAATGCCAACAACAGCGGGCTGATCTCGGCTTCTCCCACATCACAAACTGCAAAAGCCTTCAGTTTTGCCGCGCCTTCTCCGTCGATTTCGGCAAATGGCAACACCAACGGAATTATTTGGGGACTAGATGACAGCGCTTTTGGCTCGACATGCAGCGGCGGCTCGAACTGCCAGGTTCTCTATGCTTACGACGCGACCAATCTCGCGAACATGCTCTACAACAGCAGCCAGGCCGCCAACAACGCCGATGTCCCCGGTGGAGCGGTGAAATTCGCAACCCCCACTATCGCCAATGGCAAAGTGTATGTGGGCAGCCAGTTCAAAGTGTCGGCTTATGGCACGATCAGCAGAACTCCGACCGCGGCAACGCCAACCTTCAGTCCGGCGCCGGGCGACTACACCAGCACCGTCAACGTGACCCTGTCCGACACCACCTCGGGCGCGACCGTTCACTGCACCACCGACGGCAGCACGCCCACGGGGAACTCGCCGACATGCAGCAGCGTGCCCATCAGCTCGACTACCACTCTGAAAGCAATCGCGACTGCTAGTGGATTCAATCCCAGCGCCATTGCGAGTGGGCTTTACACGATCAGCTCTGGAGGAACCGGAATCAACTACGGCTCCGGATTTACCTCCACCGGACTGACTTTCAACGGAACCGGCAAGCTCAATGGGACGCGCCTACGGCTTACCGATACTGGAACCAATGAGGCCGCGAGCGCGTTCGTGACCACGCCCATCAATATTCAGACCTTTACGACCGATTTCAGCTTTCAAATGAGCAGCGCCAGTGCGGACGGGATGACGTTCACCATCCAGGGAGTTGGAGCGACCGCTCTGGGACCTTCGGGCGGCGGTCTGGGCTATGGTCCCGACACGCCCGGGGGGGCGCCGGGAATCGCCAAGAGTTTAGCGGTGAAGTTCGATATCTATAGCAACGCTGGCGAAGGCACGGACTCTACTGGCCTTTACACTAACGGAGCATCTCCTACAACTCCGGCGTTGGATATGACCAGTTCGGGAGTAGTCCTGCTCAGCGGAGATGTGTTCAACGTTCACGTTACCTACGACGGTACGACGTTGACCATGACCATCACTGATGCCTCGAACTCCGCGCAGAACTTCACCGCCAGTTGGCCGATTAACATTCCGAGCACAGTCGGCGCGAATACCGCCTTCGTGGGATTCACCGGTGGTACCGGTGGGCTGACGGCTATCCAGGAAATCCTGGATTGGACTTATGTCACGAACAGCCAGCAAACGGCGGCGACGCCCACGTTCAATCCACTGCCGGGCAATTACAACTCGGCGCAATCGGTGACCCTGTCGGATACCACATCAGGCGCGGTCATTCACTGTACGACGGACGGGACCACACCGACGTCGGGCTCACCGGTATGCACGACGGTGCAGGTAAATACCACGACGACGATCAAAGCAATCGCCGTGGCCACGGGATTCAACAACAGTTTGGTGGCGAGCGGGACTTATACGATCACGCTGCCGACAGCGGCGACGCCCACCTTCAATCCAGTGCCAGGAAATTACAACTCGCCTCAATCGGTGACCCTGTCGGACACCACGACGGGCGCGGTCATCCACTGCACGACGGACGGAACAACGCCGACCCCGAATTCGCCAGTCTGCACCACAGTGCAGGTGAATACTACGACGACAATCCAGGCGATCGCGGTGGCTACCGGATTCAACAACAGCTCGGTGGCGAGCGGGACTTACACAATCGCCTTGCCGACAGCGGCAACGCCCACGTTCAATCCACTGCCAGGAAACTACAACTCGCCGCAATCGGTAACCCTGTCAGACACTACGACCGGCGCGGTCATTCATTGCACAACGGATGGAACTACACCGACCCCGAGCTCGCCGGTGTGCACGACAGTGCAAGTGAACACGACCACCACCATCAAGGCGATCGCTGTGGCCAGTGGATTCAACAACAGCCTGGTGGCAAGCGGGACTTACACAATCACGCCGACGGCGGCAACGCCCACGTTCAGTCCATTGCCGGGAAACTACAACTCCGGGCAATCGGTGACCTTGTCTGACACCACAACCGGTGCGGTCATTCATTGCACGACCGACGGGACTACGCCGAGCCCAAGCTCGCCAGTATGCACGACGGTGCAGGTGAACACGACGACGACCATCAAAGCAATTGCGGTAGCCACCGGATTTAACAACAGCCTGGTGGCGAGCGGGACCTACACCATCACGACAGGGAACCCGAGCGTCAACTATGGTTCAGGTTTCACCACGACCGGACTGGCGATGAATGGATTTGCCAAGCTGAACGGTACCCGGTTGCGGATGACCGACGGCGGAGCCACAGAAGCCGGGAGTGGCTTCTACACCACGCCGCTCAACATTCAGTCGTTCACTACCGACTTCAGCTTCCAGTTGACTAACCCCAATGCCGACGGCATGGCCTTTGTGATCCAGAACGCGGGTACGACTGCGCTTGGTCCCACCGGCGGAGGCTTGGGCTACGGGCCCGACACGCCCGGAGGAACCGCTGGCATTCCGACCAGTGTCGCGGTGAAATTTGATCTGTACAACAATGCCGGTGAGGGTACGAATTCGACCGGCCTGTACACCAATGGGGCCTCGCCGACCACTCCAGCTACCGCCCTGGGTGGCAACGTCAATCTGCACAGCGGCGATGTGTTCAACGTCCACATCACCTACGACGGCACCACTTTGACCATGACCATTACCGACGCCAGCGTTCCCGCCGACAAGTTCACCACCAGTTGGGCGGTGAATATTCCTGGCACGGTGGGTTCGAATACCGCGTTTGCCGGCTTCACCGCGGGCACCGGCGGCGCGACCGCGACCCAGGAGATCCTGAGCTGGACCTTTACATCCGGCTCCTCCGGTGGCGGCACTACCACGTACGAAGCTACGAAGATTCCGGTGACGGGTTCACCGAACGCGCGCGCCTTTAGCTGGCCTGGGTTCCCAGACGGTGCTGGGGAGATTGCCGACGGAACCGCTGCCGGCGCCTTTCTCAACTTCACGGTGAATATTGCTGCGCCGGGAACTTACGACATCAAGGCGGGCACCAAAGCATTCCCCACTCGTGGAATCTTTCAAATCTCGGTCAATGGCACGAACGTTGGACCGACGGAGGACGAATACAACGCCAATGGCGGCGGCGTATTCCAGGAGTTCGATCTTGGCAACGTGACCATCCCGTCAGCCGGAAACTATTCGTTCAAGTTTACCGTGACCGGACATAATTCCGCCAGCACCGGATATACCGTGTGCTTCGATTACATTAAACTGACGGCGCAATAAGAATTGGGGCCAGGGTGAAACTGTTTTTGAGCGATGCGCGACGGGTGAGGTGCGCGCTGCTTGCAGTGGCGCTGGTTGTTCCAAGCCGCTTCTCAGCGGGACAAGCCAGGGTCGCCAGTTGTATCGCCGAGCACTACAAAGTAGTCTCCGTGCCTCTGCGACCGGCCCACATCAATGAGGCCAGGCAGGTAACCGGCACGACCAGCGGCCATCGCGCCGCCCTGTGGAGCGAGCAGTCCGGACTTCACGAACTGCCTCTGCCGGCGGGCTTCTACAACTCTGAAGGCATCGCCCTAAACAATTCCGGCCACGTCACTGGAGTCGTCTACGATCGCAACTTCAGCCAGCATCGGGCATTCATCTTTGCCAACAATGCCCTGACCTTGCTGCCGGGGGATCAATCCCACTCCTACGGGATCAACGACTCCGACGAGGTTGCCGGAGAGTCACTCATTCCGGCAAAAACCATTTCCGAAAAAATGATCTCTGGAAAGACAACTACGGAGCCGGTGTCCTGGACCAAGAACGCAATTCGATCTCTGGGCGGCTGCTGTGGCGGTTCCGCCAAGAGTGTCAACAACACCGGGGAAGTAGTCGGCGACATGTATGACGAGACTGGACGTTATCAGGCTTTCCTGTGGAACGCGAGTCGCGGCATCCGGACTATTGGGCCGCCGGATCGTTACAGTTCCGCAATCGCAATCAATGCTCAGGGCCACGTAGTGGTGCAGGCGTTTTCCGACGGCTTCATCTATGTCGGCGGAAGCCTCACTCGCCTGGAACTGTCCTCGCGCTATCCCAGCCAGCCGCGCGCCATCAACAACTGCGATGCCGTCGTCGGATCGTTCGGCCCATTCGCCGACGCTGAACGCGCATTCGTCTGGGAAAAATCGCACGGGTTTCGTGACCTGAATAGCCTAATAGCGTCCGATTCAGGATGGAAACTCGAGGCCGCGACCAGCATCAATGATCACGGTGAAATCGTTGGATGGGGGGACCATAAGGGCGAAGACGACACCGGCTTTCTCCTGATCCCAGACCGCTGATCTATGCTGAACCGCCTTTGGTAGCAGCGCTCAATTCCGACCTCCGGTCGCAGACCAAAGATTTTTAAGTTGAAAAAACTATTTTTCGTTTACTCTATGCACCACAAGGCGGTGAGCCTATGTCAGCAGGTTCAACCACAGGTGGACAACGCCATCTCGGTGGCACCATGCGGCGGGATGCGTGGTGGCTGGAGTTGTTGCCAGTCATTACTCTGCTCGGCGCCTTCGGAATCTACGCGACCGCGCGCGCGTTCGAAGGCACCTACTACGCATGGGGGCCTTACCTTTCTCCTTTTTATTCACCGCTGATTGATCCTCATCATCGTTGGTGGCCGTTCTCTCCGGCACTGCTGATCCTGATTTGGCCTTTGGGATTCCGGGTCACTTGCTACTACTACCGGAAGGCTTACTATCGAGCTTTTTTCCTCGATCCACCCGCCTGCGCGGTCGGTGAACGCAAGCACCACTATCGAGGCGAGACTGCGTTCCCGTTCGTCCTTCAGAATCTGCATCGCTACTTTCTGTATGTTGGATTCATCTTCCTCATCTTTCTATGGCACGACGCGTTCCACGCTTTCTTTTTTGACGGACGAATCGGAGTAGGAGTCGGCACCCTCGTCCTGTTGTTCAACGTAATCCTACTGACGACTTACGCCCTGTCCTGCCACTCGCTCCGCCACATCGTAGGCGGGAAGCTTGACTGCTTTTCCTGCGCCGCCTTCGGAGGCCCGCGTCATACGGCGTGGCGCTGGCTGACCGTTTTGAACGAACGCCACATGCTTTATGCCTGGATCAGCCTGATCACAGTGGGTCTTACGGACCTCTACATCCGGCTGGTCGCCAGCGGCACAATAACCGACCTGAGACTCATGTGACGACAGAATACGAAACCCACGACCACGATGTATTGATCATCGGCGCCGGCGGAGCGGGCCTGAGCGCGGCCCTCGGAGCCTTGGCCCAAGGCGCAAAGGTTGGAGTGGTATGTAAGTCGCTTCTCGGAAAAGCGCACACCGTCATGGCGGAGGGCGGAATCGCCGCAGCCATGGCCAATGTGGATTCCGCTGACGACTGGCGTACTCATTTTCGTGACACTATGCGCGGCGGCAAGCTGCTCAACAACTGGCGCATGGCGCAAATTCACGCCCAGGAAGCTCCCGAGCGAGTGCGGGAACTGGAACAATGGGGAGCGCTTTTTGATCGCACCAAGGATGGGCAGATCTTGCAGCGCGCCTTCGGTGGGCACACTTTCCGCAGGCTTTGCCACGTGGGCGACCGCACCGGCCTGGAAATGATCCGCACATTGCAAGACCGCGGAGTGCAGTTGGGGATCGATGTTTACATGGAGTGCGCCATTACTCGCCTGCTCAAGGACGGGGACCGTATCGCGGGAGCATTCGGCTACTGGCGCGAGCAAGGCCGGTTCGTAGTATTTCGAGCCAAGTCGATTGTCATGGCTACAGGCGGCATTGGCAAAGCGTGGAAGATTACTTCCAACTCGTGGGAATACACCGGCGACGGAATGGCGCTCGCCTATGATGCCGGAGCTGAGTTGATGGACATGGAATTTGTGCAGTTCCATCCCACAGGCATGGTGTGGCCTCCGGGTGTTCAGGGAATTCTGGTCACCGAGGCGGTACGCGGCGAAGGAGGCATTCTCCGCAACAAAGCAGGCGAGCGCTTCATGGAGAAGTACGATCCTAAGAAGATGGAGCTTTCTACCCGCGACGTGGTGGCGCGCGCCATTTACACGGAAGTGCGCGAGGGCCGCGGCACCGAACACGGTGGAGCTTATCTCGATATTTCGCACAAGCCTGCAGATTATGTTAAGAAAAAGCTGCCCAGCATGTATCACCAGTTCAAGGAACTTGCTGACGTGGACATCACCCAGGGGCCGATGGAAGTTGGACCAACCTGCCATTACATGATGGGAGGGATTCGGGTCGAGGCGGAAACCGCGAAGTCGTCGGTGCCGGGGCTTTTTGCCGCAGGAGAGGCTGCCGCCGGGCTACATGGATCAAACCGGCTAGGCGGCAATTCTCTTTCGGATCTGCTTGTGTTCGGTCGCCGCGCAGGTTTGGCGGCCGCTGAGCACGCGAAAAAAATAGAAGCTGCGTCCGTCCACACCGGGCAGATCGAACAGGCGGCGCGCGAAATGCTGGTTCCGTTCGAGCGCAAGAACGGTGACAGTCCTTACAAAATTCACAGCGATCTACAGGAAACCATGCAGAATCTTGTCGGCATCTTTCGCACCCGCGAAGATCTGACTCGCGCCCTCGAGGAACTTGAGAAATTGAAGGAACGTGCAGCGCGTGTGAGCGTCGAGGGTTCGCGACTATTCAATCCCGGCTGGCATCTGGCCCAGGATTTGAAGGCGATGCTGACGGTTTCCGAGGCAGTCACGAGAAGCGCGCTCGCCCGCCAGGAGAGCCGCGGGGCACACAGCCGAATTGATTATCCCGGTCTCGACGCAACTTGGGGAACGAAGAATAACGTAGTCGTCCAAGAGGGAAGCGCAATGACGCTTCGTCAATCCCCGGTGCCGGAATTGCCGAACGATTTGAAGCAACTGCTTGTCGATGAGAAATAATAGGGAGGCGCGATGGCGGAAGCAATCTTTGAAGTGTTTCGCGGAGACCGCAAGGGTGGGCAACCCGCCACCTACCGCGTCCCGATTGCGCCGGGGATGGTCGTGCTGGACGCGCTCCACCATATTCAGGCGCACCAGGCGCCCGATCTGGCGGTGCGCTGGAATTGCAAGGCAGGTAAGTGCGGCTCCTGCTCGGCGGAGGTCAATGGACGGCCGCGGCTCACTTGCAAAACCCGCATGGACGCTCTCCCCCTCGACAAGCCCATCACGGTTCACCCCATGAAGGCGTTTCCTGTGATCAAAGACCTGGTCACCGACGTTTCCTGGAACTATCGCGTCAACCAGAAAATCCAGCCATTCGCGCCACGCCCCGGCGTCCAGCCCAAGATTTACCAGGACGACGTGGATCGCGTGCAGGAGTTTCGCAAGTGCATTGAGTGCTTCTTGTGCCAGAATGTGTGCCATGTGCTCCGCGAGCACGAGGATATGGAGCACTTTGGCGGGCCCAGATTTTTCGTCCGGGTTGCGGCGCTCGAAATGCATCCGCTGGACTCGAAATCGCGCACCCGTATGCTCAAGGAAGAACTCGGCATCGGCCTGTGCAACATCACAAAATGCTGCACGGAGGTTTGCCCCGAGGAGATCCACATCACGGACAACGCGATTATTCCCCTGAAGGAGCGCGTGGTCGACGAATTTTACGATCCCGTGCTCATGCTGGTGAGGAAGATTCGCGGAGCGAAACCAGATTCGGGCTGATGGTACAAGGAGGTCCCATGGAGTACAAGTTGAAGACCATCTCGCAGGCCGGCATTCCGGAGGCCATCTCAAAAGTCGAGCTCTACCGCTCACTCAACGAACCGGAAGAGGCAGAATCGATCTGTCGCGACATTCTGGCAGTTGAGCCCGAACACCAACTGGCGCTTCGCCTGCTGGGCCTGGCCATCACCGATCAGTTCTGCGGAAAAGCATCCGATCGCTGCGGGGAAGTAGAAGAACTTTTCCAGCGGCTGGTCGAGCGCTATGAGCGCCTCTACTACACCGGTCTCCTGCATGAACGGCGGGCCAAAGCGCAAATGCAGGTGGGGCGTCCTCCGCACAGCCTGGCGCCGCTGTTCGAGGAAGCGATGCGCTGCTTCACGGAAGCGGAGAAGATTCGGCCCGCGGGCAACGACGACGCCATTCTTCGGTGGAACCGCTGCGCCCGCCTGCTTCAAAGCCATCCCGGCTTCCACGAGGAGAAAGAGTCCGAAACATTCGACGCCTACGACAGCTCACCAATTTGAGAACATGTAGGCGCGGGCGTCCGCGCCCGTGTGTGGTGTGCGACTGTCCTTTAAGTAGGACGAGCACAGCAGCTTGACCTCCACTCCGGCGGAGGGCATAATCCCATGTGCTCGCCCGGCCCGCATTTGTCCCTTGCCTCGCGGACAGGCAGTAGAGCTTTGGCCAAGGTCTCTGGCTCGAGCTTTGCCCCATACGATTGATGAATCTCAGAATCTCGTACCCCGGAGAATTTCCATGGCGAAACTACAATCCTGCAAGCTCATTCCTCTCGTATCGGCAGGAAACCAGAAAGTGGGTCGTTTGGGCAAACTCAATTGGTGCAAAAGGGTGTGCGCGGTCTCTATGCTCTGCGCCTTGACAACAATTGCTCTGCCCGCGCGGACTTTCACCACGTTGCACAGCTTCAATGGTGTGGACGGCGCCAACTCCTACACCGGGCTGGTCCAGGGAACCGATGGAAACTTCTACGGAACAACGATCGATGGCGGGGCCCATGCCGGTGGCAACATCTTCAAAGTTACTCCAAATGGCAAAGTGACGCCGCTCTACAGCTTTTGTTCGCAAAGCCATTGTACGGACGGCCAATACCCTGTCACGGTACTGGTTCCGGGCGCCGATGGAGACTTCTATGGGACAACGCAATCGGGAGGAAGCAGCGGGAATGGCACGATTTTCAAGATCTCCGCAAAGGGCAAGCTGACCACGCTGCATAGCTTCAATGGGGCAGACGGCGCTGCCCCCTATGGGTCGCTGACGCTGGCGACCAATGGAAACTTCTGTGGGACAGCGAACCTGGGCGGGAAGCAAGGCCTTGGCACCGTCTTCAAGATCACCCCAGGCGACAAATTGACGACGCTCTACTCCTTTTGTTCGAAGAGCAATTGCACAGACGGCCAATACCCCGTCGGGGGACTGATCCAAGCCATCGACGGGAACATCTACGGGACAACCCACGCGGGCGGCAACAGCGCCTGCCATGATGGCTGTGGCACGGTCTTCAAAATCACTCCAGGCGGCAAGCTCACCACCTTGCACAAGTTTGACAAAACAGACGGTGAATACCCCTACGGAGGAGTTGTCGAGGGCGGTAGAGGGATGTTCTACGGAACGACTGGCGGGGGCGGCGCTGACAACTGGGGGACAGTCTTCAAAATGACCGCAAGCGGCAAGTTAACTACGCTGCACAGCTTCAACGGCACGGACGGCTCCAATGCCTACGCGCTGTCCCAGGCCAGCGACGGAAACTTCTACGGGACAACAGCAACTGGCGGGGTCAACGTCGATGGCACGATCTTCAAAATCACCCCAGGCGGCAAGCTGACCGTATTGCACACCTTTAACCGGAAAGACGGCAAGAACCTATATGGCGGCCTGCTCCAGGGCACAAATGGGATCTTCTACGGGACAACCTACTTTGGCGGAGCCGACGATGATGGCACTGTCTTCAACCTGGACGTGGGACTGGGCCCATTTGTCGAAACCCGTCCAACCTCCGGGAACGTGGGAGCGCCTGTGATCATCCTGGGGAGCAATCTGACGGGCGCGAGTAGTGTCACTTTTGACGGCACCCCGGCGAAGTTTAAAGTTCTATCGAAGTCTGAAATCAGGACAACCGTGCCCAGCGGAGCGAACACAGGCAATGTCACAGTGACAACACCACGCGGCAAACTCCTGAGTAACGTACGCTTCCGGGTGAAGAAGTGACGTGCAACGCGATTCGATTTGCGCCACGCTATCTTTCCGGTGAAAAACTACGAACTGGCAAACGAAGCGCACGGATTTCCAAAGGACTCCAAGCCAGTCGTTGATTCCAAATCTTACTAGCACCTCAACTCTGCCTTGAATAAGGGAATCCGAAGTGTGGAATCGGAATTTAGCGAACTCGGCGCCAATCGAGCCAGAACGAAGTGTGACACACGTGGAAGCCCCCTTTTTGTAGTGTTCAAGGCGTTGCAAGCGGGCTCATCAGGCAGCACTGACTCGTTTTTTGTTAATATGCTGGGAGAGCCACTGCAGCGTCATGAGGACTGGTCGACTTAGCGGTGAGAGAAGCTGGCCTGCCGCCAATAAGGTGGCACCAGTCTTGAATGTGCAATTGCGGTGAACCCGGCACTTGTTTACTAAGTGCTTGTACGATGTGATATTTACAACAAGTGTGGGCGCGTAGCTCAGTTGGCAGAGCAATGCCCTTTTAAGGCATGGGTCGATGGTTCGAGTCCATCCGCGCTCACCAGTAATCCCGCTGATTCTTCAGGCATTCCCACGGTCTTGCCCCTATCCAGCACTTCGTCGTGATTCTCGTTGTGCCCAGAATTGTGCCCACCTAGGCGAGACATAGCGGCGAGAACCATGTCCTCTGAAGGATGTACGTAACGGCTGGAAATCGCTACCGAACTATGGCCAGCAACTCGGGCCAGTGTCCATGCGTCGCAACCGGACTCACCAAGTCGAGTCAAGAACGTGTGGCGCAGGCTGTAGAGAACGAATGGCCGAACGCCGGATAGCTTCAGTGTCCTCGTATGTTGTTTCTTGAGGCTTGAATGGTCGATACGTCCAGTCTTGGTAGGCGCGGGCCAAATCCATCCTTCTGATGGCCTTGCAACCGCAACCCAGCGCTGTTCTAAGAGCGATCTGACCCTCGGACTCATCGGCAGGACGCGCCGCGCTGCTGCGGTTTTCCCGTGAGTCACGAGCATTGTTCCGTTTCGACCGTTGGCCCAAGTGATGTCCTCCCACCGCAGTCTGTGACACTCATCAGGACGCAAGCCAGTGTCAGCTAGGATCGCAGCCACCGAAGCGAGGAGTGGGGGTGCAGCGGCAAGATAACGGGCCTCTTCCTCCATTGTCACAACTCGTTCCCGCCGTCGCTCACCAGACAAGAGTTCTATTTTCGGGACGGATTCCAACACTCCCCACTCAACCGCTAGATGTAGGACCCTGCGTAGCACACGCAGGGAGCTGTTTACAGAACCCGGTTGGAGACCTTCTGAGAGCCGATGGGCCGCAAAATCTCCGGCTTGCTCTCCCTGAATCTCATCGAGTCGTCGGCTGGCAAGAGGTTTGTAACGGAGGAGGGCACGCATGCCGGAGCGATACCAAAGCCACGATGCACGCCGAGTGGCCCAAGGCTCGATCCGCTGCTTAAAAAATTCCGCCAAGCTAGGGACGGTTTTCTTCTCCCGTATTCCCACTTCACCTTTCGCAAGTGATGTGCGATGTGCAGCCTCCATCTGCCGAGCAACCTTGTCATTGCCCTGCTTTGTGGACTCCCGCACCAACTTCCTGTTCCACATGAATCTATACCAGTA
>Ga0210410_10001197_pt1 | contig 24899 bp, 18 predicted proteins | sample IncBWC4MmetaG_FD_161058 | JGI IMG/M metagenome (GOLD analysis project Ga0210410, IMG submission 161058) | Forest soil microbial communities from Barre Woods Harvard Forest LTER site, Petersham, Massachusetts, United States - Inc-BW-C-4-M | ecosystem: Environmental > Terrestrial > Soil >... | reverse complement strand
GTTTACATTGCGTGCGCAAGCGACGCTCCGCGCTTCAATCTTTTGTCAACGCGCCGTCCTTCAACCGCCAAATCCCCAGCGGATTCGCATCTTTCAATTCATCCGGTAGCGCCGCGCCCGGAAAATTCTGGTAACACACCGGCCGGGCAAATCGATAAATCGCCTGAGAGCCGACGGACGTCGATTGACCATCGGATGTCGCTGGATACGGCCCGCCGTGCACAATCGCGTGGCCAACTTCCACGCCCGTGGGAAATCCGTTGAAAACTAAACGCCCGGCTTTCTGTTCCAATATTTCCACAAGCTCGCGATACTCCCGCAGATCCTCATCGGTTCCGTGCAGCGTGGCGGTCAAATGTCCCTGCAATCCGCGAGCAATCTCCAACATTTCCTCGCGCGTTCCGTACGACACCAGCAGCGTGGTCGGACCGAAAACTTCCTCGCTCAAATCCGGCTCATCCAAGAAATCCGCGGCTTCCACAGCAAACATCGCGGGCACCCCGCGCACTCCAACTTCTCCGGCAGACGGTTTCCCTTCCGCCGCCAAAGAAACTTTCGATTGTTTCGCGCGCGCGCCAACCATTCCGGTGTATGCCGACTGAATTCCCGGCGTCAACATAACCTGTGACGCCGACTCTCCAATTCGTTTGCTCAAATTCTGTGAAAAATTTGTTGCATCTTTTCCCTTCGGGAGAAAAACCATTCCCGGCTTGGTGCAAAATTGTCCCGCGCCCAACGTCACCGATCCGTGCAGCCCTTCGGCGATTTGTTCCCCGCGCGCCGCGAGCGCTCCCGGCAAAATAAAAACCGGATTCGTACTGCCCATTTCCGCAAACACCGGAATCGGCGCAGGCCGCGCCGCCGCCAAATTCATCAAGGCCCGTCCGCCACGCTGCGATCCTGTGAATCCCACCGCACGCACGAGCGGATGTTTTACCAACGCCGATCCAACTTCCGTTCCCGCGTCAAATAATAGTGAGAAAATTCCTTCCGGCATTCCGCAGGCCCGCGCCGCAGCAATAATTACCGCGCCGACTAATTCCGAAGTTCCCGGATGCGCTGGATGCGCCTTTACAATTACAGGATTGCCGGCCGCAAACGCCGACGCGGTGTCGCCGCCCGCCACCGAATAGGCCAAAGGAAAATTGCTCGCTCCGAAAACAACGACCGGCCCCAACGGACGCCACATCGAACGCAAATCCGGTTTCGCAGGTTTGCGATCGGCGTCACCTTTGTCGAGTCGCGCACGCACCCACGAACCTTCTTCGATCAAATCGGCGAACAAGCGCATTTGAAAAGCTGTACGTGCCGCTTCGGATCGGATTCGCGCTTCCGCCAAGCCCGCTTCCTGATTGGTGCGAATCACCAACTCATCGACGATTCCATCCAGCCGATTCGCAATTTCGCGAAGAAAAACCGCGCGTTCTTTACCGCTGGTGCGGCTGAAAGAAATGAAAGCCTGTGCCGCCAACTGCGCGGCGCGCTCCACTTCCGCCGCAGACGCCGAAATATAATTCGGCGCAATTGGCTGGGCCGTTGCTGGATTTATTGCTGTAAATGTTTTTCCGCCGTCCGTGCCGCTGGCCCATCCGATAAATGACCGTCCGTGCAAATCCATAATTCCCCCTGAGTATCAATTCACTTTACAATTCGAGTGAAATAGCTATTTCAGCAAAGCAGGGCGCGTTTTCTGCGCGTACTTCAACGTCGCGCGCGCTTCCGCCAATTCATCTCCCACAACTTCCATTCGCGGAGGACGCACGCGCGCGCTTCCCTTGCCGACTTCGTCCTGCACCAACTTAATGAGTTGCACGAACTTCGGCACCGTATCCATGCGCAACAACGGCAAGAACCAGCGATAAATTTCAAACGCCTTCTCGCGCTCGCCGCGCATTCCGAAATCAAAAAGCATCACAGACTCGCGCGGCATCGCGTTGACCAGTCCCGCGATCCATCCAACTGCGCCTGCGCCAATTGCTTCGAGGATTAGATCGTCCACGCCCGCGGAAATCTGCAAACGATCGCCGATCAGCGCGCGGATTGCAGAAATCCGGCGCACATCGGCGCTCGATTCCTTCACGCCGTGCAAATTTTCGTGTTCCTTGGCCAGTTCAGCAATTTGTTCCGGCAAAAAATCTGTTCCGTAGGCAATCGGATTGTTGTAGAGCAAACAGGAAAGCTTCGTGGCCTTCAGCACCGCCACCACGTGGGCCTTCATCTCGCGCCAGTCGCCTTTGTAAACGTAGGGCGGCAGCACCATCAGGCCCGAACATCCGTGATCTTCCGCGGCCTTGGCCATTTTCACCGCGTCGGAAGTGCGCAGCGCGGAAATCGCCGGAGCCACCGGAGCGCGATCTCCAACTCCTTTGCGGCAAGCGTCAATCACCTGCAATTTTTCGTCGAATTCCAACGTCGCGCCTTCGCCCAGCGAGCCCAGTGGAATAATTGCCGTGCAACCGTTTTCCACCATCCACTTGCTGTGCTTTTCAATGAACGAGGTATCCACTCTCAGCTTCGAATCGAAAGCGGTGGTGATTGCGGGCATTACGCCTTTCCAGTTCATTCTTTCTCTCCTTGAAAATAATTTCGGCCTACTTAGATTATTCCTTCGTGCCGGCGGACGCGGTCAGCGATTCTACACGTGCCGGAAATATCGGCGGCCGGACAGACTCTGCGCGCCATCCAAAAATGAATTCTGCCGCCGCGGCGCAAACACGTCCTTGACAAGCGCCCATTCCGCAGCGCGTTTGCAATTTCGCGCTGCGCCAATCTGAATATTTTGCGAGTCGCGTGTGGCTCACATCTTCGCAGCGGCAAACTAATGTTTCCGGCGCGGCCAGTGTGCGCAACTCATCGCGCAATGCGAACGTCTGCGCCAATAATGCCGCAAACTTTCGAGCCGCTGCGCGCTTTGAAAACAGCATCTGCGCTTTCGCGGCATTCATCGCTGCGGCGTAGCCGGCAATCTGGCCTTCGATCAATGCTGCTTCGAGTCCGCCGATTCCCACCGGCTCGCCCGCGCAGAAAATCCCCTGCTGAGTAGTTTCCTGCATTTCATTCACGCGGACAAATCCTCCGGTAATTTCGCAATCCAACAATTCCGCGAGTTCCACATTCGGCACCAAGTTAAATCCGCACGCGAGATAATCGCATGCCACTCGCGTTTTTGCTCCGTCGCGCACGAGTTCGACCCACTCCAATTTTTCCGCGCCGCCGGCTGACACCGGCCACATTCCAAAATGATAAGGCACTCCGCCGAGTGCGCGCCGCAACCGGATTGCCTGCCATAGCTTGGCCGGATGCAACAAAAGTCTGGCCGCAAATCCGCGGACGTTCGCAGCCGATGCCTGCTCTGCGATCAAAATAATATTCGCGCCTGCGCGCCGCAAATATTCCGCCACGGCCAAAAGTAGCGGCCCGCTACCGGCAATCACCACGCGCTTGTCCGAAACTGAAAGCCCGAACTTCACTAGCGCCTGCAATCCGCCCGCGCCCATCACGCCCGGCAAAGTCCATCCGGGAAAGGGCAAAAATCTTTCGCGCGCGCCGGTTGCCAGCACGAGCTTGGCGAATTTCAATTTCAGCGTGCGGTCCCACGTCTCCGCTACCAGCACGTCGGCAGCTTCGCGCGCCACAACTTTCGCACCATATATAAATGATACGTTTGCGCGCGCTAACCGCGCATGCCACTCGGACGCCTGCGCCGATGGCGAATGTTCCGCGCCTCCACGCCAAATCTGTCCGCCAGCTACAGGATTGTCATCGACGATGCCAACTCGCGCGCCCGATTCGGCCGCCGCGCACGCCGCCGCAATTCCCGCTGGCCCGGCGCCAATTACGAGCACCTCAAAAGTGGAATTTTCCGCGCGCTCCATCAATCGTCCGTCCGCACAACCATGCCGTCAACGCAAATAATCTGGCAACTTCGCGCGTGGGCCTTGCCGTCAATGGTCACGCGGCACTCAAAACAAATTCCCATTCCGCAAAGCGCCGAGCGCGCTTCTCCCGTCGCTGACCGCCGAAAACGCGTAATCCCCGCCGCCAGCACCGCAGCAGCCACGCTCGTTCCGGCGGGTACGATCACACCCGCGCCATCAACGGAAATTTTCACGCGTTCAGTGGATTGCTGATTCATGGAATTTTCTGCCCGAATCGTACGGCCCGCGCGGGATCGCCGAATCTCTGCCCAAAATTTCATCGACTAACAGTTTCCCGGTGGCCATTGACGTGGTGATTCCCAATCCCTCGTGGCCGGCCGCCAAATAAAGTTTTTCGTGCGCAGGCCACCGACCAATCAATGGCAATTTATCCGGTGTAGCCGCGCGAAATCCTGTCCATACTCGCAATGACGAAACCGCGCCAAGTTCCGGCATAAACTCGCAAGCGCGCGCGAGCATCTTCGAGAGAATTACCGAATCAACGCCGCGTTCTTCATTTCCGTATTGCCGTGAAGAGCCAATCAGCATTTGGCCTGTTGGCCGCGGCTGCACGTTGAAGGCAACCGAATCGCCCGAAACCGAATGCGCGCTCTTCAAGTATCCGAGTTCCACCAGTTGATGTTTCACAAATCCGGCGTAACGGTCGGTGATCAGCAGATGGCCTTTGCGTCCCCGAATGGGTGCGCCGGGAGTCAATCGCGCGGCGGCATTTCCAGCGGCATTCACAATTGCGCCTGCACTCAAACGCGTTCCGTTCTCAAAACGCACGCCATCATTTTCAATTTCCGCCGCGCGGCGGCCAATTTCCAGTCGCGCTCCACGCGCGACGGCCCGCTCCAGCAGAAATCGAGCCGCGCAGGGCGGATAAATTACCGCGTCATCCGGCACGAGAAGTCCGCCGGCCAGTCCATCGCGCAGGTGCGGCTCAGCTTCGCGCAGCTCGCGCGCGTCCAAAATTTCCGCTCGCACTCCGCGCGAAACATAATATTCGCGTTTCGCCGGCAGAGAACTCATTTCCTCTTCGTCGGCAGCAACCCAAATCGTTCCGCTGTTCGTGTACTCCGCATCTGTAGGCAATTCCGCGGCAAGTGCGCGCCACAATTCCACCGAATAACGCGTCAACGCAAATTGCGCTTCGGAATCATCCATCACAACGAGATGTCCCATTCCCGCCGCGGTTGCGCCGCCGCCGACAATATCCGCTTCCAAAATTGTGACGCGCAATCCCGCGCGCGCGCATTCCAACGCGCAGGCTGCGCCCACAATTCCACCGCCGATGATAATTACGTCAGGAGCGCTCACAGCTCATTTCGGAACGCCGTAGCAGAACGGGTCGCGCGGATCCAAATTCAATTCCGCTTCGCCGGTGATAAACGCGGAACCTTTTATACTTGGAAGGACTTTTCCATCATAAATTTCCACACTTCCTTCAAAAACACTTCCTAGAATTCCTTCCTGACGATAAATCCCGCCCGGCTTCAATTTTCCGTCAGCATAAAGACAAGCCAGCTTCGCGGAAGTTCCCGTTCCGCACGGCGAGCGGTCGTAAATTCCCCCGGGGCACAACATGAAATTTTTGCTGTCCGCATAGGGCTGCTGCGCCGGACCTTCCAGTTCGATGTGATCGATCTCCGCGCCATCCGCGCCGGTAATTCCCTGCACTCCCAACTGGCACCTGACGCGCGACGCGAAATCCGTAAGCTTCGCAACATTCCGCGGAGCAATTTCAAATTTGTGGGTGTGCATTAGATAGAACCAATTGCCGCCCCAGGCGACATCGCCGGTGAAAATTCCAAAATCTTCGATCTGCACGGCGGCGTCTTTCAAATGGCGATAGCACGGCACGTTGCGCACGGTCACTTCGCCACTTTCATGCAAATGCGCGTCCACAATTCCAACGGGAGTTTCAATTCGATGATGACCGGGCTTAATTCGGCGCAGCCAAGCCAGCGTAACGACCAGACCAATCGTGCCGTGGCCGCACATTCCGAGGTAGCCGACGTTATTAAAAAAAATTACGCCGGCCGTGCAGGACGCGTCTGTCGGCTCGCACAATAGCGCGCCGACGATCACGTCCGAGCCGCGCGGCTCATTCACCATCGCCGACCGCCATTGGTCGTGCTGGCCGCGGAATTTCGCGAGCCGCTCTGAAAGCGGACCGCAACCAAGCTCCGGTCCGCCACTAACGACTACGCGCGTCGGCTCCCCGCCGGTGTGCGAATCCACAACGTGCACGCGTTGACTTTCAGTTTTCACAAATTTCCGCTGTCATTATCCGAATCGGGATCGGCGTCGCCGGGATTTCCAACATTTCCGCGCGTTCCTACCGACGGCGGCACGGCCGCGTTCAACGGTGTGATTCCGTGTTCGGACATCGAGCGGTTGAAACCCGGAACCTCCTTCTCCATCAAATTTTTATATTCCGCGGTCGCGGTCGCCAGATCTTTTTCGATCATGTCGAGCAGCATCCGCGAAGTGTCGGTCGGACCAAATTCCATTCCGCCAGCTACGTCTCCGGCACCGGGGCCAACTTCGCCGTTCAGCCAGAGCAAATTAAAATAAACGGTGTAGGCCTCGATGAAATATTTATCGTCGCTGGTCATCAAGGCTTTGTTCAGCAGCTTATATTCCACCGCCAGCATTTTCTGGTCCATGGCTTCGACGCTCTTCACCACTTCCGCTTTTTCCTTTTGCGGACGCAGCGCCTTGGCCACATCGTCCAGTTGCCGCCGCATCCATTCAATCTGATTTACCATGTCGGAAGTCTTGCTGATGTCGTCGCGAATGCGCAGTTGCATTTTCACCGATGCTTCCAGTTCCGCCTGGGATCCGCTGGCCTTCGGATCCATTTTCGGATCGCGAAGCACGTTCAGCGTCTGCGTGGAACTTTGCCCGTCCACAGTTATTTTCACCGTGTATTTTCCGGGAGCAACCATCGGACCCGGTTGATTCGGTGACATTCCCCAGTGCGTGATCGGCCGCGAATCCTGCCCTTTAAATCTCGGCTCTTCCCAGATGTGCGGATTTTCCGGCGGCGTGGTGCGCAGCGCGATCAATCGCGGCCCATCGTAGCGCAAATCCCATCCGGCGCGATTCATTCCCGCTCGTCCGCCGCCCGCCATCGAACGCACGACCGCTCCACTCGCATCCAACACTTGAATCTGCACTGGCCCCTGCGCATTCTGCTTCAGCGAATAATTCAGAATCGCGCGCGATCCTCGCACCCACCGATACGTATCGCGCGGCTTCACAAATTGGACTGCCGCGTCGCCCGCTGACGGCTGCTCCCACGCGGAAATATCGTCCAAAATATAAAATCCGCGTCCGTAGGTGGAAACGACCACGTCGTGAAATTGTTTTTGCACGGTAATCCAGGAAACCGGCGAGTGCGGCAATCCCGCTTGCATAGAAGTCCAATGTCCGCCGTCGTCCTGCGAATAATAAAACCCGTTTCCAGTGCCCGCGAAAATTAATCCCTGCTTGTTCGGATCTTCCGCGATGCTCTTCACGTATGCCAGCGGATGTTTCGACGGCAAATCGCTGTTGATCCGCGTCCAGGTTTGTCCGAAATCTTTGGTCTTGTAAATAAATGGATTGCGATCGTCCATCATGTGGAAATCCACCGCGATGTACGCCGTGCCGGCATCAAAAGAAGAAGGCGCGATGCATGCAATTGTTCCCCACGCGGGCAACCCGGAAATATTCTTCGTGACGTTTGTCCAATTCGCCGTGCCGTCTTTGGTCAACCATACTTGGCCGTCATTCGTTCCCGCCCAAATCAAGCCTTTTTGCTTTGGCGAAGGCGCAATTGCGAAAACAACTTCGCCGTAAAATTGTCCGAGGTTGTCGCCAACAATTCCACCCGATGGCTTTATGCGCGAGGGATCGTTCGTTGAAAGATCGGGACTGCTGACCGTCCAACTTTGCCCGGCATTCGTCGTTTTCCAAACTACCTGGCAGCCGTAGTAAACCGTATTGTGATCGAAGGGATCGATCGCGAGCGGCGGCGTCCAGTGACACCGGTATTTCGTCGCGTCCGGCGGCGAATCGAGCGTGTGCAGCCACGGACTCACCGACCGCGCTTCGCGCGTCCTCGCGTCCCAGCGCGTCACTTCGTCGCCGTAACAAGTTGCCCAAATAATATTCGGATCCGTCGGATCCGGAATCGTGAATCCAGATTCGCATCCGCCCACCGGATGATCCCAATCGTCCCCGCTTGCGCCAAATCCGCGCCCGCCCGCGGTGCTCAATCCGCGCATGCTGCCGTCATCCTGCATGTTTCCGTAAACGTAATACGGAACCTGATTGTCTACCGCTACGTGATAAATCTGTCCCACCGGCAATTGCACGCGATGAAATCCGCGCCCGTGCACGGTCGTAATATTAATTCCGCCGTCGTCGGAAATGGCGAAGCGATCGGGATTGGTCGGGTCGATCCAAATATCGTGATTGTCTCCGCCCCATGGAACCGTGCGAAAAGTTTCGCCGCCATCCACGGAATGCAAAAATGCGCTGTCTGACACCAGCACTTCATCCGCGTTTCCCGTTCCGACTGCCAAGCGAATGTAGTATCCCGCGCGTCCGATCAACGCGCGATCCCAATTCACAACGCGCCAGCTTTCGCCGGCGTCATCCGATCGCCACATGGATCCCTGATCGGCAGTTTGAATCAGCGCGTACACTCGATTGGAATCCGTCGGAGCAACGGCCACGTCAATTTTTCCAACATTCGGACGCGGCATTCCGCGTCCTTCAATTTTCGTCCACTTCGATCCGCCGTCGCGCGAAACATAAACTCCGCTGCCGGGCCCGCCGCTATATTCTCCGTAGGTGTGCATTTCCACTTGCCACATTCCGGCAAAAAGCACGTGCGAATTGTGCGGGTCCATGGAAAGGCCGCTGCATCCCGTTTTTTCATCCGCAAATAAAACGTGTTCCCAATTTTGTCCGCCGTCGGTTGTGCGAAAAACCCCGCGCTCCTGCTGCGGCCCGGTCATCCGTCCCAGCGCGCACACAAAAACGTTTTCCGCATTTTTTGGATCAATCACAACGCGCCCGATGCGTCCCGTTTCCGCCAATCCCATATTCGTCCAGGTTCGTCCCGCGTCCGTGGACTTGTAAACTCCGTCGCCGGCCACATCGCTGTCTCGAATCGCCCAACCTTCGCCGGTTCCCGCCCAAACTATATTCGGATCCGTCGCCGCCACTGCCAACGCGCCGATCGCAGCCACCGGTTGCGAATCAAATACCGGATTCCAATTATTTCCGCCGTCGGTGGTTTTAAAAACTCCTCCCGACGCCGCGCCCGCGTACCAGGTGCTGGTGTCGCCGGGAACTCCCACAATGGCCGACACGCGATTCCCCACCGCCGGCCCGATGAATCGGAATCGGAATTGATCCTGGCCGCCTCCGCCGCGTCCTCCGCGCTGCGCATATCCAGGCGCCGCGCAAACTAAAATGGCCATCATCGCAAACAAAAGATTCCGTATTCCGCGATTTCCGATTCGCATTCGAGTCTCCCTTTTACTTTCTGAAATTCAGCGTGGCAGTTTCAGCAACACTATGCCCTCAAATGAGCGCCCCAAATATCTGATATACGATTCGCAGCGTCAAGACATTCCAGGTGGGAATTACAGATCAGATGAGTCCGTCACGCGGGGGTAGACTGATCTCCCGCAACCGCCTCAGTTTGCCTTGCTGTAAATTTCTTCCTGGGCAGCATCGAAAAAAATCGGTTCCGGCACGGCGGACACCGGTACACCGGCACATGCAGCAATCGCCATAGGTGCTTCAATGTTCCTTCACCATGTTCCGCGGCGATTCTCTGCAGCTCGAATCTGCCGCACCGCCGGCAATGCACGTATCCCAAATATCGAATGGGCACGCTCCACGCAAAAAAGCGCGCGTTGCAATTTCCACAGCGCCACGGCCGAATCTTCGTAACTCCGAAAATATAATCCGTCGCGCTGCGCCGGCGCGACCGCTGGCAATTGTGGCTCTGGCATTTCGGACAAACCAAAGACCTGCCTCCGAGGGGATTCGTGCGCCTAAGAATATGCCCGCCGTCACTCGCATGCAATATTTAATATCGATAAGTCTGCTGCCGCGAAGACGGGTCCAAGACATTCATCCGGCGCGAGGTTATTCGAGGCGCCTCAAACGGAAACGGTAACGCGCATAAATGTCGCGGGAATCATGGTGCTGCCGTCGTTGGATTTGTTCTGCGATTTCGCCAATTCCACAAGTTGGCTGTGGAGTTCTTCCACTTTCCCGTTTTTTTGCGCGGCGTCGTGCGCGTTCATGGTCGGCCCATAGAATCGTTCCATCAAATCGATAAACTGCGCCGGGCTTTTTTCCGACGAGACAAACGAGAAGGTGTCCTTCACCATCGAGATTTTTTCCTTCGGCACTCCGGCCTGGCCGAATCGTTCGACGATGTAACTTTCCACGCCCCAGCTCATTGGACTCACAAATCCTTCCGGCGGTGGAGGCATGAACGATGCGCTGATTTTCAACAACTGCGACACGAATGAAGTCGGATCATTCGGAATCCAATTGCCCATTACGATTCGCCCGCCCGGTTTTGTCACCCGCACCATTTCCTTGGCCACATCAAACGGCTTCGGTGCGAACATCGCGCCGAATATCGAAATCGACAAATCAAATGAGTGATTGCCCACTCCCTGCAGATTGCATGCGTCTCCTTCTTGAAATTTCAGATTGGTCAGACCCATCGCCGCCGCACGTTTGTTTCCGGCATCCACCAGATTCCGAGCGATGTCGATTCCCACCACGTCAGCCTCGAGACGCGCCATAGGAACGGCGGTGGTTCCATCTCCGCAGCCCAAATCCAAAACTTGTAGCGGCGCCTTCACGCCGATCGACTTCACCAGCGCCTCTCCCGATTCGCGCATGAACGCGGCAATTTCGGTGAAATCGCCTTTCTCCCACAACGCTTTATTTGGATTGACCGCGGATTTCACTGGTTCGGCGTTCATCAGATTCTCCTTTTGAGGCTTGATTGAAATCGGCGTTTCGGCTTTGATCTTTAAGTTGACGCGTACCATACGCTGCCAGTTGGTGTTTTGCAACGGGGCGATCAAGTTCGAGGGGTGTCAGATCATAGAAAAGGAGACGAGAAAGTGCGTGGTGATGGATGTTCCGGAGATGGAATAAGTGAAGAAAGGCTCTCAACGCAGAGACGCTGAGGGCGCAGAGAAAACGCGGAGAAAGATAGGGAAAGCTCAAGTTCAAGAGCTTAGGGCGCAACTACGGCGTCAGGGGAATATTCACAGAGCCGATCGCTCCGCTTCCACCGCCACGCACCGCAATCCTGGCTTCGGCGAGGTACGAAACTCGGTGGTACGAGATGAACCGACAGGAGTGTCGGTGCTACCAGACCGTTCCGCGCAACCGCGCGAAGTGATGTCATGTAATAATGATCGAGACAGGAGAGTCGCATGGCTGCAGAATATTCAGACGAACACGCGCGGGACGGAATCAATGCCAAACTTCCGAAGTTGGAGGTATGGCCGAATCAGTTTCCGGGCTACAAAATTTCCACCACATTTCCGGAATACACTTCGGTGTGCCCGAAAACGGGAATGCCTGATTACGGATCAATCCTGATTGAATATGAGCCGCGGAAATCCTGTCTGGAATTGAAATCGCTGAAACTTTATTTGCTGGGCTACAGAAATTTGGGAATATTTTATGAGAATGCTGTGAACCGGATGTTGAAGGATATTGTGGCGGCGACGAAGCCGGTGTGGTGTACGGTACGCGGAGAATTCACTCCGCGTGGCGGACTAACCACCACGGTGGAGGCGCGTTGGCCACGGAAGACGACTCGGGCATAGACAACCCGAATGACCTCAGTGATAATCAAATCGCACATGCCTGGACGTTGTAGGCCCGCACTACCAAGGCACATGGAGGAAAGATGAGCATTTCGCCGAGCACCAGTTTGCCGGATAACCCGCAGCCACCGTCGCTGCCGCGCTGGATTTATTTTGTGTTCGTGATTCTGCTCGCAGGCATCGGCTATCTGGCGTGGGCCGGATACACCGCGCGCACTCAGTTCAATTCCGACATTGCAAAATCCCAGGAGACCACGAACCAGCTTTCCGCTCGGCTGGATCAGGCCAATGGACGCATCGCGGAACTGCGCGGCCAATTGGAAGTGACTTCGCGGCACGTGAATTTGACGGAAACCGAAATCGCCCGCGCGCACAGCCTGGCGCAGCAGATTCAGATCGATCAGAAAGCCAGCGACACCAAGCTGGCCTCGCAAATTGGCCAGGTGAAGTCGGAAAGTGACGCCAAGATTTCGGCGGTTTCGACCGACGTGGCTGGCACGAAGTCCGATCTGGACACCACGAAAAAAGATCTGGAAGCCACCAAGGGCAAACTTACGACGGCCATCGGTGACGTGACCAATCACGGCGAGCTGATTGCCAAGAATCACGAAGAACTGGAAGAACTGAAGCGCCTCGGCGAGCGGAATATTTTTGAGTTCTCACTTGGTAAAACCAAGACGCCGCAAAAGGTCGGCCCGATCCAGCTTCAGCTCACCAAAGTGGATTCAAAGCACTATCGTTACACGGTGATCATGGTCGTTGACGACAAGCAAATCGAAAAGAAAGACAAAACTCTCGACGAGCTGATGCAATTCCGCGTCAACGGCGTTTCCCGTCCCTACGAACTGGTGGTCAATGATGTGACCAAGGATAAAATCAGCGGATATCTCTCGACGCCGAAGGACACGGCCTCAAGCGCCGCGCCGGCGAAGTAGGCCTAGAAACAAGTTTTAAAAGGCTCCGTTTCTTGCGTCCGATTCAAGACACAATGAACGGAGCCTTTTCATATTCAGCACATAACATTTTGCTGACGGCGAAATGATTTACAATTTATTCCCTACGTACAGGAGATTACTGATGTTCACGCGTTCGCGCCTCGCCGCCCTTTTGTTGCTACTGACGTTCGCCGCGCTTCCGGCGGCGGCACAGGAATTCGGTCCGGGAATGTTGCCCGCGGACACATCCTTCGTCATCTTTTCCCGTGGAACGGCTCATGCGGAAACCGCATACCCGAATAATCCGATGGTTCTTTCGTCGAATGGACCAGAGTTCGCCGATCTTCGCGCGCAAGGAATCAATTATCTTGCGCGTCATGCGGATTGGAAAATAAATGGCCGCCCCGTAAAATTTACTCCGGCGGAAGCCGAACTAATATTTTCCTTCCTCAAAGGCCCCATGATGCTGGGGTATTGGGGATCTCTGGACGTGAGCTCGCTGGCGCAAGCGTCCGCTCCCTCCACCAAACAGTTAATGGATGCCGGGGGCATGTTCCTGATTATTGATGCCACCGGAAAAACCACTCAGTTCGATCTGCTTTTCAAGTTCATCGAAGCAAATGTTTCGAAAGACGTCACGCGCTCGCGATCCGATTTCTCCGGCGTCAGCATCGAAAAATTCGCAGGTCCGAATAACACTTCATACGCCACGCGGGTGGGAAATTATTTCGTGTGGTCCAACCAACAGAAAGTGATTCAGGATTTGGTTTCCCGGCTCGGTTCGCGTACATCGACCGCCGATTCCCTGAGCCAGAATCCAAGCTACCAGCGATGCCAGGCGAAGCCCGATCCCGATTCCATTTACGAAATGTATTTTCGCGTTCCCGACTTAACGAAAACATCGGTCCCGGGTGCGCCCGGGCAATTTGATACTTCGGCGGCGTTGCGCACGTTGAAGCTGGATTCCCTCCGCGCCGCCTGCGGCAGCGTGGCGCTTACTCAGGAGGGCGAACATGCGCGCGGACTTATTCTGGGTGAAACATCGGCCGGGGGAATCGTCGATCTCTTCGGCGCCAACCGTTCGCATTTCGATACGCTCGATCTCGCGCCGGCGTCGGCTTATTCCTATTTCTCGTATTCATTCGACCTGCCCGCCACTTACAAATTGGCGCGCGCCGTGGCGATGGCCGGACTTCCGGAGCAGCAGGCATCCATGATTCAAATGGTGGAAGGTGTGGCGGCGATGCAAATCGGTATGCCACTAGCTGATGCTTTGGCGCTTTCATCCGGCGAGTTCGCCACAATTCAACTCGACCCGACATCGACACCGCCATCGCAGATTTACGCAGTGTCCATTTCCAATCCCGAAAAGGTTTCAACGCTGATTCACAAAGTCGGCAGCAATTCCTACGAGGAAGTTTCCAAAGAAAATGGAATTACTCTTTTCAAGTCAAAATCCGCAGCGCCCGCCGCCGCGAATTCAACGGATCCGGCGGTGCCGACCTATCTTGCCGTCACGCCGCATTTTCTGCTTTACGCCACTGACAAGCAGGCTCTGACTAAGGCCGCGCAATCTGATTTCGCGGGCAAATCTGCGGGGCGAGCATCACTTCTCGATAACCCTGAAATTAGCAAGCTGCGTGCAATTCTGCCCAAGGAACTTTTGGGACTGAGCATCACCGATTATTCACACTACGATTGGGCGGCGGAGCTAACGAAATCGATCGATAAATCGGAAAAAGCGGACGCGTCTAAACTTTCGGCCGAGGACATTCAGTTCTTCGACAGTTTGAAAAAGTTCAACGCGAGCAAGCTGGGCAAAATGATTCTGCGCAGAAGCGTTGACGGCTGGTGGAAAGACTCCGAAGGGATTCACTACGAAGGATTTGATCAGTAGCGCGTTAGCAAAGTGCTTCGTGACTACTCAAATTCTTTTAGCGTGTGGGCCATGTGAGTGAGGCGCTCATTGGAGAGCGCGAATACTGTGCCGGATTCAAACTTGCCCTTGGCATCGCGACCGCCGGCGCGCACTCCGGTTAATATCTCAATTCCCTGCTCGATCTTAGTTACCGGCAAAATGTGAAATTTTCCGGCAGTGACGGCGGCAATAACGTCTTCACGCAACATTAAATCTTCCACGTTTGCCGCGGGAATAATCACGCCCTGCGTTCCCGTCAAACCCTTCAGCATGCAGACGTCGTAGAAGCCTTCGATCTTTTGATTCACTCCGCCAATTGGCTGAATATCGCCCTGCTGATTTACAGAACCGGTCACGGCAATATCCTGGCGCAGCGGCAAATCGGAAAGCGCTGAAAGCAAAGCGTAAATTTCCGTGGAGCTGGCGCTGTCGCCATCCACGCCGGAATAGGATTGCTCGAAACAAACGCTGGCCGACAGTGAAAGCGGCTTGTCCTGCGCGAAGATTCGACGCAAGTACCCGGCGATAATTTGCATGCCCTTGTCGTGTAAACGTCCGCTTAAGTTCGCTTCGCGCTCCACGTTAATCAATCCAGTTTTACCGAGGGCCGCCGTGGCCGTGATTCGCACCGGCTTGCCGAACATGTATCCACCGATTTCCAGTACGCTCAGACCATTCACCTGCCCTACGCGCGAACCGGACGTGTCTACCAGTAGGGTGCCCTCGTCAATAATTTCGCGAAGTTTTGTTTCGTATAAATTGTGCCGCTCCACTTTCGCTTCCGTCGCTTTGCGGACGTGCTCGCCGGTCACCGGAGTTTCACCCATCTGCCGCGCCGCGTAACACGATTCGCGCGCCAGGTCCGCTAAATCCACGAAGCGCGCGGTGACTTTGTTTCTGCGCCCGGCCTTGCGAACGCCATCTTCAATCAGCGCGGCCACCGCCGTGCGATCAAATGGGCATAGCCCCTCGTCATCGCACAGTTTTCGCAGCCGCCCGCCGAATTCCATGATCACTTCATCGGCCATGGGCATTTCATCGTCAAATTCCACGCGCACTTTGAAAATCTTGCGAAACTCTTCTTCGTAGGTGTAAAACAATTCGTACAGATCGCGATCGCCAATCAAAATAACTTTCACGCTCAAATCGATTGGCTCCGGCTTCATTCCGGAATTGCCCATAGGAAACATTAATTCCATCGGCTGGATTTCCAGCTTGGCGTGATTCATGGTGCGCTTGAGAGTTTTCCAAACTCCGGTCTCGGTGAGCACGTCAAACGCGTAGAGAATTAAATATCCGCCGTCGGCGCGCAGCATCGAACCGCCGCGGAGATCCATGAAATCCGAAGTCCAGGATCCGCGCCAATCGTAATTCCGCTGAATGGTGCCGAACAAATTCGCGTAGGTCGGCGTGGTCTCAAATATCACCGGCGGAGTTTCATCATCGGTGTGCGCCAGAATCACATTCACGCCGTAAACGCGGAATGGATCGCGATCGGTCGGCATCGGCCCGCGCGGCATCTGTTCCCCGCTCGGCGATTCGTGATCTTCTTCGCCTTCGCGTTCGCGGAACGGATCGAGGTTGTCCAAAATGTTCAGTCGCACTTCTTCCAGATATTCGGTGGCTTGCTGCGAACGATATTTTTCTTTCAGCTCTTCAATCACGCCATCCAGAAGAACTGAGGCCGCTTCCTGCTCCAGATAACTGAGCTCGCTGGCGAGTTCGCGCGAAAGCGTCAGCGTTTTACGATATACCACTGTGAATTCCTGCCGGAATTGTTCGTACTTTCGTTCCAATTCCTCGGCGGAGGCGGTTTCAATCTTTCCTTCGTGGACCAGCTTCGGAATATCTTCAATTGGCACCATCTGGCCTTCGAGCACCGGGAAAATTTCGGGCAACGCAACAGCGCCGACCTGCATGTGTCCCAAAGCAAATTGCTCGCGTGCGATGCGGCGCGTGAAATCGTCCATCAATTCTTTTTCGCGCGCGGTGTAACGATCCACAATGCGCGCTTTCTGCCGCTGAAAAGGTTCGCCCTCGAATACCTGGGGAATTCTGCGCCGCAGAAATTCAATTCCGGATTGCATGTCCTTCTTGAATCCATTCGCGCGTCCGCGCGCAAGAGTCAGCAATCGCGGGCGATCCAGATTCTTGAAGTTATTTACGTAGCAGCGATCAGGAGACTCGCACGATTCCGGCCGCAGCTCTTCCAGAATACGTGTGATGGTGCTTCCGCGGCTGGTTCCCGCCAATCCGCACACAAAAACGTTGTAGCCCGGCGCGGGAATCTCGATGCCCATCTTCAACGCACGCAGCGCACGGTCTTGTCCGATGACGCCTTCCAGCGGCTCAGCTTGGGCGGTAGTTTCGTAGGGCACACGCGCAGGATCGCAGCGCCAGCGCAATTTCTCCGGCGGAAGCTCGGCGTGTGAAGGAGCAGACTTATTTTCCATGATGAGATGTTTCGAGCGGGTTACTCTAGCACATCCGGAAGGGAAAAGTTTATCGCTGAGAAGCGGCTGCGATTCTGGAAGTTGAATGTGAAATGCGTTGGCACGAGCAAGACGACTTGTTGAATTTATGCCTGGACATGAACGGGCGCGAAGACGGAATCCGCCGCAGGCTCCGCCACAATTTCCGGCTTACGCTTGTCCTTCGGACGGAGGAAGCGCAGGCCGGGAACTTCAATCCAGCGGTACACGGCAACGGATACGAGCACTGCAACGGTTACGGCCGCGATCGTCTTCAGAATTGTAGGATTTTCGAATCCTGATTTTGAAAATTGGAAAAACGCTCCGATGGCGAGGGTGTGCAGAAGATACAAACTGTAACTGGAGTCGCCGAGGAGCACGAGAATTCTATTCTCAAGAAATTGTGCGAAGCGCGGACGCAAAGCTACTCCATAAACAACCGCTGCAAATGCGGGAGCGAGCAGCGCGGTATGAAGAACCGGATACGGAATCCAGTATCCACAACGCACAACGAGAATAAATCCGGCCACGCCGGTGGCGATCAGTGAGACGGCGAGCTTGTCATTCTTTCTCGAATGCAAAAACAAAAACCCGCAGGCCATGCCCATCATGAATTCCGGTAGCCGCGCCATGGGATTAAATTGCAAAGCGTTCAGCCAAAATGCATTGATCACTTCTGAATTTGTGGTGCTCAAGCCATCCGGCCGCAGCCACAGATAAAGGATGGAGATTGCCAAGCCCACGGTCCACGACGCCGCCACATAAAATAATAACCGGCCGCGCGATCTTCGCGCGAAAACCAACAGCAGCAGCGGGAATAACAAATAGAAGAAGGATTCGACGGAAAGGCTCCAGCAGACGGAATTCCATGCCAGCGCGTTTCCCGGGACCCAGGCCTGAAGCAGCGCGACTACCAAAAATGTGGCGGACTTCAGGTGTCCGGTGGCCCAGGCAAACAACGGGAATTTTAGTTTCGTTGCAGCGTAAAAAAACCACGGCGCCATCAGCAGCAAAGAGAAAAGATAGGCGGGATAAATCCGCGCGAAGCGAGTTCGCCAGAACTTCATCACGTTCACGGATTTTCCCTGACAGGTATAAACAAGGATGAATCCGGAAAGCACGAAAAAGAAACTGACGCCCACGTAACCGATGGAGGAAAGTTCGCGGAACCACGACGGACCCAAAGTGATCTGCATGGACTGAAGATGAAATAACACCACGAGAAATGCGGCGAAGAATCGCAATGATGTGAGTCCGGGCAGACGGGGCCGGACGATCGGTAGGGTTGCAGTGCTCGTTTGGCGCCTAGCCTTTTACTGTATGAATTTCACCGGAATCTGGTGATCGCTGCTGATACTTTCGCCGGCAAGGAAGGAAGTTTGGTTCGGCCCGTGGAATTGGGCCATGACCTGTGCTTACGAGAGTTCTCTCGTTGGCTTAATGTCGATACTAACGCACATTCGGGAACTCGAAAGAAACTTTCTCATCTCACGCGTCAATGTAGGCAATCGTACATTTGGACAGTGAACAGTGGCCGCATGGACAGTAGCCCGCGCATTTGATAAATTCACGGCCATCATGAAAACCAAACTTGTTTCTTCGCTTCGCACTGCATTCCCAATTTTCATTTTGCTTTTCGCCATTGGCGCTTCGGCGCAGAGCAAACGCCCGCTGACGCATCAGGACTACGACGGCTGGCACAACATTCAGAATCAGGCGCTTTCCAATGACGGAAAATTTCTGGCGTACGGAATTTTCCCGCAGGAAGGCGATGGCGAAGTTGTGGTGCGGAATCTGCAGACGGGAACGGAATGGAGGCAGCCGGCAGGAGCGCGGCCTTTGGCGACGCCGAATCTTGAAAGTGACGAACCACCGCCACCAATCAACATCACGATTTCGTTCACAGGCGACAGTCGCTTCGTGATTTTTTCAGTTTTTCCGGCGAAGGCGGACACGGACAAAGCGAAGCGCGAGAAGAAGCGGCCCGATGACATGCCGAAGAACGGCATGGTGATTATGGATTTGTCTTCAGGCACGCCGGTTCGCATTGATCGCGTGCGAAATTTCCAGATTCCGGAAAAAGTTGGCGGCGTGGTTGCGTATTTGCGCGAGCCTGAACCGGCGCGGCCGGGCGCTGGTCGAGGCGGCGCGCCCGATGCAGGCGCGGCGAATCAAAATGCGCCAGCCGGTGGCGGAACTGTTGCTGGGGCTGGACGGGGCGCGCGGCGAGAATTTGGAAGCGATTTAGTATTGCGGAATTTGACCACGCAGGCGGAGCGGACGCTTTCTGACGCGTTGGCGTACACACTTTCGAAGGACGGCACGTCGCTTGTTTACGCCGTCGCTTCGCATAAAGAGGATACGAACGGACTTTTCCTGGTCAGCGTGGGATCGGATGCCGCGCCGCTGGCATTGCTTTCCGGCCCGGGGAAATATACGCGGCTCACGTGGGATTTCGATCAGACCAAGCTGGCGTTCCTGAGCGATCGTGACGATGCGAAATCGAAGCAGCCCAAGAACAAACTTTATTTGTGGGATCGCAAAGGGGATGCGCCCGTCGAAGCGTCTTCATCGACGTCGCACGGGATGCACGAAGGATTTGTGATCAGCGATAAGGGCGCAATTAATTTCAGTCATGACGGGAAACACATTTTCTTTGGCGTGGCGCCGCCGGATCCGCCGGAAGCCGATCCCGCAAATGAAATTCTGGCGGACGACAAAGTGAATGGAGATTTGTGGCACTACCGGGACGAGCACATTCAGCCAATGCAGAAAGTTCGCGCGACGCAGGATCGGAATCGAACTTATCGCGCGGTGTATCACATCGCCGAAAAGCAAACGGTGCAACTCGGCGATCTGAACATGGCGGAAATCACTCCCACGGAAGACGGGATCTGGGCGCTGGGTGTTGATCCACGTCCGTATGTGCAGATGGAGGAGTACGACTCAAATTACAACGACTATTATCTGGTGAACACGATGAGTGGAGAGCGGCGTCTGCTTTTCACGAAGCAAACGGGAAATCCGCAGTGGTCGCCGGACGGAAAACATCTGCTTTATTTCGCCGACAAGAATTGGAACAGCATTTCGATTCCGGACGGGAAAATTACAAATCTCACGGGAAAGCTGAATGTAAAATTCTGGCGCGAGGACACTGATACTCCGGGCGTGCCGGGACCGCACGGTTCGGCCGGATGGACGCTGGACGGGAAGTACGCGCTGGTTTATGACGAATTCGATGTATGGCAACTTTCTCCCGATAGCGGCGAAGCCGTAAATTTGACGGCCGGCGCAGGACGAAGCGCGCATCTTGAATTTCGCTACGCGCGGCTTGGATTGGATCGGCGCGATCCGGAAGCGCGCTGGATTGATTCTTCGCAGCCACTTTTGTTGCGCGCTACGAACACGGATACGTTCGACACGGGATTTTATCGTGGCCGGGTGGGCACGGCAGGCGCGCCGCAGAAGCTAATTTTCGCGGCGAAGGCGTTTACCGCTCCGCTGAAGGCGAAAGATGCCGACGTGCTGGTGCTTTCGGCTTCTACGTTCGAGGAATTTCCGGATTTGGTGATTACGGATTCCAATTTCTCGAAACTGCAGAAACTGACGAACGCGAATCCGCAGCAGGCTTCGGTAAATTGGGGCACGGCGGAAATGATTCACTACCTGAATGATGACGGGGTGCCGCTGAAAGGGATTTTGTTCAAGCCGGAGAATTTCGATCCGAATAAAAAATATCCGATGATCGTGTACATTTACGAAAAACTTTCGCAAAACATACACGCCTACAATCCCCCGCAGCCGCGGCATACCATTCAGCCGAGTTTTTACGCGAGCAACGGATATTTAATTCTGGAGCCGGATATTGTTTACACCACCGGAAATCCGGGTCAAAGCGCGCTGAAATGCGTGCTGCCCGCGGTTGATTCCATTATTGCGCGCGGATTTGTGGATGAAAAAAATGTGGGCATCGAGGGCCATAGCTGGGGCGGATATCAAATCGCTTACATGATTACGCAGACGCATCGCTTCAAAGCGGTGGAAGCGGGCGCGCCAGTGGTGGACATGTTCAGCGCGTACGACGGAATTCGCTGGGGATCGGGAATGCCACGCCAGGGACAGTACGAACACGGACAAAGCCGCATCGGGGGTTCGCCGTGGCAGAGTCCGCTGAAGTTCATGGAGAATTCGACAATCTTTATGGTGGATCGCATTACCACGCCGGTTCTGATTCTGGCGAACGACGCGGATACGGCGGTGCCGTGGTATCAAGGCATTGAATTTTATTTGGCGCTGCGGAGACTGAACAAGGAAGCGTACATGTTCAGCTACAACGGAGAGCCGCACGGACTGGTGCGGCGTCCGGATCAGAAAGATTTCAGTCTGCGCATGCAGCAGTATTTTGATTATTTTTTGAAGGGCGCGCCGAAACCGGAGTGGATGGAAAAAGGAATTCCATATCTGGATAAAGACGCGGAGAAGGAACGATTTAAGCAAAAGACCGGGATTTATTAACTCAGGCGTGAGAAAAGTGAAGACTTATTGTTGATGTTGGGAGGCGGGCGGGGCGCGTCCCGAAGTTTCGGGACCGCCCTTACGAACCCTGGCGCACAGTAGGTTCTAGTACCCACGAAGTTCCCAGAGCTGTAACTTTTTCACTTCAGGCTATCTACAGTGATTCCTAACGCATTTCATTTGAATAAGTTACGGCGGTCCCGTTTGGCACGGTGTCTGCGCTAGTTATTGGCGGAGGTTTTTATGCAATTTGCCAAGCGTAACTTCATGTTTATCAGCGCGCTGGCGCTACTTCTGGCAGGTTCGATCGCCTTGGCGGCCCACAAAGAAATGAATCGAGTGACGCCCGTGGCGGTTCCGGAAGCTACCGCGCTTCGCGTCAGTTTGGACCAGGCTATTTCCAGCAATCAGAGCAGGCCTGGAGAGCACTTTGAGGCGACGGTGGTTGATCCCGTCGTGGTCGACGGGAAAACTGTAATTCCGCAAGGCGCGAGAGCTGAAGGAGTGGTAGTTGATGCGCGTCCTTCCGGACATCTGCGCGGCAGAGCTGAACTTCGCCTCGTGCTGGATTCCGTGGATGTGAACGGCACGAGCTACGATGTGCGAACAACGTCATTCAATGACCGGGGACGCAACCATAAGAAGCGCAACTGGGCGTTGATTGGCGGAGGCGCCGGCGGAGGCGCGTTGATTGGCGCGCTGGCTGGCGGCGGAAAGGGAGCACTGATTGGCGGACCGGTCGGCGCGGGAGCAGGCACAGCGGTCGCGTTCTTCACCGGGAGAAAGGACATACATCTTCCAGCGGAAACGCGGATTACATTCCGACTGGCTGAACCTATCACCGTCAATACGAAGACCTGAAGATAACGAAATACGTTGCGAGTAATTCCCTGCACCAGTCCAGTAAGAGTCCGACTCGGCAGGGCGCGCGGTGTCGCGACGGTGAAAAGGCCCGCTCATACGGCGCGGGCTTTTTCATTTTTTCAGGTAAGAAATTTCGTTGGGAGACGTGGTGAGTTAGAGATGAAGAAAAAGATTTCACAGCCAGTAATGGCTGTGCCACGCTCATTCCGTCGCAGCCGAGGCGGGTTCGGGATGGGAGTAAGCGTTGAGAAGTCCTTTCGCGGTGGCCACGACGATGGGGCCGAGAATCAGTCCGATCACGCCGAAAACTGCGACACCGCCTACCACGCTGATAAAAACGACCAGTCCATTCAGGCGTCCGTGGCCGCTCAATAGCATAGGACGCAGCAAACTATCCACGGCGCTGGTGAGTCCCGCACAAATTGCCAGCAGCACAAGCGCCTTTCCCCACTGACCGGTGGAGAAAAGCCAGATTGAGGCAGGCCCCCAGATTACTGCCGAGCCAATTACGGGCAGCAAAGAACAGAAAGCCATTCCTACTCCCCAGAAAAGCGGCGCGCTGATTCCGGCAATCCAAAATGCGGCCCCGCAAATAATTCCCTGAACAGCTGCGATGACCAGACTGGTGGTGACGCTGGCGCGAATTAAATCGCGCGCGCCGGTGAACATTCTTTCGCGCGAGGTCATTTCAAATGGGAGCAGGCCGTGAAGCGATTCCATTAATTCTTCGCCATCGCGAAATAAAAAGAAGAGCGCGAAGAGCGTAACGAAGAGGTCAAAGAAAAATAAAGCAGTATGCTGCAAGACCAAGCTCAACATTTCCGCGGCGCGCGAACCGAGCGCGTTCCCGGCCTGACTGAGGAGCGAGGAAAGATCGCGTCCGGTGCCGCCCGGTGAGTGAGCCACCAGCCAGTTCCAGGCGTTATTGACCCATGGAAGATGGCCTTGCGCGAAAGCATTCTGCATTCCGACCGCAGCCTGAAAAGCTTCGCGAACGAAAAGCGAGGTGAGCGCGAGCGTGGGCACAATCAGGACGAAGGTGACGGCAACGGTGCTGATGGCCGCCGCGCCGGAACCTCCCCAGCGCTTGGCCAAATGTTCGTGCCAGGGATGGAAAAGCACCACGAGAATTCCGGCCCAGGCGAGCGGCACCAGGAAAGGCGCGAAAATCAAATAGCACAAATATGTGAGGGAGATGACGACGGCGTAAAAAATCAGCTTGGTGAAGCGATCGCGGTTGCTGCCCGGCGGATGCGAGATTCGAGTGGTCGGCGGCATGGGCGTATGCGGAAGTGATTCCGCGCTGGCCGGGAGTATATAATTGTTTGCGGATAGAGTCTTGCGGAGCGTTATGGCTGAGCCTGTAAAACCAAGACCTGGCGGCGCTGCTAATTCGGCGCCTTGCAAACATCTGCGCAAGCGGTTAATTGCGAAGGATGAGGACGCGGAATACTGGGAATGCTTCGATTGCGGAGAAATTTTTGAGCCGGGTGAAGACGGCGGAGTTGTGAATATGGATGGATCGCTTTCGGATGCGTAGCCCCGGTTGATTCGGACAATCGCAATGAAACTAAAGTGGGCGTGGATACTCGGATTCGGAGCGATGGCCGTCGCAACCGTTCTTGTCGTGTTCGAGCATTTGAATCTGGAACAACCCACTACACGTGATTGGGTGATACCGGCATTCCAAAACTTCAACTACCCTGCATTCGTTGTTGCGCCGTGGATTGTGGAGCACTTGCCGTTCATTACACACGGAGACGTCGGACCCAACATGACCGAAGTTTACTTGTGTGATGGATTTTACATCCTGATCAGCGGGATAGGATGGTTCTTGCTCGGCGCGATTATTATTTTTGTGATTCGTAAGCTACGTGGACAACGCACGTCTAGTAGCTTTACAAACTAAAACCACTATTTAAGCTGCCGTTTTTCGATTAGCCGCAAAACTTCCGCTTTGGGAACATCGTAGAGAGAGTGCTGGTCGTCTTCTTCTTCCAAACGTTCACGTAAATATTCGGCGGCGATGAAGCTGGCTTCGCGGTCGGTAAGGTCGCGCTTGGTGCGCGCGCGAAATTCGTAGAAGGCGGTGTGTGCGAGTCCGACGACAACGGCGCGGCCATCCACGAAAAATTTCGTGTCGATGGTATCGGCGTGGCGCGTGGCGACGCCGTTCCACATGTGCGAGAAACGGCAGTGGTAGACGATGTCGGTGAGTTTGGAAGGAACGTCAAACGCGCCGACGAAGGCGCTCATGGCGCCGATATTGGGGACGGTGGCTGATTGTGGGGACATTTTATTTTGGTTAGCTTTCGTGGTGAAAATTTCTCGGAGGGCAGCCTGAAGGCCGCCCCCACAAATTCTTACTTGCGCGCGCCGACTGGCACTGGTTGGCCAAC
>Ga0210410_10001196_pt1 | contig 24914 bp, 21 predicted proteins | sample IncBWC4MmetaG_FD_161058 | JGI IMG/M metagenome (GOLD analysis project Ga0210410, IMG submission 161058) | Forest soil microbial communities from Barre Woods Harvard Forest LTER site, Petersham, Massachusetts, United States - Inc-BW-C-4-M | ecosystem: Environmental > Terrestrial > Soil >... | reverse complement strand
GCGGTCTTGGTGATTTTGCCGCCGGTGGTGTGCCAGAGCGCATCGGAAGTGCGCACCATGTAGGCGTTGAAGCCTTTATTGGTGCCGGTGTAACCGGCCTGGGAGCGACCGTAGCCAAGCGGAAGAACGATGACGCCATCGGCTTGGCCCGGAAGAATCCAGGCGGCGGCCGTGACTTTGCTGTTCGACAACGCGATGTCGATAACGTTCGAGAAAACTTTGCCGTGTTCGCCACCGCGGGAAGCGACATTGTGCGTCAGTTGAAGAGTCTCCGCTGTTTTCGGGCTGATCAGCGCGGCGTTGTCCCAGGTGAGTTTCGTGACCGGTTTGGCCAATTCCTGAAGCCAGCCATTATTGGCGAAGCGGCCGTCGTAGACACTGGGATCGGGACGGAAGATAAATTCGAGTTCACTGCCGGATGCAGCGGACGCCGCAGGCAGGCTTGATGGAGAAAATTTCGAAGCCACGTTGATCGGCGCAAACGCAGTACCGGCCACGACGCCATCGTTCAGTGATTTGCGCCAAAGTTTGTCGAAATCGGCGGTGGGATTGGCGGTCTTCAGGCGGTCGCGGAGCGCGTCGTAGTCCGAGATGCCCGGCTTGTCGCTGAAGGCGGCCAGAACTTCGCGCGCGGAGTGCGTGCGATAGAGCGGGGCGATCAGAGGTTGAATGACGCTAAGCGTACCGTCGAAGGCGCGTGCGTCGCCCCAAGTCTCGAGAAAGTGCGATTCCGGAACATGCCAATGGCAATGCTCGGAGGTCTCATCGAAATGCGAGCTGACGTGAATGGAATTGGGAATTTTTTTCAGCTTGCTGACAAAATCGAAATCGTGGGGCGCGGTATAAACAGGATTGGCGCCGAGGATGATGAGCGTGTCCACTTTGCCGGCGGCCATATCCGCACAGAGGGCCGAGAACGATTCAAGGTGATTCGTGGGATTGATCTCGACTGGCTCAGTGTAATAGAGCGTGGCACCAGCATTGCCCAGCGCGGCGTTGATGGCGTGGGCGAGTGCGTGAACTTCGGCGGGTTGCTGCTCGCCGGCAACAACGAGCGAAGCGCCGCGGTGTTTCTGGAGATCACCAGCAACAGCATCGAGCCACTTCTCCGCGGCAGGTGGGAGCGAGGCAGAACCGCCCAAGCCGAGCTTCGCGCCTAGAGCTCGCGCAAATAGTTCAACCTGGGAAGCACGCAGCGGGAGACGATGATCGGCGGTCGCGCCCGTAACGGACGGTGTAGGCTCAACGACGTAAAGCCGGTTCATCGTGTCGTTTGGCCCGGTGAGCTTGCGGCGGCGATAAAACTCTTTCATGTAGCGAACGTGGCCGGGACCGCTGGCGAGGAAATCGGAATCGAGGGAGAGAATCACGTCGGCTTTTTCGACGCGATAAACGGTATTTACATAACGACCAAACGCCAGTTTGCTGCCTTCGCGGGGGCCATCGCTGACGGCGGGCTCCCACTGGTGCCATTTCGCCTGCGGATAGAGCTTGATCAAGGCGTCAATTTGCGCGGCGAGTGTGGGAGAGGTAATCGTGCCGGTGAGAATCCGGAAACCAACCTGATCGTTAACCTTGGCGGCGGCCGCCAGGTTCTTGGCATCGTTCTGGAAGTCAGCGATGGTCTGGATATCACCGAGTTTGGTGATGACTTGCGCGCGATCCGGGTCGTATAGATTGAGAACGGAAGCCTGCGCGAAAGCGTCCGTGGCGCCAAGGCTTGATGGATGATCGGGATTGCCCTCGATTTTTGTGGGGCGGCCTTCGTGGCTTTCCACCAGCAAGCCGATGGCATCGGCGCCGAAGGACATTGCGGTGGCATAGAACTGCGGCTTGCCGAGAATCAGGCCTTCGGGCTGCTTGACGTAGGGAACGATGTGCTGCTCGGGACTGCGGCCGCAGCCGGACATTCCGGCAAACGCGAGCGACGCAGCCATGAGCTTGAGAAAATCGCGGCGATCCACGGAATCGTCCCATTCCGAGGCCTGGCGCGGAAATTCACGGTGCAGAAGCGCTTCAAAATGAGGATCTTGCGCAAGTTCTTCGAGCGAGCGCCAGTATTGCTTGCCGGTCTTGGACTGCAGCCTGGCGCGCACGGCCGCGAGATCCAGCGGATGATCGCGCAGAGTCAAGTCTTCGAGCTCATGGCCGTCGTGCGACTCGCGATGAGCCTCGTGATGCGAGTCCGCCGCGTGCGCATCGCGTTCGTGCGGGTGATCGTTCAAATGTTCATGCTCGCTCATACGGTCCATTAGCGATGACAGGTCGAGCAACTGGTAAGCTCGGCCGTCGTCCGAATCTTATTTTCCGCTGCCAATTGCTTGCCGATTTCTTCCTGGTTGGCCGGAGCCTTCCAGTCCATATTGAAAACCTGATCCTTGGGGCGAAGCACTTTCTCGGGATCGCGATGGCAGTCGATGCACCAGGACATCAGCAGCGTGTTGGCCTGGAAGACCAGCGGCATCTGATTGATTTGGCCGTGGCAGGTGGAGCACCCGACGCCCTTATTGATATGAATGCTGTGATTGAAATAAACGAAATCCGCGAGGCGGTGAATTTTCACCCATTGGATGGATTGATCGGTGCTGTAGCTCGCGCGAACCGGTTCCAGGTATCCGACGTTATTGAACAAAACCGAATGGCAATTCATGCAGGTTTTTGTCGGCGGAATGCCTGCGACCGCGGAAGTTTCCACGCCGGTATGGCAATAGCGGCAATCGATGCCGTCATCGCCCACGTGGTGCTTGTGGCTGAACTGCACGGGCTGCTCGCGCGTAATGTTCTGACGCGTCAGATAGGGGGCGCGAGCGACCCCGAGGACGGCGGCGAGCGCCAAATTCACAAGAACAAAAGCGGCAAGGATGCTGGTACGTGCTGCGAAGTTCGCACTGCGATGAAAAATCTGGGCCATGTCGTTTTCGCGCTCGTGTGTCCACCACACGCACACCGGGAAACACCGGCCCAGTGTATTTGACGCGATAGTGTCCATCAAAACATTCCGGAATGCAACCTCGCAGGCAAAATGTGGATGAGGATTCTGGAAGGTCAAAGACGTCAAAGAAAACATATCCGCTGAAAGATTTGAAAGGGCGGCGCGGCGAGGTTTATGCGGGCTTTGGAGTGTCGAACGGGACGCAAATTCAAAGTTTGCTGAGCCGGTTTAGGCCGATTCCGGTGTCCGGAAAGTTGCCATTGCCGGGTTCCTAACGCTCGCGAATCCGCGGAAAACTTGCGCCGGCGGCATTGGCATGCGGCGGCGCCGTGTTATCTTAGAAGAACCCTCTGCCGCTCCTGAAGCGGCGGAGCCTACCTCATCACGTGCGGCAAACGGATGGCCGCGAACACCGCTGGGGCGTGGTCCAACTGGTAGGACACCACACTGTTAATGTGGACGGTGAAGGTTCGAATCCTTCCGCCCCAGCCAATTTTCAGCTCTAAGCATTGATGGAATTGGCGTGCTAGAATTACGCGCATGCGGAAATTCATTCTATCGATCTTACTGATCCCTTTTCTGCCCGCTGTTGCGCAGCAGGTTTCCAGGCCGGAAGTGCCGGAAAAACTTGCAGCCCCGGCTTCGGAGATTCTCGTTCTACAAGTGCATGCAACGGGTTCGCAGGTCTATGTCTGCCAGGCGGGGGCTGATCAAAAGCTGGCTTGGACGCTAAAAGGCCCCGAGGCGGAGCTTTCCGATTCCAAGGGCGCAGTTATCGGCAAGCACTATGCCGGACCGACTTGGAAGCACAACGACGGGAGCGAAGTGGTTGGAAAAGTCACAGCGAAGCAGGATGCGCCTGAGGCTGGCGCAATTCCCTGGCTGCTGCTGGCGGCCGCGAGCCATGCGGGCAACGGCGTTCTTGCGGGAGTGACGTCGATTCAGCGTATCCACACCAAAGGAGGCCAAGCGCCGGCTTCCGGGTGCGACGACGCGCATCGCGGCGCCGAAACCAAGGCCGCGTATTCCGCAGACTATTACTTCTACGCACCTCGGGCTGGAGCGAACTAGGCACCGCAGCGGAGAGATTCGCTGCGGGAATGGACGCGGCTTTCTAGGTACCTCAGGTATTCGGGCATATCTTCGCTCATTTTCGCAGACAAAAACCCTGGATGCTTTCTGACTCTACCCTCCCGCTTCGCCCGTAGACCGCCTGGGCCCTGCATCCCGTGGAGGACAGCCACCTACCCCCGGAGGTCTAACTGCGTGCTATGGGAGCTTCGAGGCCAGGACGTCCACTTTCTCGATCGAAGGTGGTTGCGCGAGGAGTTCCGAAGCCTTGGCCATTAGCGCTGCCGCCACGCGGCCGGTGAGGTGCGCCTGCCTGCCCGCTTCGTCGGGAAATGCATCGAAGATGCCGAAGGTGGAGGGGCCCAGGCGAATTCCGAACCACGCCACCGTTGCAGACTCATCCAGTACGATCGGCAAGCCACTCAAGAGAAAGGCGGCCACCTCCGACTCCTTTCCGGGTTTGGCTTCCAGTCGAACGAACAATCCAACTTTCACTTCAGTCTTGCTACCCATTGCATGGTCCTGCCTTTCGATTTGTCAGAGTATTTGCAGCTGTAAAGTCTCAACAAGGATTTGCTTGATCGGGCTTATCGCTTCGAGACGGGCACGGTTCCGGTTATCGCGCGCCGTATCGGCGCCAGTTCCGCGTCGTCGTTGAAATGAACTGCCCCACCTTCAAGATTTATTCCCAACTCTTTCCATAGAGTGTCAAGGTCGGCGCCGGTTGGGCTGTTCCCCATCTTCTTATAGAGGGTCATCAGGACGTGCGTCCCGGTGGTGCGGTCTCCAAGCTCCAGCGCATCTTCCAATTCCCAGTCGTACCGGATGTCCCCGCCGCCGTCCAGAATCCCCCGTAGAGCATCCTGCAAACCCTTTTTATTCTTCGTCTCGCGGCGGATCTCGACGTCGGCCAGCAAACAGAATAGCGCACCGCCCCAGTACGTTCGGCCCCACGTATGCGTGTTGTCCAGGCCCCGGTCCCCTGCCTCCGGCAGACCGTTGGGCATATCGCGGGCCAGGTCGGCCCACATCGATGGTGCATCGAGGTGGCCCGCCTGGATTCGTGCAATAGGTTCGACGTACGTGGCGATGCCTTCTTCGATCCAGTGGTTGCGGTCCGGCATGTCCGGAAACGAAAGGTGCACCATCTCGTGTGTCAGCATCCAGTCGGACGCCAGCTCTTGCACTGTGGTTTCGCTTCCCATCCTAATCGAGATGAACCCGCCGTGCCCACCGAACGTGCGCCCGCTGCGAACGCCTCTTCCGGTAAACGGTTTGATTTGTATGCTCGGATGCGGGACCGGAAAATGGCCGTAATACGCCGTCACCGATTCCGCCGCGTTTTGCACCCAGAGGGTAATTTCGGCCTGCGTGAGCTGCATCTTGCCGTCCGCCACCGTCACGTCGATCTGCGCACCACCCATTTTGACGGTAAATCTGGATTCGCCGCCGCGCGCCGAACAGGAAATCATGAGGACGCTGACGGCCAGGTAGAGGATTTTGCACATTGCGCTCGAACCGGTTCGACAATCCAAGAAGGCCCCTGCTGAGAGCGGATTTTGTTCACAAACGAACTTACGTAGGCTTGGATGCGCTCTCGGGGGCGGGAAGATGCGCGAGTTTTCGCAACAGCGTATCCACGCAAATTTTCCCAGGGCCGAAAATGAGCACCAGAAGAGAGGCCACAAGGAAGTTCCAGGGCGCCGCGCCGGTAAACTTGTCCGGATTGGAAATGAAGGAGAAAAACGCTTCCTTGTCGGCGGTGATGTACGCCATGAACATATTGATTGTCAGCACTAGCGAGATCATTCGGGAGAAAAGTCCTAGGGCGAAGAAAATGCCGCCAAAAAACTCCAAGCAGGAAATCGCGAGCGCGGTTTGTGCGGGCATCGGCAGTCCGAGGCTGGTGAAAAACTCGGTGACCTGACCCAGGTTATGCAATTTGCCCCAGCCGCTTTGCGCTAATTGGATGCCCCAATAGAGACGCACGAGCAGCAGAAAAGGCGATTGCAGGTAGCTGACTAGTCCAAAGACCCGGTCGTGGATTTGACTCAATTTAGTAATTAAATTCTTCATAACACTCAGAGATTCAAGAAAAGGCAAAAGGTTTCAGTGGCTGGGCTATTTCCGCTTCAGAGCGCAAAACCAGCCCAGCCCCGCCCAGTTTTGAAACCATCCGGCGACCTGCGCCAATTCCGGCGGAGCGGCATTCTTTTTTGAGGAGAAGCAATGATTGATCGCTTGTCCCAGCGTCTTCCCCTGCTGCATGGCGACCAACAGGCGGTATTCGGTCGCTTCCAGCCGCCTGAAATAAACGGAATAGTCCACCCGGTGGACGGCGAGAAAGATCTGCGCGGGTTTTAATTTTGCGATGGCTTGCACCTGCTTGCGCTTGCGCCGCTCCCTGAATGCGTTGCTCGAGAATTCGGTGTCCTCGTTCAATCCCTTGATTTTGAGAACCAGGCTATCGACTGGGTACCGCAGGTCCAGAAGACGGACATAGGGTTGCAATCTCAATCGCAGATTCGCTCCTGCTGTGCCCGCAACCTCCTCGGCTTTCAGCGGCGGTTCCGCTTTTTCATCGAACGCTTCGATATCCGCCCATTCCAGCCGGACCATGTCCACAGCCATGGCTTGCCGCGAACCTGCCCATTTCGGATTTTTCCTGAGCCAGTTCTCAAGGTCGCGCCCAAGATTTCGCAGCGTGAAGGATCGTGAAGGACAGTCCTGCAAATAGGCTTTGCAGAGTTCTTCGAATCGCCGGTTGCCGAGAATGGCCTGCAGCCCGGGAAAATCTTCCATCAATCCCGAGAGCAGACGGAACCAGTATTGCTTGTTGTAAATTTCCAGGCGTTCAAACGAGGTCAGCCGGTCGTTCGGCTTGATGAACCGGGCGGCATATTCCTTCATGCGCTCCCCGTTGGGGGCCACGCCGCTCATTTTTTCGGAACGCGTGAGCGGATGCATTACCGCTCGGGCCATGGTTCGCTGGAGGGAGAGCAGGCTCATACGGCATGCGCCAGTACGCCCTTGGCCAGAAAACGATTGGCCTTCAGCGCTTCATTGTGAACTTCTTTGAACGTCGGGATGTTGTCGTCCCATTCCAGCAGAGTCGCCGTATGGCCGGCTCTTTGAATGGCACGATCATAAAGCTTCCACACAGGATCGATCACCGCGTGGTCGTGCGTATCGAGAATATATTTTTCGTACTTGGAATGTCCGGCGATGTGAATCTGCGCCACGCGCTCGGCGGGCACGCTTTCGACGTACGTCATCGGGTTGAAATTGTGATTTTGCGAAGAAACATAAATATTATTCACGTCCAGAAGAATCCCGCAGTCCGCGCGCTCGACAACTTCATTCAGGAATTCCCACTCCGTCATCTCGGAAACGTGAAATTCCGCATAGCTGCTGACGTTCTCGACCGCGATGGGCACTTCCAGGAAATCGCTCACTTCGCGGACTTTCTGCGCCGTCTTTTTCGCTGCTTCAAATGTATAAGGCATGGGCAGCAAGTCGTGCGTGTATCTTCCGTCCACGCTGCCCCAGCAAAGATGATCGGTCACCCAAGGGGTCTTCGTGCGCTTGACCAAATCCTTAAGCCGCCGCAAGTGCTCGCGGTTGGCTTTTTCCACCGAACCGAAATACATCGAAACGCCGTGCTGCACCACGCGGTATTGCTCCAGGATTTGATCGAGCAGGTGCAGCGGCCGCCCGCCGTCGATCATGAAATTTTCGGAAATGATTTCAAACCAGTCCACGACCGGCTTGCGCGTGAGAATGTGGTGGTAGTGGGGGGAGCGCAGCCCGATGCCAATACCGTAATTCGTGAATCCGTTGAAGCGATTTGCAGGCAAGGAAATCTCCGCGAGGGCAGGAATTTGCAGAGGCCGACGCAGCGCGCCGGCCTCTACATTTGCAACGTTATTGTGGAGCCAGTCTTAGCTGGGCTTGGGAGCGTCCATCTTCTTGCCGTCAGTCCTGCAGCCGCCCTTACCCTTGCAGGAATTCTGGCCCTTGCAGCCGTTGTCCGAGGACTTGCAGCCGCCCTTGCCCTTGCAGGAGTTTTGGCCCTTACAAGAATGACGATCCTTCGGGTCCTTTGCCTTATCCGAAGTTGCTGCATCCTTGTCCTGGGTCGCGGCATTGAAGCCAGACTTCACTCCAGCGAGCAGAGTGGAAGCCTGCACTGCGGAACTGCCGGCGAGCAAGCCCGCCAGCGCTGCCCCGATGATCAGAGTCTTCTTTGTGTTGCTCATGTTGATTGCTTCCTCCTGTTTATTGCGTTTCTATTCTCCCTCGAAGCGGTTTTCCGCCCCGAAGAACCTGCCATAACACGCCGGCAAACCCTTGGCCACTGGTCAAAGGCACGCCCGCCTCCGGGTGTTCACAAGGCTGGACAGGACACCCCTCAGCACTCCAGATATCCAGCCCCCCGGAAAGTTACAGCTTCTTTCCACAACTGGCAAGTACGTTTCCAGGGGGAGCCCGGATGAGCAGGTACTAGGAGATGGACAGTAAGTTCTCCTCCAGGACCATTCCGAGTCTGGTGAACCGGTATCGCCTCGGCATAATGAGTGAAGGCCATAAGCTCAGACTCGAGCGGGAGTTGGCAGCAGAACCGACAATCAACCGTTTCCTGGCATAAGAACACATCATCACCTCAGCGACCGACAAGCGCGCTGCCGGCTCCCAGGATCCGTTTGCTCTTTTTTTCCTGTACGAATACGACCACGCGCGCATTTTCGCGCTTCCAGGTTCGGTCCAGCTTCACTTTCTGTTCTGTCGAAAATGAAGTTTCGCTGGAACCATCAGCCGCCCCAATCTTGTGAAGTTCACGCACGACCGCCGCGTGGTGCAAATCTTCTCCGGCGTTCTCGCCGCGCTTCACGTCGGAATGCAATCCGGTTTCCGTGATCGCCATCCAAACTTCCGGCGCATCACCGGGAGACAAATTGGAGAGCGCTCCCGCTGTGACTCGAAACACTTGCGACCCGTCGGATTCACGTTCTCCCGCGGTGATCGTCACATCGGCCTTCCTTCTGTTTGCTGCTTGTCCGATGGCTCCCCGGGCCTGCCGCTCGCGGCTTCCGACAAATTCGTCCTGCCCATCCACGACCATTTGAGGAGTGTAGGCGTTGCCATTGCCGAGGGTCTCGGCATAAACGTATTGCCGGAGGGTGGAGGACTCGGAAGAAAAGGGGTCCGTCCAGCCCAGGTTGTTCCAATAGTCCACGTGCTCTTCGAGAGCGATAACTTCCGCATTCTGAATCGATTGGTCCGCTTCCAGTTTTGCCAGGAGCTGATCCGCCGGAGGACAACTCGAACAGCCCTCGGAAGTGAACAACTCCACTATGACCGGGGTGCGGCCTCCTGCAGGGGAAAAAGCCTGGGCGTTCGTTCCCTTGTGAAAGACCAATCCAAACATCACAACTGCCAGCAGGACTACGACGGCGCTGACTAAATGTTTCACCATGAATGGTCTCCTTCCGTCTGCAGGTTGTGATTCACCAGGCGGCAAAAGGTTTCCGTTTCTCTCCGAGCTGGCCGCACTTTCGCCTGCTAAGAATTCTCAATTCGAGCTTGCGGAGGAGGTAAAATGTACCTGCGATAGGTTTTTGGCGATCAGATTCTCAATTTCGTCCAGTTCCGAATAGGGCGCCAGTCTACAATTCGGGTGGGTATTGCCCGAGATCAGCAGCGATATTTTGTCTGCCAGTTCGCGCCCGTAGAAGAGAATGACGGTTTTTGCGGTGGCCCCGAGCAGATAGCCGGCCTCGAATCCCAAACCAAACGTGGAGCCGGAAACTTCCGCGATGAACAGTTCGCACTGGTGAAGCCAGTGCATATCGCGCGCATATACCTCCTGGGGAGAAATGCGCCGGTCGGCCTCCCAGGCGTCGTCGCTGACCAAGTGACGCGTGAGCACTTCATGTCCCATCCGCGTGAGGACGTCTACAATCTTCCTCGCGGCATGCAAAGAGGAGCGGTCGCCAGCTACCGTAAACCCAAAATAAATCTTCATCTCGCCGACCAGTTTATCGCGCTAAGTTCGCTTTCTTCGGACTTCTCGTCTACTTGTCCGCGTGGAACCAATTCCTCACGACGTCCGGTTGTTGCGGTTGATGATTCAATGGAGCCTCTGCTTACTTCGGGAATGCAGGATGGATTTAACGTGAAATATCGCTACGTGGCTGAAAAACTGGGCCGGCACGCAGCACCGGCCCAGATCGCACGCAGTTGAAAGCGAATGCTACGACTGCGGTTTGTCAGCATCTTTCTTGCCATCAGTCCGGCAACCACCCTTACCCTTGCAAGAGTTTTCGCCCTTGCAGCCGTTGTCCGAGGCTTTGCAACCGCCTTTGCCCTTGCAGGAATTCTGGCCCTTGCAAGCGTGCTTTTCCTTCACCTGATCCTTGTCCGACTTTTTGTCCTGGCTCTGGTCTTGAGCGCTAAGTGAAGACTTCAACCCAGGCAGCAGAGTCGAAGCATGGATACTGCCGCTGCCGGCGAGCAACCCGGCGAGTGCCGCTCCCACTATCAAGCTCTTCTTTGACTTGGTTATGAGGTTTTCTTTTTCTCCTGTTGTTCACGATCGATTTCAGTTCCAGGTGATTTTCCGGCGCGAAGACGCGTGCTTTCCTGTCTGGCACTCCGCAAAACCCGCGGTTCGCAACCGCCGGTTCCGGGTGATCTGAGAACTGCCTTACACGTCCCCTCATTAGCTCCAGATGTGAAATCGAAGCGAAGGTTACAGGCCGCGGGGAAACATCCGAGCGAATTCACCGAGGGCAGCGAAGAAATGTGCAGGCCTGTCACTTTTTTACTTCTGCCATGGTGACTCCAACCAGGCGGTCCACTTTGGCATTCAAAGTTGCAGCTTCGAAGATTGGCGGCGAACAGGTGCGGGAGGTGCAGACAAAGGCAGCGGCGCGAGACAACTGGGGGTACTCGACGTCGGGGTTCGGCAATTTGCCTTCTTTCACGTCCCACCACTCGAGGCGCTTGTAATTGGCGGGATAACGCAGCGCGGCGGCGAATAATTCCTGTGCTTTCGCGTCGCTCTTGCTTCCTACGATCGTCAAGTGCAGAGGAGGCGAACTTAGCTCCCGCTCGGCGAGAAGTACGCTGGCGATGGGAGTTCGTTCCGCGATGGGTTGGGCGGCAAGATAGCGCATCGAGAATTCCGCCATTTCGCGGTAGTGTTCGTTTCCGGTGTAGTGCGACAGCAAATTGGCAAAGCGCACGACCATGACGTTTTCGTCGCGCTGCGGACGAGGAACGTAAGCTTGATCGGTTGCGCTGTGCGCCGTCGTGAAACCCGCGCCCTGGCTATTCTTGAAATTGCGTTCGATGAAGTCGGCCGCGGCGGTGGCGCGTTGCAGCCACGCGCGATCTCCGGTCACGGAGTAGAGCGTGAGGAAGGCTCTGCCCATGGCGATGTTGTCGCCAAGAAACGGTCCGGCGGCATTCTGCGCATCGTGGCGGAATCCGCCACCGGGGAGCGCGCGGTTTTTGATGACCCAATTCGCGGCGCGGGTGGCCTCGTCCAAATATTTTTGCTCGCCTGTTGCGCCGTAAAACGTGGCGATCCCGGCGATCATCCAGCCGTTTTCGCGCGCGTAACTATGTTTGTCGACGCGTGGAACGCCGAGTTTCCGCCGCTCGGCATCGCTCAGGGCAAAATACTCTGCGCTGTGCTTTCCTTCCACTAAATCCGCGTCCTGGCTGGTGTAAAAGGCTCCTTCCGGGCTCATGAGAAAAGTCTTGACGAAGCGGTAAATTTCGCTGGCGGCGTGAAGATCTTCAGGGTCGCCCAACTGCGCACTGGCGAGCGAATAGATGCGCAAGTTCTCCGCCTGGAACTCCATGATTTTTTCGAAGTGCGGCGCTTTCCAGTCGCCATCGGTAGAGTATTGATACACACCACCCCAGGCGGGATCGAGCAGGTGCAATTGCTCGTGGAGCGTCTGGCGGGCCATTTGTTCGGCGTTCTTGTCGCCAGCGCGAGCTAAATCGAGCGAATATTCCACGGAATCCCAATCGAGATACTTTTGGTTGAAACCCCAGCTGCCGTGAACTTTGTCGTAACCGTTGAGAAAGCCCTTGGTCAGATCCTCGCGCAGGGCGGGAGTAAGACCGGCTTTTGTCGGGTAGACAATCTTCTCCTCGGGCTCAACGGACGGCCCCGGCGAAGGATCGTCGATGATGGCTTGCAGCATGGAGGACATTTCCTGGGGAAGGAGGTACCCGCGGCGCTTTACAATTTCGCTGCCGTCGGCGGCAAATACTACAGTAGCGGGCCAGCCGAAATCCTCGTAGCGATTGGAAAGATCCGGGCGTTTGTCCTGATCGACCTTAACGAGCAGGTATTTCGATTGGAGCAAGCGAATCACGGCGGGATCTTTGTAGGTAGTTTCGTCCATGACGTGGCACCAGTGGCACCACACCGCCTCGAGGTCCAAGAGGACGAACTTATGCTCGGTGCGAGCCTGGTCGAATACCGACAGCGACCATCCTTGCCATTGCAATCCTTGCGTTTTTTGAGGCTCTGTAAAACCGCTGGCGGAAAACACCAGGAGCAAGGCAAATAGAACGGCTGCACGCTTCATCGGAACCTCCATCTCTTATACGCGAGGAGTGAACATTTGGATTTTCGAATAGCGGACGGCGCCTCGCGTAAATTGCTGGACAGAATGGACCGGGACACGCCCCCAGTGTACGCAAGTAGCTGATTCTTGAGGATCAAAAAAGTAACAATTAAGTTCGGCGACAAGCCAAGCGATTGCGGCCTGATTACACTACACGTCGCAAGCGCGATCCGCTAGCCGCAATCTCATAGATGGCCGCGACTAATCTTTTTGCGTGGGCAGGCCGGCATCGAGCCAGCCTTTCCAGCCGCCGTCCATGGACTCCACATTGGTGTAGCCCATTTTCTGGAGGTTTTCCGCGACCAGGGCGGACCGGAAGCCGCCGCCACAATAGAGAACCAGTTTTGTGCCGGTATCGGGGACCGTTTGCTCGATGTCGCGCTCGATGATGCCTTTGCCCAGGTGCACGGCCCCGGGCAAATGGCCCTTGGCCCATTCATTGTCTTCGCGCACGTCGACGAGGATAAATTTCTCGCCGGCATCGGCGCGCCGTTTGACGTCGGGAACGTTGGTTTCTTTGATGTTCTTCTTGGCTTCCTGAACGAGCTTTAAAAACTGCGACGAGTGCGCCACGCAAACCTCCGTTAGGGATGCTGAAAAAAGAGCGTAACACAGGAAAGAGGAGGCCGTCCGTCGCAAGGGCGAACGTCAGGGCTTCGGAGTTTCCGATGCGGGTTTTTCCGGCGCAGCTTTCTTGGCAAAGTCACGAACGAGATTGACGAGATTCCAGCACATATTGTCCGGCAGGCGGTTGTCCTCGCCGGGCATTTTGCCTTTGCCCTTGATGATGATGTAACGAATTTCGCCGTCGGTGATTCCGGCGAGCGAAGCGGGTTCGCGCCAGTCGTGCATGGTCAGCTTCATGGATTCGACGAGGTCGCCTTTGCCGTCGCCCTGATCTCCGTGGCACATGGCGCAATCAAAACCATAGACTTTGCGCGCGGCCGCCAGACTCTCCGCCGTGGGCTTCACGGGATTCTTGCGATCGATGTCTTCCTGGGTAATTTTGTACGGCGGCGATGCGGAGTCTTTGTTGGAGTCCTGCGCGGTGTTCTTTGCGGCAACGATCGCGAAACCTGCAAGCAGAACCGCACACAGGACGAGGAGAGCTCTGTACATCACTTCCTCCGGGCGAAAGGGGCGTACCTTCGGAACGCGTACTGGGAGACGATGGGGGGATTCTACGCCCGCGAAGGGTGTATGGAAAGAACGAATCGCAAGAATTACATTTTCAAACAGAAAGGGTCAGTGGCCGGGAGGCGCGAGGCTGGCATTCGCCGCTTTCGAGGTTTTCACGGCCGGCGCGGAGCAAGCGCGGCGCGGCTGGGAATTGATATAGCCGGCATGGAAGCGACTCGATTCGCGTACTCGCGTGCGAACACCGTCAATCACCGGCGGAATCGGCTCGTGTTCGGCTCCGCGGATCAAGAAAATGATGAGTGAGGATTCGCCAGATGAGTCGGCGCTGGAACTAATTCCAAAACCCTGCACGCCCGCCTTTTTCATCCATTCATCAACATGCGCAGCGTGGACGGTCTTGGCTCGTGCAATCTCCGCCTCCGAAAGCGCGGTAACGGCAAAGGTGGCTTCCTGCGCCGCCAAGGGACGTGACTCTTCCTGGCTAAGAATCCCGCGCGCCGATTCATCGGAAGTCTCCACGATCCGTGTGCGAACTCCGTCGACCTGGGCCGGCAAAGTGCCATGTGGGGTTCCCGGTGCAACAAATAGCAGCAAAGCGGGTTGTCCTTGATGATCCAGACTCGCTCCGACGCCGATTCCACGCACGCTGGTCAGGCCAAGGATCTTTGCAGCATTTGTGTCGCGCGCCGCTGCTGCCGTCTGCATGGCTTCCTGCGGCACGGCCATAGTTGGCAGCGTGGTGATGCCGTTGCTCGGCCCCGGCAACGTACATCCGAACACCTGATGTGGTGCGCCGCCCGCTACAGTCGGAACATGATTACTTGGATCCGCCATGGCTTGCAGGACGTCGCCGATGGGATCGCCAACCGTGTCAGTGTCCGACCCCGCAAAGAGCAGTGCCACTGGATTCGCCGTGTCTTGCCTTACGATCAACGAACCGGAATCTCCTTCCGCGCTGAATGTCCCTCCGTTCACGGAAATCTGATTCGTGTAATTGACATTGAACATCGCGCCGGTTCCGCAGCCTTTCTGATATTGCACTGAGAAGGCAGCGCTTACCGATCCGACCGACGAGCAGGTCAGCCCGCTTGAGCGGCCACTTTTTGCCACTGGGTCATTTATGGACGCCAGGATGCCGGAACCCGCCATTGGCGCCCCCGCTAAAGGCACATTGTTGGCGTCAACAGCGGACCCGAGCAGAAGGATATTGCCGCTGGTGTCCACTTTCCCACTTACAATCTGGGCGATCGCGGCATCCACGGGATTTGTGGGATTTCCCTCAAGCGTAAAAAACTGACTCAGATTGGCAACCGTCGTCGCACCTGTGCTGGTGCACGTGCCAGTATCCACCAAGCCCGGTTGAATGATAGCGTCACCTGCGGTTCCGGCGTCACTGTCAGCGAGGACGTGATTGTTGCTGAGGATGAAAAAAGTGCCATTGCGGTTCAGCAGCGACCCAAGCGTGCCGCCGCAACAGGTAATGGTATTCGCGCTTTGGCTTGAGGCATGAATGTTGCCCCCGGAAGAGCCCAGTTCCACCGCGCCTGATTGTGCGCTCTGCCCTTGGGTCATCAAGGTCATCGTCGCGGAACCAAAAGCTGTAGCGCTGGCCTGAGAAATCGCCTTGATCGTTACGGTGACCGGAGCATTGTTTGCGGGAATGATCGCGCTAGAAATAAAATGTGGCGCGCTGTACATCCCTGACGCCGAGATCGTCCCAGTCGTTGCGTTCCCGCCTTGGACTCCGTTCACCTCCCAAGTGACCGCTGTGTTTGTGGTCCCTGTGACTTTGACCGTAAAGGCCTGCTTTCCAAATGTCTGCAGGGTGGGTGCTCCGGGCGAAACGGTAACCACGATTTGGCCCTGATTCATGATGTTTTGCGGCAGTCCACTGCAACCAACGGTCAGGAAAAGAACAATAAGAAGGAATGGAAGGAAATTCATTCGGCGCATAGCTCCCCCTAAGTGTAGCCTCTTCAAACTAACACCATGCATCACAAACTAACTCTGGTAACGCATCGCTTTGTAACCAATAGGACTGCCTGTACGAAAGTACAGGTAAGGGGAGGGCTTAAACGTATCCGATGATTCTACGCCGAATTTGGTTTTCCTGGAAAAACACCCAATACGGCATTCAGCAATCGAATGCGATGCTCAATCGAGGTCGCGCCAGTTTGGCCCTGAGCCGACTTCTACGGCCAGGGGAACGGAGAGTTTGTAGACACCTTCCATTTCTTCCTTGACCAGGGATTCCAGCGCGGCGCGTTCTTTTTTTGGAGCTTCGAAGAGCAGTTCGTCGTGGACCTGTAAAATCATTTTTGCTTCGAACTTTTCTTTGGCCAGACGCTGGTCGATGGTGATCATAGCCATTTTGATCAGGTCCGCGGCGGTGCCTTGCAGCGGGGAATTTAGAGCGGTGCGTTCCGCGAAATTGCGGAGCTGCATTTGCGGGGAATTGATTTCGGGGATGGGGCGAATGCGGCCGAAAAGCGTTTTGGCCACGCCGGTTTTCCGCGTTTCGGCGAGGATTTTGTCGAGATACTCTTTCACGCCGCGATAGCGCGTGAAATAGGCGTTGATGAATTGGGCGGCTTCTTTCTGCTCGATGCCCAGTTGTTGCGCGAGTCCGAAGGGCGAGAGTCCATAAATGATTCCGAAATTGATGGCTTTGGCGGCGCGGCGGTGTTCCGCGGTTTGCGCCATCGGGCCCACGCCGAAAACTTCCTGGGCGGTGCGCGCGTGAATGTCTTCGCCGTTGCGGAAGGCATCGGTAAGCACGGGATCGCCGGAGAAGTGCGCCATGATGCGCAGTTCGATTTGCGAATAATCCGCGGAGAGCAGGATTTTTCCTTTTTCGGCGACGAACGCGGCACGAATCTGGCGCCCCAGTTCGCTGCGGATGGGAATGTTCTGGAGATTGGGGTCCGACGAGCTGAGCCGGCCGGTTGCTGTCCCGGTTTGCGAAAAACTTGTGTGCAGCCGGCCAGTCTCCGGATGGATCAGCTTCGGCAGTGCGTCGACGTAAGTGGATTTGAGCTTGGCGATTTCGCGGTACTCGATGATTTTCGCCGGTAGAGGATGCTGCGCGGAAAGCTCTTCCAGAATGTCGACGGCGGTGGAGCGGGCTTTCGCTTTGCCGCGGCGGGGAGATGTTTGGAGATTCAGTTTGTCGAAAAGAATTTCGGCGAGTTGCGTGGGGGAATTGACGTTGAATTCGGAGCCGGCGAGCTGCCAGATTTCCTTTTCGAGCCGGCGGACTTCCTTTTCCATGGCCTGCGACATGGTGTCGAGTTCTTTGGGATCGACGCGGACTCCAGCGCGTTCGATGTCGGCTAGAACGGCGGTCAGGGGGAGATCGATCTTTTCGTAGACGCTATCGAGTTGTTGCTCATCGACTTGGGCTCGCAACGCGGGCGCGAGGCGCAGGAGATAATCGGCGCGTTCGCCGGGGCCGCCGCCAAGCATGGCGTTGAACTGGCGCAAGACCACATCGGTGAAATTGTGGTTAGCCATCGTGGGGCGCAACAGATACGAGTAAAGCTGCGAGGCGTGCTGGATATTCGCGGCGCGGCCGGTGAGCAACTGAAAAAGTTTTGCGTCGTGGACGATTTTCGGGCGCTTGGCATCGGCCAGGAGCGGGGCAAGCGCTTTCAGCTCTTCGCCTTTTTCGTCGAACCAGACGGAGCGGCCCTGGCCGGCCTTCGAAGACACCTCGATCGAAGCGATCCGCGTGCCGAAACCTTCGGATTCGCGCTCGCCGGGTTCGAGATTCAGCCAAATCGCCAGCGGCTGTTTCGCGGGAAGCTTGGCCAGATATTCGCGGAATTCAGCTGCCGTGGCGAACTGCGCGTAATCCGTCTTGGCAGCCGGTTCCACGCTCGCAGGCGCGGAAGAGGCGACGGCTTCCGCGCCCAGTTCTTTCAGCAAGGAATTGAATCCAAGCTCGCGATAGAGTTCGGCGAGGGCGATGCCGTTGGGTGGACGCAGTTCGAGTTCCTGCAGCTTGACGTCAATGGGAGCGTCCGTGGCGATGGCCGCCAGTTGCTTGGACATCAACACTTGTTCGCGCTGCCGTTGCAAAGCTTCGCGGTATCGTTTGTTGGACACTTCGTCGGCATGGTCGAGTGCGCTTTCCACGCTGCCGTATTTTTTAATGAGCTCGGCTGCGCCTTTTTCGCCGATGCCCTTGGCGCCGGGAATGTTGTCGATGGTGTCGCCCAGGAGCGCCATGTAGTCCACGACTTTTTCCGGCGGCACGCCCAAAAGCTCTTCGACTTTTTTTTCGTCGACGATGATGTCGGCCTTGGCGCCGCCCGAGCCGGTGCGCAGCGTGCGCACGCTTTTGCCGACGAGCTGCATCATGTCCTTGTCGTTGGAGACAATCAGGACTTCCAGATTGTTTTTTCCGGCTTTGACCGCCATCGTGCCGATTACGTCGTCGGCTTCGTAGCCCTGGACTTCGAGAATCGGCAAGCGCATGGCTTCGCACAAGCGGCGGACAAATGGCAACTGCACCCGCATCTCGTCGGGCATAGGCTGCCGCTGCGCTTTGTACTTCTCGAAGAGCTTGTCGCGAAAGGTGGCTCCCGGGGGATCAAACACGATTCCAATGTAGTCCGGCTGATAGTCCTTGATCAGCCGGCGCAAGATATTTCCGAAGAGAAAGGGCACGTTCGTGGGGATGCCGCCGGGGCCGGTGAGGCGCTGCGGCATGGGCGCAAAGAAGGCGCGGTAAATGTGGGCCATGGCGTCGACCAGGAAGAGTTTTTTTCGGGCGGAAGGCATCGGGCGAGTATAGCAAAGGGCGGCGGCGTCCTCTGCGAATCGCATAAAGGCAAGGGTCGCCATGGAGCGCTTGAAAAGGAAAAGGGCCCCAGAGGGCGCTTGGTTCGGTCTGATCGGCTTGTATGCGCTAATTAATTGGAATCTGGAGAGGGCGGTGGCTGGATGACAATGAGCAAGCGTGTTCCGATTTCCAAACGCACATTTGCCCGGTTGGAAAGAATGACGGTTCCATCCGAGCCCGGTGAAGTCGGCGTGTAGATCTTGAGATCCGGTGAGCCCAAGGCCCCCTGACTGTCCGGCGTCAGGAGACCCTGCTTCGTGAATCCGCCTTGCACGGTGGGCAGGGAGTAAGACGGCGGGCGATAGGTTGTCCTCCGCGCTGGTTCCGAGACGCCAGAAAGCTCGACGACAGCGCCGGGGGGATTCGCGCGGTTTCGCGCGTCAAGTTCTCCGCCTCGGTAACTGTCAGTATCCGCAGGAGTTGGAACTTTGTGACCGGCGAAAATGGCTTGGATGCCCGCGTTCATCAGAACTTCCTGGCCGTTTTTCAGGATGGCTTTGTCAAACTGAACGAAAAGCGCCGATCCGCTCGCGTTCTGGTCCGGCGAAGACGCCCGGACGATGTGGCCAACAATTTTCGTGCCCTTGGGAAAAATCACGCTGCGCTCGTAGCTGACAGTCTCGCTGGTTTCTGCCGCGATTTTGTCTCCTGCTTTGGCTTGCAGCGCGTCCAAGGGAGTCGTCAGTGTGGCGTTAAAGGCGGTTCCCACACTGAGCGGAACCATGACCGGCTCGGGAGGGACTTGCGGCTTGGAAGTCTTTTTTGCCTGTGGCTGAACTTGAGGGGGCTGTTGAGCGCTTGCACCGGGAGCCAGGAGTGCGGTCGCAAACAGTAAGGTTGCTGTAAGTCTCTTCACGACGCCTTCTCCTTTCATCGACCTGGTGTACGAAATCATACTGGCGGAGGGCGGGGACGCTTATCCATACACTTACATGCTTATGGCAAGTAGACAGCCAAACAGTAACATGCGCAGTTTGTTCGGGTTAGACGATTCTGGAAGCACTGCCGCCATGGCGGAATGGCGTACCAGTACTTACAAATCGTGGGAGCAGCATAGCGCGCAAAGGCCTGGCGGCGGTTTATGTCCGAGCTGCGCGGGAATCCTCAGACGATGCCGAGGGGTTTTGCGACTTCGGCGAGGATGTCGGCAGCGCGCAGGAGTTGCTCGCGCTTGTGCGTGGCGCTGACGATGGCGCGCAAGCGCGCCTTTCCCTCGGCCACGGTGGGATAGCCCACCGCTGGGGCAAAGACTCCCGCGTCGAAAAGCTTCTTCGAAAATTCGTAGGCTTTGGCGGCTTCGCCGACGTGAATCGGAATGATGGGCGTCTCGCTGACTTTGAACTGGAAGCCGCGCTTTTTCAGCTCGCGTTTGAAGAATTTCGTGTTGGCCCAGAGTTTTTTCACCAGTTTTTCACCTTCGGGCGAATCCAGCAGCGTGAAGGCCGCCTGACAAGCGCCCACGGTGGCCGGCGGGTGTGATGTCGAAAAAAGGAACGGCCGCGCGCGGAGATAAAGAAAGTCGATGAGATCGCGCGTGCCGCAGACATAGCCGCCCATGGCGCCGATGGCTTTGCTCAGCGTGCCTACTTGAATGTGCACGCGTCCATGGCAATTGAGATGGTCGACGGTGCCACGGCCGCCGCGGCCCAAAACGCCGGAGGAGTGCGCGTCATCAACCATCATGATGCAGTTGTATTTTTCGGCGAGGCCGCAAAGCTCGGGAAGAGGCGCGATGTCGCCGTCCATCGAGAAAACGCCGTCGGTGATGATGAGCTTCTTTCCTTCAAAGCTGGCGTGTTCCTGCAGGATGCGCTCGCAGTCCTTCACGTCCTTGTGCTTGAAAACTTTGATGGTGGCCTTGGAAAGACGCGCTCCATCGATGATCGACGCATGGTTCAGTTCGTCGGAGATGATCAGATCTTCCTTGCCGAGAACCGCGGAGACCGTGCCGGCGTTGGCGGTGAAGCCGGACTGGAAGACGACACAGGCTTCCACGTTCTTGAAGCGCGCGATCTGTTCTTCGAGATCCATGTGCATTTTCATGGTGCCCGCGATGGTGCGCACGGCCCCCGCGCCGGCGCCGAATTTTCGCACCGCTTCGAGCGCGGCTTTGCGCAGCGCTTTATGCGTGGTGAGGCCGAGATAGTTGTTGGAAGCGAGATTGATTTCCTCGCGGCCGTCAAAGGTGCAGACGGGTTTTTGCTCCCCTTCGAGGACGTGCAGTTTGGGGGCGACGCCTTTGGAGCGCAGCTCGTTCAACTGGTCGGATATATATTGCAGCGGATTTTGCTTCGTTGTTTGCGTTGCTGTGTCTGACATAGTATTCCTCCCGTTTAGCCGGGCAATCCGTCTGGGTATAGCAGAATCTTCCCAGGAAGGCCGCTTTGCAGCAACGTAAACGCGCCTTCGAATTTTTCCAGCGGCGCGCGCTCGCCGAACAGCGGCTCGAGATTCAGTCGTCCGGCCTTCAAGAGCGCGGTCATCTGCACCCAGGTTCCGTACATCCGGCGGCCATAAATTCCTTGTACCGTTGCGCCTTTGAAAATCACGTCGTTCACCAGATCGAGCGGCACATTTTCTGTGGGAATGCCGAGCAGCGACGCTCTGCCTCCCGCGCGGAGTGCTTTGAAACCCTGCTGAATCGCCGTCGGGTTTCCCGACATTTCCAGTAGCGCATCGACGCCCGTGCCATTCGTTTGCGCCAGGATTTTGGCTACCGCGTCTTCCGCTGCCGGATTCAGCACCACGTCCGCGCCCATCTTTTTCGCCATGGCGCGCCGATGCTCGTTGGTCTCCGTGGCAAAAACGGTGGAGCTGCCGCAAGCTTTCGCCACCGCAATGGACATCAAGCCGATTGGGCCGCAGCCGGTAACGAGGACGGTTTGTCCTGCGATCGGCCCCGCAAGAACGGTGTGCACTGCGTTGCCCAGTGGATCGAGAATCGCTCCATAGTGCTCGGGAATCGCCGGATCGAGCTTCCAGATATTGGACGCGGGAATTTTTACGAATTCCGCGAAGGCGCCGTCCTGATCGATCCCGATGATGCGCAGGTTCTGGCAAATATGCGCTTCGCCCAGGCGGCACTGATGGCAGTGCCCACAATTCACGTGCATCTCCGCGCTGACGAAGTCGCCGGTCTTCACGGCCGTAACTTCCTCGCCGACGCGGTCCACTGTGCCGCAGAACTCGTGCCCCAGCGTTACCGGCGGCTTGATGCGGCCTTGCGACCAGCGATCCCATCCATAAATGTGCAAGTCCGTGCCGCAGATCGAAGCGGTCTTCACGCGCACCAACACGTCCGCCGGGCCAACCGCCGGCACTGCCGCTTTTTCCAGCGAAAGGCCGCGCGCCGCCTGCATCTTCCGCAACGCTTTCATCGTCGTTGCCATCTACTCCGGCTCCCCGTCAACGCACAAACCTATTCATGCTAGCACACCGTGTGATACCGCAACGCTAGGGGCGCAGCACGGCTGCGCCCGCTCGTCATGAAATAACGTGCGGCGAAGTCCGCAGCACGCCGGCAAATCCAAAATACCAGTCACGCTACTTTACTTCCTCCATCAAGCCAATCTTTTCCAACGCCTTCAAATACTCCACCACGATCTCCAACGGCACGGGCCCGTACTCTGCCGAAACCGCGTCGCGAATCTCCTGTGCGTTCCGCTTTCCGTCCGCAAAATTCAGCACTTCGTAGGCGTACTCTTCTCCCGCGCCCCAAAGTCCTTCGTAACCCAGCAGTTTCGGCGATTCGACACCGGCCATCCTTGCATGATCCGCGAAGTAGTCATAACCAAATACAGTTAGCGGCCCATGCAGTTCTGGCCTGCGCCTGTAAATCAACTTCCCGTCTCCATGAGCAAGAATTTTGGGCGGAAGCGCGTTCACGAATCGATCCGTGCCCACCGCTACGCCCGGTATGTTGACGCCGTAGGCCGCGTGTCGGTCAACAAACCTGTCAAAAGAGAGAGCCCCCTGCTGGGCAATTTCCATACATTGTCTGAGGATGTTTCCACTCTCTTCTTCGGAAACCTGGCCAGCTCGCTTCATTGCTAAGCCCAAAGGATTCATTCGATTAATTACCGCTTCCTTTGTTAGCTCGTCGCGGTCGGAGATCGAAAGCCTTGCCAAAAAATACCCGCTTGCTGCGCCGATGAACGCCGCTCGCTTTAGCTTGGTCGGATCGATGTTGGCGGCGGTGTCGAAATTGGTGTGGATGTAGCGGTCGGGCCAGTCATTCAGATAAATCACGGGTATGCCAAACGACGAATCCTGATAGACATCGTGGTCGCTGCCCATCGTGTACGCGGAATACTCGGCGTGCAGCGGCTCTTTGCGGCCTTCCGGCGCGATCATCGGGTAGTCTGATTTTAGGCCTGCGGCAAATCGGTACGACTGGTCGTTCAGCCAGTCCGCAAACGCCCACGCCACGTCATGCACGAAACTTGGCAAGCTCATCGGCCCGCGTGTCACGTGGAACACTGCTTTCGTTTCCGGCCCGCCTCCCACCATGTCCATGTGAATCACAGCCTTGAGCCGCTCCGCCAGCGCTGGACCTGTTTGCGTGAGGGAGCCCCCGCCCGTCTGTGGCAGTTGCACTGAGCCATCGTATTTCCGATTGACTTCGAATTTCATTGTGGACGTGTGCCAAGGTGAAGTAAGCAGCGCCATCGTTCCTTCCACTTCCGGCGGAAAAATAAAACGGATCGTCCGCGCCGGACGCTCCAGCTTTCCTTCCCTGATCAGCTTCTGCAGGGTCCGCGCCACCTCCAGAATCGTCACGCAGCCACTGGCGTTGTCGTTAGCGCCTGGCCGCTGATGATCCAGGTGGCAGCTAAACGCTATCTCCTCGTCCTTCAGCTTCGGGTCCGCTCCCGGAATCGTAGCCGTCACTACGTCGTAGTTGCTCGGATGCTGTCCGGCTTTCACCACCGCGTGAACATGAATGAGTTCACCTTGCCCCAATCGCTCCTGTAGACCGCGTGCCGTCTTCAACGAAACCATGAACGCAAATGTCTTGTTCGGCGAAAACGTCTCCAAATGTCCCCAGCGAATCAAATTCTCATCCTCGCCAGACCACGCCGTCTTCTGATTCTGCGCATAACTTACAATTCCTGCTGCACCAAACTTCCCCACGGCCAAATCCTGCACCGCCCCCGGCTGCGCGCTCACCAAGACGATCTTCCCTTTCACAACCTTTCCCGCGTAGTCGCTCTCTTTTGTCCCCTCTCCCACATCTACCAACTCCGCTGTTACATCCGCCGACTCGCTATCCTCCGCCAAAACCACTGGCTCCGCTTCATAACTCGCAATCTTGCGTGCATATGCCAGTCCGCAATCCGCGTTGAAGACTATTTTTCCATTTTCAAGTTTCTCCTTGTCGCAAAGTGGCGGGCTTCCAGAGGCTAAGTCAATCAACTCCCCAACCTCCGCATCCCATCCCGGACGCGATCGTTGCGTCCCATAGAAAATCTTGCCGTCGGCGGGAAACTGCAAAATCGCCACGTCGCTCAAGCCGTATGCCCGCAAACGCTCGGCCACCAGTTCTGCGGCAGCATGGAAACCCTGCGAGCCGCGCTGCCGGTGAAAGCGCGCAATGCCTTCCAGATTTCTCTTGGCTGTCTCGCCGCTCAACTCATTCGCCAGAGCGGCTACATCCTTCTCCGGCAGCAGCGGCGGTTTTTGCGCGCGCGCCGCTCCCACCAGCAACAAACTTAGTGCTGCACACACCCATCGAAGCATCGGCTTCCTCCACGCAGCAAAGCGCTTGCGCATTCTAACGCTTATCGCACCCGCTGGCCGCGCGGTATCGAATCTATGCTCGTAAACATTCGCTCTAACAATACTCAACACTCCGAGGTGGCTTCTGACATTACAATTGAAGCGGCTAATTTGCAGAGTTCAGCATGTGACTTTGAATCCGAGGAGCGCTTCATGGGTCATCCGCTTCTAGACCTGACAAACAAAACGGCGGTGGTGATCGGCGGCACGAGCGGCATTGGACGCGCTCTTACTCGAGGGCTGGCCCAGGCGGGCGCGAATGTCGTGCCGACCGGGCGCCGCGAAGAGCAAGTGCGGAGCGCAGCCGCGGAAGTTGTGGCGCTCGGGCGCCGCTCGCTCGCGCGGACTTGCGACGTTACCGACAACGCCAGCATCGAACGGCTCCTCGAATCCGTATGCGCCGAATTCGGCAGCGTCCACATCCTCGTCAACTGCGCCGGGCGCATCAAGCGCATGCCCACGCTCGACGTTCCCGAGTCCGACTGGAACGCCATTC
>Ga0210410_10001195_pt1 | contig 24955 bp, 21 predicted proteins | sample IncBWC4MmetaG_FD_161058 | JGI IMG/M metagenome (GOLD analysis project Ga0210410, IMG submission 161058) | Forest soil microbial communities from Barre Woods Harvard Forest LTER site, Petersham, Massachusetts, United States - Inc-BW-C-4-M | ecosystem: Environmental > Terrestrial > Soil >... | reverse complement strand
CTACATCGTCGGCCAGTGCTTCAAAGCGGTAAGGACGATCGATGTCGGCGGTGTTTCCATGTCCTTGCAAATGCACCGCAATCACCTGACGGGACTTCGCCAGAGCATCGATATTAGTGCCAAAGCCTTCGAAAGCGGTGATTCCGCCGTGGAGCAGAACCATCGGCTTACCTTGGCCATAAATCTCGTAGTAGAGCTGCATGCCATGAATCGGTGCGTATCCAGTTTTACTTTCTGCGTTCCTAGGAACTCCTGACGCGCTAACTTCAGTGCCAGCGAGACTCAAGAGCAGCACAGTTATGAGTGTCAGAATGTTATTTCGCATAGTCTTCTCCAATAGCCAAGTTCTGCATGTTCGGTTGCGCCTGCCTCTACTTCATGTTCAGTAGCTCGCACATGACGATCACCCAAACTTTAGCTGCTCACTTCGCCTGCGCTAGCCCCGCAACAACCGCGGCAAGCTTTTCGAGTGTCTCAACCCAGCCCTCTAGTTGCCCGCTGTTTTTTGCGCTCTCCATGGGTTCACTTCCAATGAGGGTGAGCTTCGTCTGGCCGTTTCCAAAATCCTCAAAAATAACCACGTCGTGCGCATCGTCTATGGCCTCATGTTCTGTTCCATACTCCTCAGGCTCAACCTTGTTTCCCTTCGAGTCGGAAAAGTACATGGAGTAAACGATCTTCTCGTGCAGAACAATCTCGTGGTATTCCCCAGCATTCCAGCCCTCCTGCCCATCCGGCGTTCTCATGCACCAGAGAAATTTTCCTCCTACGCGAAAATCAATCTCGCAAGCGGGGCAGCTAAAGCCTTTCGGCCCCCACCACTGCATCACATATTTCGGATCTGTCCACGCCTTCCAAACCAACGCGCGTGGGGCATCAAAAACTCTAGTGACAACCATCCGCTCTTTCTCGTTAGCCGTGTTTTTTGTCATCTCTGATCTCCGCTTTTTTCATTTGATTCACAACCACATCCAACTTGTCGAAACTCTCTTCCCAGAATCGGCGATAGCTAATCGCCCAGTCGCTGACCGTCTTTATCGCCGCTGGCCTAAGCGTGCACACGCTCTCTCTTCCACGCTTGGTCTTGATCACAATCCGCGCCCGCACCAGGTAGGCAATATGTTTTGAAATCATCTGCTGCGAGAGTGCAAACGGTTCCGTCAATCCATGCACAGAGGCAGGCCCATGGGAGAGTCGTTCGATCATCGCCCGGCGGGTTGGATCGGACAGAGCCGCAAATGTTGTATCCAACTTATCCACAACCATATGGTAGTGGATTATCCATCGATGTCAAGTGTGGATTTTGGGGTTCCCGATTTCCGCGCCGGGCGAATTTGGGATTGGCCCGGCCGTGACAGTCGGCCTGTACTTGGGGACAGATAATTCTTGAGCCATTTGCCCTTCGCCATCCGATTCTCTGTGGACCCCCTCTTATAAAATGGATCTAACCCGCCCCAAGGTTTGACTAGGAAGGAGTGAATCCATGACGAACATACCGGAAGTCGAGGAGCGGATTCACGAAAATGAGCTGGCCGACGGGCCGTCCAACCCAGTGGCACAACACGTTTACGACGGTTCTACCAAGAGGCAAAGCAGGTCAGCGCCGTCGTTGGTTCTTGGAGCGGCCGCGATAGGGCTTGTCCTGGTTCTTGCTTCCATTTTCGGTCTGTGGCTTGTGAGGTCGGTCAGGCGATTGAACCGGGAAGTGGCCCACCTCAATCGTCAGACAGAGCAGCTCAACCAGCGCCTGCAGGGCGCCGAGCAGCACGTCAAGAGTCTCGATCAGAGAGCTTCCCAAGTCGCCGCTGCCCAAGCAGCCACTACTCGCCCCGAGCAACTCCCCGATCAGGTGAAGCAGCCGGAAGCGACATCGGCGGCGCAAGCGCAGTCGCCCCTTGAGCCGGAGGCAGCCGCGCAGCCGCCCACTCAGCCCGCGCACAAAACAGAAGAAAATCGCACGCAGCACCCCGACGAGCTTCAGAAGTTGAAACTGTCCCTCGGGCAAATAGCCGAAACGCGCCGCACCGCGGATGGAGTGGTGATGACGCTTGGGGAGAAGTCGCTTCGGTTCGACTCCGGCAAGTCGGCCATTGCGCCTCAATATCGAGCCATCTTGAACCGCGTTGCAGGTGTCCTCACCCCGCTCAAGGGATATTCCATTTACGTATACGGATATACGGATGACAGCGGGACAAAGGAGCACAACCTGGAACTCTCCGCCACTCGCGCCCGCGCTGTTCGGGCTGCGCTGGTTAAGGCGGGAGTCGATCCGAGCCTTATCAGTACAAAGGGTTTTGGCAAATCCAAGCTGCTTGTTCGCGATAGCAATGCCAAAGCGCGAGCGGCCAATCGCCGGGTGGAGATCGGCATTGTCTCCGCGACCCAGGTATCCATCAAGCAGGCGACCTCGAAGGTTGCGGCAAAACCATGATTACGATATGCGGTGTGTAGCAGCGGCTTCACGCCGCTGTGTTTACGCCGCTGTCTTCACGCCGCGAGCCGGCTGCCCCAGGTTGCGCTTTTCTACATGGGGCTTTCGTTTTCTCCCCATCGCCCATCCTCTGCCGGGCGTTCCAGGCTGAAAGAAAGTCAACACCCGCACCCTGAGAACCATAGGGTGCGGCACCCGCCACGAAAAAGCGTTTTTCGGAATTAAGGTGCGGCCACCCGCCAAAGCTATCGCCGAGATGAATCTTTCCGTTTCGAACTTGTCCACCCGGTATCCCGGCCAATTGGGGAGCTCAGAACTTCACGATAGTTTCCGAGTTGTCGACTAATCGGGAATTGGGGGGATATCCTTCCAGGCCCCGCGCATGAAAAACCTCGTGGCGGTTTGTTCCTCGACATTACGGGCGGGAAGTAGGCATCGCGGGATGCCAGCTAGGTTGCGACGCGCTCGTCGGCCTGGGCTTGTGCCACATCCCTCAATGCTTGCTCAAGTTGCTCCTGCAGTCGCCCGCGGGCGGCGATAATCCGTCGGCGGAGGCTGTTTAGTTCGGATGGGCCTTTGGACAAAAGAGCTTCAATCTCGACTCGCCGCTTGGCAATTCCCTGGTCCACGCGTTGAATGTCGGCGGGGTCAATGCCCCGGCCAGGGTTGAACTCAAAATTGGACGCCAAAGATTGCCGCCAGGTGATGAGCTGCATGATCAGGAAATGCCCGAAGCCGGGCACCGCATCAAGGGCTGTGCTCGTTACGTCCGCGGCATTGTCAATACCGTAGGAAGAGAGCATCACTTTTCGGCCGTCCTTAATATGAGGAATCTCCGCCGAGGCGATGTCGAATTGCTCCAGGTAGTGGTGCAGCTGAGTTTCGTACAACGCACGCTCGAGTTCGCGAACCTTTTGCTTGCGCCGTTCGGGAAGTTTCCGATACTCCTCCGTCAGAGTCCGCAGCCTGTCCATTTCGGCATTGAACTCTTCGCCTGAGGCCTCGCGCTGCCACGAGAATTGAAGGTTTCGGAGGCGTTCTTCGGCGGCTCTCGCAGCTCGACCGAACTCCGTCGGCGCATCACTATCTAAGAATTTCCTCAGTAGAAAGACACCAAAACCGAGGAGGTACATGTACGCGAACCCATCCGGAGAGGTCAGGATGAATCCAATAGCGACAAGTACGCCTATGACTACAGCGGCGATTTTGTAGCGCCTTTTGCGCGCGGCGGCCTTGGCGCCCGAGGACGGCTCGACTCCGGAAATGTAGCTGAGGAGAGAGGGCAGATTCCCGGCACCGGGACTCGGAATGGCGAGTATACGAGACCAAGCCAGCTCGATGCTGAAGCCACTGGCCGTATCTACGATTGTGTAGTCGACGAATAAGAGAACTCCGGATGACTCGATCTGGCACCAGGGGCAAGAAGAGAGACCGTTGAAAAAGAAGTGTGCCTTGTTGTTCGAACAGATGATCAGCCGACCGGCCAGTGCATCCAATTCCGCAATCCACTGCTTGCCGTCAGGTCTGCCGCTTCCAGAACCATCCGAGCCGAAGGCGCTGCTGAATAGGTCACCGATCTCCAGAGGCAAGTGGGCGAGCGTGATGCAAGCGGGAGGGGGCAACATTTGGGTGCGTTGTACGTCCCTAGCGAAGACGAAGCGCTGCTCGGCAATCGCTTTCTCGATGGGCATTTCGCCTCGGCCGAGGAACTTGCCGGCGAATGGGTGGCGGCCCATGAACAGAAGATGAAAGATAAGAACAGCGAGCCCAAAGTTATCGTGATTTGGCGTTCGGACTACTTCCCTGAATTCCATATCCTGCAATTCCGGGGGAGTGTACAAGGGCACACCAACTTCGCAAGGATAGACTTTGCCGTTAGCCGAGATTTGAAAGCTGTCGCAATCCACAAGGTTCACGATGGCGGTTTCCGGAGAAACGCGAACGTTACTCTGGTTGACATCACCAATCACGTGGCCACAATCGTGGATTGCGGCGAAAGCCCTGGCGACGTTCGAAGCGGTGTGAATCAGGAATCGCCAGTTGGCTTTGGGGGGAAATTCCCGGGTCCGGCTTTTCGGATTGTAGAGAAGGTGAATGTCCTTGAACCGGCTGACGTTTTTCATGAGAAATCCGGCCATGGACCTCTTGCCAGCCATGAATAAGGTTCCAACTGGCCATGCCGAGAGGGCTAGCAAACGCTCGCTCTGGAGCTTGACCATTTGCGACAGCTTCTCCGTTTTCTCCGTGCCGGGAGGCTGGTGATAGATTTTTGCGACAAGCTCCGGCTGACCGTCCACGGAATAAACAACGGCTTCGCCTCCACGGCCGAGTTCCGCGCCCAGATTGACGCGTCTTCCCTGGTCGTCAACGAGCGCCGTCCGTGGCATAGCTTATGCACCGCTATTCGGCAAAGCTGAATCGGTCCGACTGGCGAGCACTAAAGTCTTGTCGTCGTCCGTTTTTTCGTTCACACGCGGCGAAGAGAGAAAGGCTGCTAGAGACTCGGAAAGCTCACGAGAGCAGCCTTCTTCGGCGGTTCGCAGCGGCGCGAACAGTCCTTTGAAAAATGGCTCGTGCGCAGCTCGTTGCTGATAGTTAAAGCGCGATTGCCTGCAACCCGTCGGTAAGAAGAGCCGCTTCTACTACCCGCCGCTTGACGGATTCAAACTGAAGATGCTCGATGGCATCGTCTTCTGTTACGAAATGCGTCGTATTAGCATACTCGCCCCTATCCGGCCAGAAGACGTGTCCGTAAACGTGCTCCTCCGAATCTGCTAGGACTATCGCGCCGTCTCCGACTTGAAGGCAGGCGGCGCAAGACTCCCCAACGATGAGACCCAAGATTGTACTAGCGAAATCTCGGCGTTCGCGGGAGGCCGCCTTGGCCTCTTCGTCCAGAAGACTCTGAATGGAGGCTATCCAAGACCTGACCATGTCTCTGGTGACTTGTTCGACCGTCCTACCCGAATCCAAGTGTTCTTCCATGAGGCCGAGCAACGCGCCACAAGTCCTCGCAGCACCTTCACCGCCGCAAACGGCGCTCCCGGCTCCGTCAGCCACGGCTGCAGCCAGGACCTTTTCCCCAGCCGACAGCGCATAGATCTGGCAGTCATTTGCGTCCTGGCATGTACCGCCCGCTTTTTCGTGGGAAGTTCCGATCACGGAGGCGGCAACATAACGCCAGCCTCCCATGCTCATACCGCAGCCCATCCTTCAGGCGTGGTCGGGTTCTGCAAAGGGACCTGCTCGTCCACGTTGGAACGCGAGACCGCGCTCAGTGAGTTAGAAAGCCAGATGAAGAGATCCCGGAAGCGGAGTTCCTTCAGCTTTAACGGTTTGCGAACGGCGATTTGTTCGAGGGTTTCAAAATTGGCGCCTTCAACTCCGACCGCGAAGAAAGAGAGTGCCTTGGCCTCTTCACCAGCGTGTACCTTCTTAGCAGCCTCCTTCCAGGCGTCAGTTGGCGCGCCATCGGTGACGAGGAAAATCCAGGGGCGGTAATAGGAGATTCCATTGGATTTATAGGCTTGTTTACGCTGATCCAAGATAGCCAAGGCCTGAAGGATGGCGGCACCCATGGGCGTGTCGCCCGTAGTCTCAAGGTGTGGAGGCTTAAAAAGGTCGGCGGTCTGAAAGTCAGAGTGGACCTGGACAGGGCCGAAGGTAATGAGTGCTACCTCGACGCGTTTCTGCGCGAGCGAGTCGGCCGAAAGCTCATCCTTGAATGTGACCAGCCCCTCGTTGAGCTGGGCTATCGGCTCACCCTTCATCGAGCCAGAGGTATCCAAGAGCAAGATGCAGGGGCACCGGGGTTCAGGGTTTTCCGCAAACTCGGCGCCTCCAAAGGGCACTTGATCCAGCGTGTTTTCCAAAGCAGCCTCCATGAGCACAGGTCGAATAATGAGTAGTAGTTAACATGGAAGAAATGGGATAGGCAAGCACAAGGGGACGTCTAAGAGTTCAATCCAGCAGACTTGTCGTGTGGTTGAACTCAGGATTGCGGATCACCAGCTTGCCCTGAGCTGCGAAGGGTCACCAGTCACGTGCCTTAGCCGAAGATGTCTTTGACTTTGTCGAAGATGGAAGAGTTACGGTCCGCCGGCTTATTCTCGACGTTGAGAGTGGCGCCGAGTTGCTCGACCATTTTTCGCTGTTCGCGCGTGAGCTTCGTGGGCGTCAGCACGCGCACGTGATAGTAGAGATCGCCCTTGCCTCCTCCGCGCGGATCAGCAAGCCCTTTGCCTTTGATGCGAAAGACGGAGCCGCTCTGCGTCCCTTCAGGGATTTTCAGTTTTTCGTCCCCGTTCAACCCGGGAACCTGTAATTCCGTGCCGAGAGTCGCCTGGGAAATGCTGAGAGGAATGGTGCAGTACAAGTCAGCGCCGCGGCGTTCGAAGAACGGATGCTCTTTGACTTCAAGAACAACGTAGAGATCACCCGATGGGCCGCCATTCGGGCCGGGTTCGCCTTCGCCGGCCACGCGCAGGCGGGTGCCGGTGTCAACGCCGGGCGGAATCCGCAGTTCGATGGTTTTCTCACGTTCGAGGCGACCCTGGCCGCGGCACTCCGGGCAGCGCTCTTTCACGATTTGTCCCGCGCCCTGGCATGCCGGGCATGTGCGAGTGATGGTGAAAAATCCCTGCTGGTACGCAAGCTGGCCGCGGCCTCCGCAGGTTTGGCAATTCTGGACGCCGGTGCCCTTCTTCGCCCCGGTTCCGTTGCAGGCCTCGCAGAATTCCTGGCGCGGCAGCTTGATTTTGGTTGCAACGCCCGCGGAAGCTTCTTCGAACGAAAGCGTCATGTCATAGCGCAGATCGGCTCCACGTTGCGCGCGGCTGCGGCCACGGCGCGCGCCGCCACCGCCGAAGAGGTCTTCAAACCCGAAGAAGTCGCCGAAGATGTCGTGGAAATCTTGGAAGACGGTATGGTCAAATCCCTGCCCTGCTCCTGCGCTGGAGAGGCCGGCGTGGCCATACGTGTCATAAATCTGTTTTTTTTGCGGATCGCTCAGGATGCTATAGGCTTCCGTGCACTCACGGAACTTGATCTCTGCATCCGCTTTGTTTACGGGATTGCGGTCCGGATGCCACTTCAGCGCTGCCTTGCGGTATGCCGACTTGATCTCCTCAACCGCCGCTGTCCGCGAAACGCCGAGCACTTCGTAAAAATCCTTTTGGTTCCCCTTGGCCATTGAAAACCTGGACCTCCCTTAGTTCACAGCTTCTTTGGATGCGGGATTCGGATGCACCGCTACACGGACCATCGCCGGGCGCAACACTCGTCCATGGAAGACGTAGCCCGGTTGGAAGACCTGGAGGATGGTGCCGTCCTCGTGTTCCGTGGTTTCGGCGCGATCGACCGCCTGGTGGAGGTGCGGATCGAAGGTTTTTCCGAGCGGATCGATGCGCTCGGCTCCGAGCTTTGTCACGCTGTCGAGCAGTTGCTTGTAAATGAGCTCAAAACCTTTCCGATAGTTCTCGTATTCCGCCTCGCGGTGCGCCGCGAGGGCGTGTTCAAACCCGTCGATTACGGGAATGAGTCCCTCGAGCACACGGGCCGTAGTGCGCTTGGAATCTTCAAACCGTTCTCTCTCGATGCGTTTGCGGTAATTGTCGAAATCGGCTTGGCGCCGGAGAAGCGTCTGGCGCAACTCTTCGAGGTCGGAGCTCAGCTTCGCCATTTCCGCGTCGGCTTTTGCCGTGTCCGCGGCAATAGCCTGAGCTTCCGCTGACTGCTCCGGGTCCGGGCTGTCTGCGCCCTTGTTGATGTCTATATTTATTTTCACGCTCTTGTCCTTCACTCCCTTGTTTCTCCTGTGTGAGAAAAAATTCAAATCTTGCTCAGTGCTTCGCTAAAAAGTTGTGCCACGTAGGCCACGGCGGTCATGGCCCGTTCATAATGCATGCGCGTCGGCCCGAGCACGCCGAGCGAACCCTGAACGAGATCGTTCCGCGTGTAAGCAGCGCTGATTAGCGCGAGATTTTCTCCCGCCTCGGAGATTTCTTTCACCCCGATCTGCACGTGGACCGGTTCAGGTGTTTCAATGCAGGCATTCAAAACGGTTACAAGGCGGTGCTTCTCTTCGATCGCCGTCATCAGCTCGCGCAACTGGGTCTGGTTCGCGAATTCCGCCGTGCCAATGATTTGTGCCGTCCCTTCCACGTGGACATGGAGAGCCGATTCGTCTCCCAGCACCGCTGGATCGCAAAGCGAAAGAGCGCTTTGCACGATTCCCTCGTAGCGTTCGCGTTCGTTCGCCAATTTCTGCAGCAGATCGCTGCGAATGGCTTCCAACGTCCATCCAGAATAATGCCGGTTCAGAAAGTCCGCCGTCGTATCCAGTTCCGGCTGCGTGAAAAGCCGAGCCGGGCGAAGAATTTTATCCCGCGTATTGCCGCCGGGAGAAATCAGGACGACCACCACGCGCCCGTCCGGCAACAGCCACATTCGCGCGTGTTCCAAAACCGTTTTACCCAGCGGCGGTGAAACAATGATTCCCAGGCCATTGGACACTTCGGCGAGAACATGTCCCGCGCGTTCCGTGATTTCCGCTGCGCTGGTCGCGCCTCCCATTTCCCTTTGAATCCACTCCCGGTCCACAACGCTGATGGTGGCTTGGGAAGCAATCTCCTGCGCAAAAAACCGGTATGCGGCTGCCGTTGGCACGCGCCCCGCAGAAGTATGCGGCTGATAGAGAAAGCCGCCATCTTCGAGGTCAGCCATGACATTTCGAATCGTCGCCGTGCTCAAGGTTTCTTCAAAACGCTTAGAAATCGCGCGCGACGACACCGGCTCACCCGTCTCGATATAAGTTCGGACGAGATCAGCCAAAATTTGGCGGTTCCGCCGTTCCTGAAGGGCCGAATTCCTCATAGCAGCACTCTACTCCTAGTGCCAAAGAGCGCTACCTACTATTGTAGGAACGGTGTCAAGAAGCGTCAACGCGCGGGAGTCACTCAGCTTGGGAAATGAGTCACTACCCAACGCGCCCCTTGCGATCAGGCATTATCGATCTGCGCGCGCTGGAGTTTATCGGAGTAGTCGATGTAGACGGTTTTCCACTCGGTGAAGAAATCGATGGCGGCGATGGCCGCTTCGCGGTGGCCGTTGCCGGTTTGCTTGGTTCCGCCGAATGGCAAATGGGTTTCCGCGCCGATGGTTGGAGCGTTTACGTAGACAATTCCGGTGTACAGATCGCGCGTGGCCTGGAAGGCGCGGTTCACGTTGCGCGTGCAGATTGACGCGGAGAGACCGTAGGGCACGCCATTTGCTACATCAATCGCCTGTTCCAGGCTGTCAATGGGAATCACGGAAACGACGGGGCCGAAGATTTCTTCCTGGGCGATGCGCATATTCGGCGCGCAATCGCCAAAAACCGTCGGCGCGTGAAACCAACCTTTTGCAAACTCGCCATCTTCCAGGCGGTTGCCGCCGGTGAGCAACTTCGCTCCCTCGTTCTTGCCGATTTCCACGTAGCTCATCACCGTTTTCAACTGCTGCTCGTTGATGCAGGGCCCCATTTCCGTGGACGGGTCCAGTCCGTTGCCTACTTTCAGGGATTTCACGCGATCCACAAAGCGCGACACAAACTCGTGATAGACGCTTTTGTGGACGGCGATCCGGCTGGCTGCCGTGCAACGCTGCCCCGTCGTGCCGAATCCGCCCCAGACCGCGCCGTCCACCGCCAGATCGAGATTGGCGTCCTCCATGACGATGATGATGTTCTTCCCGCCCATTTCCAGGCTGCAATGCTTGAAATCCGGGGCGCAAGCTTGCGCGATGAGCCGCCCGACCGCGGTTGAACCTGTGAAGCTCACAACCGGCACATCTTTGTGCTGCGAAAGAGGAGCGCCTGCATTGGGTCCATCTCCGCTTACGAGATTCACAACACCTCGCGGCACACCGGCTTCTGTCAGCACCTGCACCAAGTGATAGGACGACAGCGGCGTGTCTTCGGCAGGTTTGAGAACCACGGTGTTTCCGCTGACCAATGCAGGCATCATCTTCCAAGACGGAATGGCCATGGGAAAATTCCACGGCGTGATCATGCCACAGACACCGATGGATTGACGCACGCTCATCGCAAACTTGTTTGGCAACTCCGAAGGCGTGGTTTGTCCAAAAAGCCGCCTTCCCTCGCCCGCCATGTAATAGGTCATATCAATGGCTTCTTGCACGTCGCCGCGGGTCTCTGCCAGGACTTTGCCCATCTCGCGGGTCATGTCTTTGGAAAAATCTTCTTTGCGCTGCAGGAGCATTTCCGCGGCGCGAAACAAGATTTCGGCACGCTTCGGTGCGGGCACCAGACGCCACGTCTTGTAGGCTGCTTTCGCGGCGTCCACCGCGGCGTTCACATCTTCGTCCGTGGAAGACACGAACATGCCGATCAATTCATCGGTGTTGGCGGGATTGCGATTTTCGTAGGCTTTGCCGCTCCGGGATTCCACCCATTCGCCGTTGATGAAATTCTTGAACACTCGTGGCGCAACTGCCGTAGCCATACTTCCTCCTCAATTCCTCAGACTCGCTGCTATGTTTGCCGTCTGGTCCTCTGCGGGCGCAAACGCGGGTCATTACAGCGCGGAAATGAAATTCTACCGTCGCTCGCAGGAGCGGTCAAATTGGGGTTGATGCCGCAGCAAGGACGCTTGCTCAGGGCAAGCTCCTAGATTATTTGCTAACCGATTTTTCTGCTCGGCGAATCGCCACAAGACCCAGGAGGATAATTCCTCCCCAGATGCCGACAGCCAAGGCAAGCGAATCAAGCGACTTTGATAGCTGCTGCTGATTCACCTGCGTTATGTAATCTCGATCAGTAACGATTTTTTCGTAGGTGCGCGGATCGCATCCGCCATAGTAGGTAACAGAAAGGAACGATATGAGCGCGAAAAGAACCAAGCTGATGGGAAACGATCTCCTGAGCAAGTCTCCCCACTTCCTCTGGGGCACGGCATCGGCGATCCCATTTACGGAGCGACGCAGCCATACGCAGGCTCCCCAACCGAACAAAAAACACAGTAAACCAGCCGCGAGATAGGAAACGATGAGGTAAGTTTCGTTACTCATTTTTCGGCTTCAGAACTACGACCAGAATCGTCACCACAGCCACGTAAGCCAGAATTATCAAGATAAGGTTATCGAACACTCCGGAAATATCGGTGGCAACGGCCCACACGTACTCCATGAAATGAGCGTCTGGTTTTTGATGGATCCCGCTGACAACTTTGGAAAGCGCCGTACAAAAAAGAACCAGAAGAAGAGCGCGCATGTAAAAGGAAGTGCCAGCGGGGATGCGGACTACTTTGTCCAGAAGCTCGCGGAGGCTCTTGCCAAGCAGGTTATAGATAATCAGGATGACTGTAACGGAGATGACCAGGTCGAAGAGAAATGCAGCAGCGTTGTAGGCAGGCACTGTTCCCCACCTCCCGAATGAACCATCGGGCTAGACCGTACGGCACTCGCTCAACGGTGTCAAGCTCAGTTGAGGATTGAAACATGTCGCAGGCATTCCCCTCTAAGATGGGAGTAAGCTAATTGGTGAAATGAAGCGCCCCGTTTTTCGCGGTTGACTTGCGTGTTTCCTGGTAGAGGGGTCCCTCTACTTGATCGTTCTCGCCGCGGTCGCCATCCGGCGTCTGTTCCAGTCCCCGGTCTAAATGCCTCATTTGCCAGGCCTTACTCGCAACCTCTCGATGCCTAAGAACGAGGCTGCGCAAGTGGCTGATTCCCTTGGCTTTATAGGAACTTTCGTTGCGCTTCGCTCGCGCAGAGAAAGTGGCGAGTCTGTGACCGGCGGCTAAAGCATGTATCTTCAATGTCTTACGCTATAGTCAAATATAATTCTTGACAACGCGCCCCACTTGTGATAGGCTTATTCTCGTAAGAAAGTGCGCCCCGACGCCCGTCGGGGCTTTTTTGTTTTTGGGGCACGGTTTCGGGCAGCGGCCAGAATTCCCGTGCCTGTTCCCTGTCACGCGCCTACGGCGCTTGCCTTCAGGAGGGGCACTATGCCCCCAGAGCTTACGCGCTGGGCTAATGTTGTGACGCGCCTCCGGCGCTAGCGCTAATGTCCGTGTTCCGTTTCTGGGTTCTATGCTCTTCTCTCTATGATCTCTGTGTTAAGCCTCTGTCTTTTCTTGCGCTGATAGCTGTCAGCTCTCAACTTCTTCTTTCAGGACCAAAAAAATGAACAACACAAAAGTGAATGCTGCACAGGTGTGGAAACAATTTGAAGACCTGCTGGCGCCAAAGCTCAATTTTTCGAGGACCGACCGGGCGATCTACTCGCATCTTTTTCGGCATAGCCGACTCGAAGGCAAGCTGAAGTTCCGGTTCTCGATTGCGTGGCTGGCGCGTGGTGTGGGGCTCTCGATGAAGGCTACACGCGGCTCGGTACGCCGCCTGGTTGCACGAGGCGTGCTCGGTCTGGTCGAGCGGAACTGCCGATCCCAGCACGTGGTGCGGGTGCGTCTCCCCATGGAGATTAAAGGAGTGCGGGCCACGAGAAAATCAGCGATTCTCCCACCACACCCTGCCTTTGCCAAAATCGAGGAAGCGGATTTCATGGAGAAGCAAGTTCTGCGCAGCTCCCTCCACGAACGCGAGGGCGGCACCTGTTTTTATTGTTTACGCCGGATCACGGGCGACCGCCGGTGCCTGGACCATGTTGTGCCGCAGGCGCAAGGCGGCGGCAATTCCTACCGCAACCTGGTGTCTTGCTCCGTGGATTGCAATTCACAAAAAGGAGAGCAGCCGGCAGAGGAGTATCTGCGCTGGCTGTTTCGCGGGCGACGCTTGAGCGACGCCGAACTGGGCGGTCGCCTTCGCGCGCTGGATGATTTGGCCGCCGGGAAGCTCAAGCCGCCACTTCCCGGCCCTCGGAGCGCGTAGAAGGCGATAGCCACGCACAGATAAATGTGACTAACGCCGCGGCGCTTATATATAATCCGGCCCATCATGGCAAACCGAGAAACGCTTTACCAGGTTGCCGACCGAGTCGCCACCATCACTCTCAACCGGCCCGACAAACTGAACGCCTGGACGGCCATTATGGAGGGCGAAGTCCGCGCCGCGATGGCCGAGGCGGAGCAAGACGAAAACGTTCGTGTGATTGTTCTAACTGGCGCCGGGCGCGGATTCTGCGCGGGCGCGGATATGTCACTCTTGAGCACGGTCGCAGAGAAGGGACTCGACGAAGCACGGCGGGCCCAGGCAGTGCAACCTGAGAGTGGAGGCCGCGAGGGTGCGCGAGCGGACTTCCGGAAAAAATACTCGTATTTTCCGGCGGTTACCAAGCCGGTGATTGCGGGCATTAACGGCCCGGTGGTGGGTTTGGGCCTGGTGATTGCCCTGTACTGCGATTTGCGTTTTGCGTCCGATGGAGCTCGATTGGGCACAGCGTTTGCCCAGCGGGGACTGATCGCCGAGTACGGTATGGCATGGATGTTGCCGCGGCTGGTGGGACACGCCAACGCGCTGGATCTGTTGTTTAGCGCAAGAATGATTGACGCCGCGGAAGCGCTGAGAATGGGCCTGGTGAATCAGATCTTTCCGCAAGAATCGTTTTTGGAAAGCGTGCAGAAATACGCGATAAATCTGGCCGCGAACGTCAGCCCGCGGTCTCTGCGCGTGATGAAGCGTCAAGTTTATGACGCGATGTTCCAGACACTCGCGGAAGCGTTTGCGATTTCCGAGCAGGAAATGCTGGCGAGCCTGCAATCCGAAGATTTCAAGGAAGGCGTGGCGCACTTCATCCAAAAACGGGCTCCGGCTTTTACTGGCAGATAGCCTCCGGCAAGCTCATTCCGCCACTTCCGGGTCAGGGTAGGCAGCTAGCAAAAGCCAGCCCCACCCTTTGCAAGAAACAAAAGCGCAAAGGGTAGGCCACCCCGGACACTTTTGCGGATCGATGTAGGCGTGCTCGCTAAGGGCGCCCCACCCGCCACTTCCGGGTCAGGGATAGGCAGCAAACCCTTCGACTGGCTCAGGGCAAGCGGCAGCCCCACCCTTTGCAAGGAACAAAACCGCAAAGGATGGGCCACGTCAGATTGCGTTACGATCGGTGGTCCGCGTGGTCGTTAAGGGCCTGCCACCCGCGTTCGAGCTTTCCAATCCGAAAGAGAGCCCTCAACGGTAGAATCAACCCAATCAACATGAGTGAAAACATAATTGGGTTGATGAGGGAGACTCGTGCCAAGCCATCTTGGCGCCACGCGGATACGATCCAGTCTTTTAGTTGACCTGACGAGACAGGACCTATGTGGAGTCGAGATATCATCATAATGGGGAACGCCCAGACCCACACAATGACGGCCATTATGATCCACGCCACCCGACTTCCCGCAACCAGCCATGTCCAGATAACAATGAGCGCTACAATGATGACTGTAATGGAAGCGAGGCCTGCGGTTTGGGTCATGTCGTCCGAGGCCCGAACGCACCTGATCATGTAAGGCAGAAGCCAGAAAAACGCCGGTGTGAGCAGTAAACTAGAGACCAGGAAAATGTTAGGACGAATTCTCAAAGCCCGCCTCCTTATTGTTGGAAACAATGTAGCGGAGCGTGTTGAAAAACACATAACACTAGTCGCGACGAAAGAGCAACTTGGGAACTTGGGGACAGCACACACGACGAGGGTAAGGACCGATCCAGATGCGACTTAGGTTTGTAATGACTTGCGCGGCGAATGCCTACCTGTTCCTGTTCATTCAGGTTGTCGCAGCCAGACAATTGAATGACCGATGCGTGTATCCGACCGGCCTGCGTGAAGAAATGGCAAGGAAATATCCGGGCACACACCCTATCAGATGGCAAGATCTGGATGAGTACGACCGACAGCAGTTTCAGAAGGGCATGGGTGCTCGCTGTCCTGGTCTCCTGAAGGTCAATTTCTATGGCGACGGAAAGCCAACCTGGGCTATTGGTTTGGTTAAAGGAACTGGTTCGAACCGGAGAGTGGAGCTTGTCGTGGCGCACCAACTCGGCAAGGAATGGGAGATGCGTTCGTTACTGACATTCGATGGGGCGGATTCGCCGGTCATCATGAGCCAGGGTCCAGGTGAGTATACAGAAGACCCCGGGGGAACCACGATTCAAGCCAAGAACCCGGTGATTATCTTTATAAATTGGGGATCCTGGGCGTTCACTTGGAAAGACGGCCAAGTGAGAAAGATCATGCCTTGACAATGACGCATCGCAGCATTCTCTTGCGTTGTCGCGTTACCCGTTGCGACTCTCGACCTACAATAGATGTATCTTAAGCCCATGAAATTCCGATTATTGGCGACGATGATGGCCGTTCTTGCCGGCGCTCACACAGCGCGGGCACAGGCGACGTTTTCGCCGGAAACGGATAATGCCGCGCTGCGTTATTGGTCTGCTTTGGTGGAGGTGCAGGAACCGCCTCATGATGATGCGACGCAGCATTTGTTCAGCGAGACGATCACTGGACGGGTTGCGTGGGACGAAACAAAACTTGGGTCGATTCTGGATTTCAACCTCGACGCACTTCGAACCATGCAGCAGGCCACGAAGCTTCCAGTGTGCGACTGGGGATTCGACTACCGACACGGGGCGAGGATGCCGGTTGAGTTTGGTATGAGAGCGCGGCTGCTGTCTCGTTTGAATGCACTCCAGGGAATACGCGAGATGGCGCATGGCGATTCGCGAACGGCCGTAGATACGTGGCTGGCTGGGGTCCACTTTGGGCAGGATATGTCACGCGGCGGCCCTATGATTACGGCGCTTATAGCCCATGCAATCATTCTGGATAACCTGCAACGGCTTGTCGACAGCGCCCGGCAGGGAAAATTGAACGAGGAGCAGAAAACAGAGCTGTCTGTTGTCGTGGAAACGATCCCGGAGGATGGTTTCGATTGGGGAGCGGCATGGGGCGTGGAATTCGCGATCGGAGACCAGTATCTTCAAAAATCACGAACGACGGGCAAGCCGGAAAGAGATGACAAGATTCGTGGGTACGAGGAATACATGCTGGCGGCGCAGGCCGCGCTACGTGAACCTCCGGCTGAAGCAAAGTCCCGAATCGCTGATTTGGAGTTAAAGCTTGGCCGGCTCGGCAAGGTGGAACAGATCATGATTCCAGGCCTTCGTGTACCTAATGAAGCGCGAATCCGCCTGGCAACAGCTCATCAGGAATTGATGCAAGCGCTCTCTGCGAAGTAGCGCTTGGACTCCTTCCTCTACTGTCCGCCGATAATGCTCGTACTCTTCGACCAAGGCACGCGAGTTCCCACCGTTAATCGTCTGGACGCAAGAGCTACTGTCGTCAATCTCACCGATGTCACCGCTGGTACACTCACAGAAAACGGGGTGAATCCAATGCACAACGGTAGTCGCGCTGCATGGGTATTGTTCGCGGCGGCATTACTTCTGTCTGGCGGGTGCCGAAAGACGGCCGAGACAGCCGCAGATACGAAAGCCCCTCCGGCCGCTGCGGCCGAGCCGCCGCAACGGACGCACCGGATGTTCATGAACGGCATCTCACCTCTGATTGTCAGCGTGTCTCCGGAGACGGTCAACATCTACAAGGGCCGCGCGTTAGACCAACGCTTCACAGTGACGTACGAAATTGGCGGTGCCGAGAAAGTGACGAAGGCGGCGATCTCCGTCCGCTCAGAGGACGGAGGACAGTTGCAGAGGCTGGACGTTGCTGTGGAGCCCCGCGCGCAGGTGGACTTTCTTCTCAGTGCCAGTTCTTACGATCTAGGGCCAACAGTGCGCTTCCGCGTGCGCTGCCCCACCGGGGACACGGACTGGTACACGATGGGCATCTTGCCGACCGGCGTCTCTTCGGAGATTTCAACCCCGCAAATTGGAAATGTCACACCAGGTTACATCGCCGCAGGGAATTCTCGTCCTCCAGGCAGCGGAGTTCCTGTCACCATCTGGGGCGCACACTTTACGCAAGGGTGTACGCCTGAGGCAACGGTGGATTGGACCCCGATTGAGCTGAAGAATGTTCTCATTCTCAACAGCCAAATCAGCACTTTGCTTCTGTACAGCGATTTGCAGGGGCGCCCCGTATCCGCACGCCATCTCTCGGTGAACCTGGAGGTGACCAGCACGACGGGGACGGTTAATGAGGATACTTTTCAGTTGAATTTCAAAGATTGATTTCGTGCAAGACATTCGAGGAATGGGCTCTTGACGAGCGGAGCTGAGTTTTCGTTTTGTCTGTGACCACGGCGCCGGCTTTCATGACCCATTTCACCTTGGAAATTGCGACGTCGATGTCTGCGAGCGGGTCGCCTTCGACGGCGACTAGGTCGGCAAAATAGCCCGGCGCGACGGCGCCGAGTTCTTTTTCTTTGCCCAATAGTTCCGCGGCGTTGGTTGTGGCGGTGCGCAGGGCTTGCTCCGGTGTCATGCCCGCTTTCACAAACCAGCCGAGCTCGCGAGTGTTCTGGCCAAACATCGTGTAAATCGCGTCGGAGCCCATCGCGAATTTCACGCCAGCCTTGTGCGCTTTGCGCGCCGTCTCCAGATTGCGCTCGATGAACGCTTTCGTCTTCTCTTGAAAACCGTTCGCATAGCCAATCTTCTGCCAGTTATCCAGGTAATAGCGGTTGTGATCGATGGTGGGAACGTAAAACGTGCCGCGTTTGGCCATCTCCGCAATTGTCGCATCGTCTAGATCCGTGGCGTGCTCCAGCGAGTCGGTTCCCGCGCGCACCGCGTCGCGCGCGCCGGCCGGTCCGTAGGAATGAATGGCGATCTTTTTTCCGAATTGGTGCGCCATGTCCACCGCTGCTTTGATTTCTTCGTAGTTGTACGTTTGAAAGCCCGTGACATCGTCGTCCGTTCCCGTGGATGCGTACATCTTGATCAGGTCGACTCCGGCAGCGATCTGCTGCCGCACAACGCGCAGTACTTCAGGAACTCCATCGGCGACGCCGCCGGCGGGCGGATTCAAACCGGGTTTGTACGGCGTACTCGTGATCGTGAGGCCGTAGCCAACGACAAACATGCGCGGGCCAATCATTTCGCCGCGATTGATTAGGTCGCGCATGGCGATGTCCATGTACTGGTCCGCGCCCAGGTCGCGCACGGTGGTTACGCCTGCTTCCAGCGTGCGCAGGGCTCCCTTGCGCGCGAGGAAGACGGCAAAGCCCGGGTTAACGTTGTTGAGCTGTTTGAGCATGGGCTCGCCGGGAGTCTCGTCGGTGTAGATGGTCATATGCGTGTGCGCATCGATCAGCCCGGGCAAGCCGGTGTATTTCGAGAGATCGATGACCTCCGCACCTGCAGGGATCGCCGCGGCATCGGTCGTCACGGTGCGAATCCTGTCGCCCTCCACGATGACAATGGCGTTTGTCCACAGCTTTCCTTTGGCGTCCCAGAGCTTGCCGAAGCGGATGGCCTTGACGGGTTTACTTTTTGAGTTTTCCTGAGCGCAAAGGCCGGCGACCAAGCTTCCACCGAGCATTATCGCCAATAAGAACCGAATCTTTTTCATCGGGCAAACCCCTTTGCGGGCGCACTCTTCCGCCGCGCAACTCCAGACTTCTAATGCAGTTGTTTCCCGAAAGCAACCAGAAACGGCGATCTGAGATGGTGCACGCGCATCTTCAGCGGCGCCTGCTGGTTTCACTTTTGCTAGTATACCTTTCGTCAGCGGCCGTTGTTTGGCGATAGACACCACAAATTTCCGATTGCTACTCTGACGAGAGACGGATTTACAAGTCCTTCAAATCACCTTTCTGGTCAAGGAGCTTTCATGTTGAATCGATCCTCGGTGCTAGTTGCTTTTTTAGCGATCGTTCTGCTTCTCGCTATCGCGCCCAGCGGCGCTCAAGCGCAGTGCGACAACCCCAAGACCAGCGCGCAACGCGCGCAATGCGTGGGCGACGAACTGCGCGGCGCGGACCGTACAATCAACCGCGTGTACGGCGACCTTATGAAGTCCCTCACTCCGGCGGATCGCGTAACCCTGCGAACTGATCAGCGCGCCTGGATCAAAATGCGCGACGAGAACTGCGGCTTGACCTGGAGTAAGGGCGACCGCGAAGCCTGGCTCGCTGACCTCCTGAAGGATTATCAGAAGACCGTGTGCGTGGTCCGCCTGACGAATGATCGCGTCCAGGCACTCTACGGCTATCAGAAATCCAATGCCATCGTAGCGCCTGCGGCTCCCGCAGCCGGCTCCGATTCAACGCCTGTTTATGACCTCTTCACGCACGAGCCGCAAACCAAAGGCAAATGGTATTTCGAGGTAAAAGTCGACGAACCCGCCATTCAGAAACTGGCGGAAGCCACGTTCTCTACGGGGGTACTACAGGCCGTTGCCGATGAAGCGGCCACCAATGAGCGCGGGGGATCCTACGGAAGCCTCATCACCATTCGCCGCATTGATAAGAACGTCGAAATCTACACGCTCGGCTACGCGATCGACTTGGACAACGGCAAACTGTACACCAGCATGAACGGGCAATGGGACGAAGGTGCTCCCGGCAGCTCCGGAGGCCTCGACCTTATCCGGGGACGTGCCTACAAGGGCGAGTTGAGTTCCAGCGTTTCGATAAACCCATTTCTGAGCGCTCATATGCTCGACGTTAATTTTGGGGATCGTGCCTTCGCCTATCATCTTCCCGACGGCTACAGCCCCCTGCAGCCGCACTAGGGTCCCAGCGCCAAGGACACAGCCGCGCGCAGCCGCTTGCTGCTCAGACAAGAGACGCATGCACAGGTCCCGAGAATCGAGATTCTTGGTTAAGGAGCATTCATGCTGAATCGATCCTCGGTGCTAACGGCCCTCATCGCGATGATTTTTCATTTCGCCGTCACGCCCAGCGGCGTCCAAGCCCAGTGCGACAATCCGAAGACCAGCGAGCAACGCGCCCAGTGCGTCGGTGACGAACTGCGCGGCTCAGACCGCACCATCAACCGTGTCTATGGCGACCTCTTGAAATCTCTCTCTCCCGATGACCGTATTGCCCTTCGCAACGATCAGCGCGGTTGGATCAAGATGCGCGATCAAGAATGCGGCCTTACCTGGAGCAAGGGCGACCGAGAAGCATGGCTCGCCGATCTCCTGCGCGACTATCAAAAGACTGTATGCGTTGTGCGCTTTACGAATGACCGTGTCCAGACGCTTTACCAGTATCAAAAATCCAATAGCATCTCGCCGGCTGCGCCCGCGGCTGCTTCCGATGCGGCACCGGTTTATGATCTATTCACGCTAGAGCGCAAAACCAATGGCAAATGGTATTTTGAGGCCACGGTCGACGAGCCTGGCATCCAAAAACTAGCGGACGCGACCTTTTCCATCGGCGTCCTCCAGTTGGTCATCGAAAATGGCGTAGTGAATAAGCAGGGAACAATGAGCGGAAGCCTCGTTACCATCCGCCGCACTGATAACAACGTCGCACGCTACGCACTCGGCTACGCGCTCGATCTGGATAACGGCAAGCTGTATGTCAGGAAAAATGGAGAATGGGAAAACGGAGTTCCCGGCAGCTCCGGCGGCATCAACCTAACCCCAGGTCGTGAGTCCGTTGGCATACTATATTCAAGCGTGGCGATCGATTCCTTTCTCAAGTCCCGCTTACTGGATATTAATTTTGGGGATCGAGCCTTCGCCTATCATTTGCCCGACGGATACAGTCCCCTGCGAGCCCACTAGACTGCGGGGGACAAGTGAACGTGCCGCACGTCACCGAAGTTTGTTTCGTCAATGCACCATGAAGAAGATCGCTGAAAAAGCGAATTTGCCTCTACCGCTGGTCCTATAACTAAAGAACTACAAGTAATCCTGGACCCGTAAAATCCGAGCAAACTCCAGGACAGCTTTTTCGAGGTGTCCAAAAACCTGTCCTTTGGGCCGTTGTTTCGCCCGGCCTTTTCCGCTATTAAATAAGCATATCTTCCTGGCGGTTGTTGTCCCGCACCGCCTGTTCGGGCGAATTCTTTTGGTACGAATGGAGCCCTCATGCCTGGCCAACACAGAATTGTCTCGCTCGCACTTGTTGTGTTTGCTTCTTGCTTCCCTTTTAGCTCTGCCGAGGCGCAGTCGGTAACCGGCAGCCACGCGCGGCCCCTGATCACGCAGAGTATTGATGACGAGAGGCTTGTGGAGTTGCACGGCAATACGCGACCGGAAGCGAAGGCCGAGCATGATCGCGGGCGAGCGGGCGATGATGTTTTACTGGAACATATGCTGCTCCAGCTTCGCCGGCCTGCGGAGAAGGACACGGAACTTCAGGAATTCCTGGACAGTCTCCACGAGGAAGGGTCACCAAATTTCCACCGCTGGATCAGCGCGCATGAATTCGGGGAGAGATTCGGCCCATCCGATCGGGACCTTGATAAAATCACCGACTGGCTCGAGTCGCACCATTTCCAAGTCAACGTAGTTTATCCCAGCGGCATGGTCGTCGACTTTAGCGGCACCGCCGGCCAGGTGCGGAAAGCATTCCACACGGAAATCCACCAGCTTGACATCAATGGCGAGAAGCACTTGGCCAATATGAGCAATCCGCAGATTCCTGGGGCGCTTTCATCCATCGTAGTAGGCATCGTGTCGCTGCACGATTTCTCGCCTCACGCTATGCACCAGATGCACCAGGCGCGGAATCAGTTCACATTCCCTGATCCTTTCGGCGGCACCGCATTTGCCCTCGTGCCGGCGGACCTGGCCACCATCTACAATTTGAACCCGCTCTTCAACGCGGGGAATTCAGGGCAAGGCCAGACGATCGCGCTTATCGAAGATACAAACGTCTTCACTCTTTCGGACTGGACTTCCTTCCGATCGGTTTTTGGCCTGTCCAGCTACACGGGCGGTTCGATTGCCGCGGTTCACCCGGCGCCTCCCAGTGGAACAAACAACTGCAAGAATCCCGGAGTTGTTGCTCCCAATGATGCGGAAGCTATACTCGACGGCGAGTGGGCTAGCGCAGCGGCCCCCAGTGCGGCCATTAAGATGGTTTCTTGCAAGGATACCAACACCACGTTCGGCGGTCTGATCGCTGTGCAAAACCTCCTCAACGCCAAGAGCGGACCCCCGCCAATCAGGAGCATCGGCTACGGCCAGTGCGAGGCCGTTAACGGCGCGGCCGCCAACGCCGCCTATAACTCGGCTTATCAGCAGGCCGTCGCGGAGGGCGTGTCCGTTTTCGTTGCTGCGGGAGACAGCGGCGCGGCAGGCTGTGACAATAGCGTTGCGGCAGCGACCAGCGGTATCGCGGTCAATGCGTTTGCGTCAACGCCGTATAACGTCGCCGTGGGCGGAACGGACTTTAGTGACAGCTATTTCGGCACCAATGGCAACTACTGGAATTCGACCAATACCCCGACCTTTGGTTCTGCCCTTTCCTACATTCCGGAAATTCCGTGGAATGACTCCTGCGCTGGCGCGCTGATTTCGAACTTCGAAGGTTATAGCCCAACGTACGGTTCAACAAGCTTGTGCAACGACCCCTCCGTTGGTCCATACCTGCAAACAACGGTCGCGGGTGGCGGAGGTCCAAGCGCCTGCGCCAGTGGCACGCCTTCCGTAAGCGGAGTTGTGAGCGGAAGCTGCAAGGGTTGGCCCAAGCCCTCATGGCAATCGGTACTCGGCAATCCCGCAGACGGCGTTCGCGACACCCCGGACGTTTCCCTTTTCGCGGCGGACGGGCTGTGGGGCCACTACTATGTCTTTTGCTGGTCCGATACGGCGAATGGCGGCGCAGCGTGTACAGGCGATCCCAGCGGCTGGGTTGGGGCCGGCGGTACGTCGTTTGCCTCTCCGATCATGGCGGGTATTCAAGCGCTCATCAACCAGCGCGCCGGTGCACCCCAGGGCAATCCAAACTCTGTCTACTACAAGCTAGCGGCTGCGGAGTACGGCTCCGGGGGCAACAATTCTTGCAACTCCTCGAACGGCCCCGTCACCGGCAACGCTTGTGTGTTTTATGACGTCACCCTGGGAGACATGGACGTAAACTGCACGGGCACTCACAATTGCTATTTGCCTTCCGGCACTGCGGGGGTGCTGTCCACTTCCAACAGTTCATTTGCTCCGGCGTATGGCACAAATTCCGGGTGGGACTTCGCAACCGGCATCGGAAGCGTCAATGCCACCAACCTGGTAAACAACTGGCCCGGGGTTACTCCCATTGCCGGTTTCAGCCTCACGGCCTCGCCAAGCAGCCTGACTCTCGTGCAGGGAACGAACGGCACGAGCATCATCACGGTCGTTCCGATTGGCGCCTTCACTGGAAACGTCACGTTGTCCGCATCCGGCATGCCTTCCGGAGTAACAGCCTCTTTTAATCCGGGCAATACGGCGACCACCAGCACTCTAACGCTTGCCGCAAGCAACACGGCCACTCTTGGTACGGCTACAGTCACCATTTCAGGCACTTCAGGCACACTGACAAACACCGCCACGGTTTCACTTACTGTAAATGCGGTGCCGAACTTCAGCCTATCAGCAACGCCTGCCAGCCTTAGCCTGACGCAAGGATCCAGCGGCGCGAGCACGATCACAGTGACTCCGCAGAATGCTTTCACCGGCAGCGTAAGCTTGAGCGCGTCCGGTTTGCCTAGCGGCGTAAACGCGTTCTTCTCCCCGCCCAGCACGACGGGCACCAGTACGCTGACTCTTGCCGCAAGCAGTACCGCTTCCACGGGCAGTTTTAATGTCACAGTAACGGGAACATCAGGCAGCTTGTCACACTCAACTACAGTCACGCTCAGTGTGACTGCAGCGACTCTTTCTCTTCCCCCAGGATGGTTTGATGGAGATGTGGGTCCAGTCGGGCCTGCAGGTAGCGCCAGCTATTCCAACGGCACGTTTACGGTCAAAGCCTCCGGCCAGTACATCTGGGTCACCTCCGATGGCATGAACTTTGCCTATCAACCCTTGTCCGGCGACGGCACCATCGTCGCGCGCCTGCTCACTCTGCAGGGTGGCGCCGCTACTGATTCCAGTGGCGTAATGATTCGTGAGTCGCTCGACCCGAGCTCCACCCACATGTACTCGGCGTTCGGCCAAGCAGGCATTTGGACGGCCTTCCGCGCCACCACCGGCGGAAGCACCACGGGCCAGTCCATCAACGGGATAGCTCTGCCTTACTGGGTGAAAGTAATTCGCAGCGGCAACAACTTCAGCGGTTTTGGTTCGCCTGACGGCGCCAACTGGACGCAGATCGGGCCGACACAAACCATCTCCATGGCGCAGAACGTGTACATCGGGCTGGCCGTGAGCAGCGACAACAACTCACTGCTGGCCACCGCCACGTTCGATAACGTCTCGATCTCGACAGCCGCGGCTCCAGCGCCAAACATCTCCAGTATTTCCCCAACCAGCGGTCCGGCTGGCACTCAGGTAATAATCTCCGGCTCCAACTTTGGAGCTTCGCAAGGCAGCAGCGTGGTGACCTTGGGCGGCGCGGCTGTCACCGTTAATTCGTGGGGCGCCTCTTCCATTACCATCACGATTCCCTCGGCAGCGACCACTGGGCCACTGGTGGTTACGGTGGCGCCAAGCATGACCAACAGCAATCCGGTTACGTTCACGGT
>Ga0210410_10001194_pt1 | contig 24957 bp, 20 predicted proteins | sample IncBWC4MmetaG_FD_161058 | JGI IMG/M metagenome (GOLD analysis project Ga0210410, IMG submission 161058) | Forest soil microbial communities from Barre Woods Harvard Forest LTER site, Petersham, Massachusetts, United States - Inc-BW-C-4-M | ecosystem: Environmental > Terrestrial > Soil >... | reverse complement strand
AAGACGAGCGGAAAGCCCTTCGTTCTCTCCACCGAGAAGTTCAACCAACGCATGAGCAACGGCTCTGCTCAGATTAGAGCGCTTTTCTGAGGGTACTTGGGCGCGAACGGCATCCCGAAAAATGCCATGAGAAAACTCCCACTGCTGAACTACGTTCTCAGACGGTGGTGGGAGAAGTTCGAGGCGTCGCACGATTCCATGTTTCGTGCGAAGGGATCGCAGAGCCTCTTCGACTTCATCGGGCGTAAGTTGCAGTACTTTCGCGATAATGATTGGATGGAATTGCTTGCCTTCAATACTGGCAGCTTTCAGGATGTCTCTCCACAAAGGTCTGAGGCCAAGCAGGAACTCATCGACCTCTTTCTCCTTATCTTCCGGAGTAAATCGAAGGATTTGCTCTCTACTCCACAGCAATTCAACATCATTTGAAGTCTGCCTAGTCGCGCCTGCCCTCATCAGTCCGTCGAGCCTCAACTGAATATTGAACGGAGTACCTCCGGACCACGCCAACAAATCGTCAATAAACCAGTGAGCAGCTTGAAAAGACCGTCCCCATTTTTCATGAAGAAGTAGCCTAGTTTCCTGCTTGTTGAACGGTTCCAGCGCCAACGTCTTCGCATTGGCTGTGGCCAAGTTTTCAATAATCCTTTTGAGGTCGGACGCAGCCTCAAGAGGCCGGAATTCGCAAATCATTAAAAGCGCTCCTGGATTATGCTTGGTGATTAGCTCAATCAGGTCAATCGATTGTCTGCTCGCGCGGTGAACATCTTCGAATACCAACACCATTGGATGAATTTCTGCGTAGGCCGAAAGTATCTTTAGCATTTGAAGGTCGATATCAATGCTTGAATTCGCTCCTCTCACAAGCCCAAGTGAGACAGGATCGGGATTCTTCCAGAACGGAGCATCAATCGATCGAATGAGGTTGGGGGCTTGGCTTGTCAAGTGAGTTAGCATTTGGCGAAACGGGAAGAACTCCCCTCCCACCTCCGGACAGCTGACCCATGAAGCAAAAGTGAGACTTCGCTGCACGCTCTGCATGAATTCGCGAATGAGCCAGGTCTTGCCGACCCCACGCTCGCCAGTCACTAAAACCGTGCTTCCCTGTCCGGCTGAAGCGGCATTCCACATGCGCTTTAGAACCTCTAGCTCTGAGTTACGCCCCACAAACTGCGATCCGGAATCCTTGGCAACGGCAGCGCGCACTGACATATCGACACCTGTCGCGTGGACAACTATGTCTTCCAATCGGCAGTTCAGCGCTTGGGCGACATCCCACATCGTTCGCGCGCGGACCCTCTTTCCATTCTCTAGGTTGTCGATAGTCCTGACGTGACAACCCACTTTTTTTGCAAGTTGTTGTCTAGTAGAGAGATTCCGCTCTGCGCGAAGCCTTGCAATCTCCGGTCCGTTTGGTTGAAGGTAGCCGCTTTTTTCCATTGTGAGCAATTATGCCTCAATTATGACTAAGTTATGAGCATTGCTGTCTCCGAATCAGGGATGGTAGGAGTCTCCCGGGATTGCAGTTGTGACTAATTCGGCCCCATAGTCCATTCAAGTGGGGACGCGCTCCGACCGGTTATCCAGAGCCAGAATGGCGGGTCGATCCTGCGATGTGATCCGAGATTCCAAAGAAGCCGCGAGATCCTCTCCACCTGCTCCTGCGGCCCAAGCTTTACCGGAGACTCTCGTTTGCTCCGGACTCGAAGGGGGAACACAAATGATGCACCGCTCATCCGTTCGCTTAATCTGTCAGGTTTTTGTGATCGGAGTTGTCTTAGTCGGAGTTGCTGCTCTCGCACAAACCACGGAGGGCTTGCGCGGCTCGGCGGGTAAGGACCCACGCTGGAAGTCCGGATGGATTGATTTTGCGCAGCCGACCAACTTCTACAAAGGCGATCAGTTGCGTCTCTCGGTCGGTGGAACTGTGGGAAAGGTTGTTGTGCGTCTGCTGGACGACCCGGGCCGAGCGGATTCGCCGGAGGGCGTCATCGGCGTATTCACGGTCGGAAGCGACCGGATCGTCCGGATCACACTCGATACGGATTACAGGGGTATCCAGCAAATCTCTGTCCACGGAGGGCCCAACCCGTGGAATCTATACGACCTCGGCGGCGGAAACGGCGCCGCAACCTTGAGTGCGGCTCAGGTAATCCGCAGCAACAGGAAATAGGTGCATCGCCACTGGAGGGCTTATGGATTTCGACGCTTTGCTTTCAGCTTCGACTCTTGCGATTTCGGTAGGCGGTCTCGTCCCGATGTTCATTATCAAGGAAGACCGTCGCAAGGAATTAGCGATTCTAATCGTGGTTAGTTTACTGATTGCGTTAACGGCCGTCATGGAAGTTCGGAACCACGAACACGCCAGCCAGGTCCGTGAAATCCAGAACGAGATTGTCGGAACCCTTTCCGGTAATCGATGGACCTCCGACCAGCTTTACAAACAACTGCACTTCCCGCATCGCGACGTTTTCTACGAAGCGCTGTCCGGCGCCGTGGACCAACGCCGCATCCAGCAGGCCGTCGTCGAGGTCAGGATCGACGACGGTCCGCCGGTCGACGTCCGGCTTTACTGGGTGCAGCCCGCCAAAGCGCAAGCGGGAGGAACTGGATCGTCTGCGCCTTGCGGATCGCTCGGATCATACCGCGCCCACACGGGGGTATCTCTGCTACCGACGATTAAGACGGCATGGAAGCCGCGCGTGGGATTGTTTTACGCACCCTTTTTTTCCCTTGCAGCAACTGTTGCCTTGGGACTCCGCCGAAAAACCGAGTCACGCTGAAACAGCCGATATCACGGCTTGGAGGTACCGATTATGGACATCTTGCATCTGTCCCTCTGGGGTCCGTCGCTCGGAGCGGCCGCTGGAGCGCAACAGGGCAATTGCGCCGATGCCTCCCCTAGCTTCCTTCTTATTCCCGCCCCTCCGCTCCCACTGAGGCGCGTCTTACAGGGTCTCGGCGTTGACGTCGTCCTGCTCCTGATCGGCCTGGCTCTAGCGGGGTTGTTCAGTAGGAGCGCCGCTGAGCAGGCGACGTTCAACCCGGCCCAGCCGTATGAGAAGCCTATCCAGATCACCTTTTATAACCCGAACCCGGCGAAGAGACGTGCACCCGACGTCTCGCTCTCCGGTGTGAAAGGGGATGAAGGCCGAAGATTCTCACCGTCGCTGAAGACGATACACCCAGCCGCTGCGCCAGCCCTCGATCCACTTCCGACCCTCGTCGCAACGCGGGCCGACCTAGCCGTGCAGGTTCCCGAGAAGTGGCTTCTTCTGCGACCGATGCCTCCAGCGATCCTTCAAATAAGAGTGGGGGCTCCGAAGGCCCCCGCAACTCCACTCCCGAGCCTCGACCCAAGGCCGCCTCGGGCGGCTGCCTTCTCGCAGCACGGGACGAACGCCGACGGTGATCCTCTTGGCGCGCGCGGATCCGCAGCCCGCCTGGCCGATCAGGATGCCGACGCAGAACGCGAGCGACCTCAGCCGCAGCACCCGGCCTTCACTAAGCCCGAGATCTCATTCATGCCAAAGCCGATGTACCCGCCCGCCGCTCTCGCGGCGAGGATTGAGGGCGACGTCATACTGCAAGTCACGTTCGACAAGAGCGGGCGAGTTATTTTCCGGCGCTTCATTCGGCAGCTGCAGAACGCGGAGATGAATTCCGTCGCCCGCGAAACCGTAGAGCGGATCAAATTTGTCCCTGCTATGCGCAATCGGGTTCCCGTAGATTCAGACTCCGTCATTAGAGTTTTCTTTCGCCTTACACAACTCAATATGACCGCCACATTCTAGGAGGATTGCGAATATGAAATGCCTGACTGGTTTCGCACGGCAGCTGTTGGCCGCCCCAATACTTCTCGTCCTTGCTTCGCCCACCCTCTTCGGTCAGGTCTTGGCCCCGCCGTCCGACAGAGATATCTGGCAGATCGGCCGACATGAACTGAAGTCTCTGAATACGTTCCAGCCGAGCCCCAAGGGTTTTCTGATGGAGGTCTACGCGCAATACCTGGGGGCCAAGGGCGAAGTCCTGAAGGATTCCTGGAATGTAGCGCGCATTTCTTGGCATCCAAACGGCCTGACGGTTACAGACCTGGCGTTACCCCCGGCTCGCACGCCACTACCCACATCCAATACCGGCGCGCAGAAGGCTGGATTTTTCCATCTTCACAAGCCGAAAGCGTTGCCTCTCGCGGAATCCCCACTTCGGCTTGAGGGTGTCGCGCCCATGATCTTCCCGGACAGTGGGGGCATAGGGGCAGATCGTTACTCTTTCCAGTACCTCGGAGTTGAGACGCTCAGCAACCTACGCACATGGACCTTCCTCCTGAAACCCAAGGAGTCCGCCGGCCCTGGCGCATTCTCCGGCAAGATCTGGGTTGCGGACCACGACATCGTGAGATTCAGCGGCACCTTCGGGGACCCACCGCCCCGCTCGAAAGGAACCTACATCTCCTTCGATAGCGTTCGCTTCAAGACTCCAAGCGGACGTTGGCTGCCTTGGCGAACGTACCTAGATCAGACGGGCTTGCCGCCATCGGCTCCGGGCCTCGCGCTGCGCGCACGTGCCACTGTGTGGGGCTTCGATTCACAAGCGGAGGATTTAACAGGGACCGCAGGCGTCCAGCCAGACGAAAGCGTTGACTCAACGCACGTGAAGGGAGCGCAGCCCTCCTCCGAAGACGTTTACCTGGACGCGGAAGGTAATCTCATCCGTTGGCTTGGGGGCGTGGGTCTCATGGCGCCTCCGGGTAGGTTCGAGCGCGAGGTTTGCGATCCGATTATTCAAGACATTGTTACGGCGAACCAGATAGTGCTCGATCGGCAATTGAGCTGTCGCATCCTTTTGACCGCGCCCGTTGAGACAGTATTGTTCGAAGGCGTTATCGGGATATCAAAGAGCGTTTTTGATTTGGCTCCCAACTCCGCTACCGTCGCAGTTCTGATTGCCCGGGAAGTGGCGCTGGCGAAAATTCGAAGCAGGCACTTGGATCTGGCATGGGGCCGGCCGGATACACTGATGCTGCACGATGAGCGGGACCTCCTCAATCTTCTGTATTTCACGCCCAATCAGATCGAGCGCGACCAAGCCGACGATCTCGCTCTGGAATACTTGAAGCACCTGAAGCAATACAAGCGCGAGGACCTGGAAACTTCGGCCATCTTCCTTTACACCGCGTCCGAAGCGTGCAAGACGAGACCAGCATTGTTGGCGCCGCGATTCGGCGACGGGCTTCCAGGTTGCGGCCGAGAGGCGCATATCAGCGGGATGGCGCTGCCGGCCCCGCCGGGCTCGGAGCCGAATCCGGCAATGCACATTGGCTCCCGTATCAGAATCAACCCTTGGAGTGATACGGTGAACCTCATCACTGCACAACAGGAGCACGCTCCTTGGGGAGTGATCCCGGAGCCGATGATCCCGGAGATCGCGCCGGACGATCCCGACCTAAACGACGACGGATTTGTCCAGCCTCTTCCGCTCACTCACCGGACGCCACCACCCGCTCTAGCGGGTTCTAAGAGAAAGTAAGTGAACGGCACTTAGGCTTGTTTTGCTGCACTGTCACCACTGCCGTTCGGCGAGTGTGGGATGACCTTCATGACATGACATGCAACGTACCGCATAGAATGCCGACAGGCCCGGATTTCGCACAATGTGGTGGGTCATTCATTTTCCAAAATAGCCGTTCCCCAGGCGTTTGCTCTTTCCTAGTTCGCGACCTGTACGATCAAAGTGCAAGCGAGTCCGCGGCGTTACCAAAGGTATGAGCTACGACTCCTCGCTCGCGGCATCCGGAAAGGCGCCACGAGCTAGGAAACTTGGCGCGGGAGCGCATCGTCGCTACCGGACTGTGGCCCGGAACCGGCCTCCCTAGTCCTCAATAGCCGGATATCGACTGCACATAACGTATCCCGAAAGATTTCTGCCAGCGCCTTCGCAGCTGCTTCGACTTCGGACCCTGTTACTGAAGGAGCCCCGAAAAGAAAGAAGACAACATTCTTGCTTTCCTTCTTTAACAACGTCCGCTGATCCGGGCCCTGGAACACACTCGCGATAATTCCCTCAGCATCCCGAAGAACGATTTCATTTGTCCGGCACCGGACCGTATTTCGAATACCAACGAAAGTCTCCCCTTCCGCTGCCAAATCGCACAACAGGTCGCCCTTCAATGCCGAGAGGCTATGTGCTCCCATCAGCACGCCTGTACTGGTCTCGGCGAGGAGCAATGCCCGCACTAGTGCCCCACCTGACGGCGGCCGCTTGAGGATTCCCTCCAACTGTCTGCGCAGAGGAAAATGCCATCCATTCGATGTAAAGTACTCTTCGAATGCAGCGATCCTGGCAAGTACTCGCTCCAATACATCTCCATTGGCCGCCCTGATTCCTGCATATACCTTCTCAAGGGCCGGTTCCAAACGCTTGCAGTCTACGCCACGTAATGTCACTACTCCCAGAGTAAACTTCCAGGACAAATTACAGACAATTGGACTCATTCCAACTGTTAGCATCAATCGCTTCTCCGTATCATTTAACTTCCCCAAAGTCTTCGCGGCGGCGCGATACGAGAAAAAAGCTCTTGTATTTCGCGCACTTCGCCGAATACTTCCTTGATGAGCTCATAGTCCGGTTCTGTATCCGGAAAGAGAGTGTGTTTCAGATATTTACGTAGATAGGAAGGACCGGCAGTGCCACCGGTTCCGTTCGCTTCGGGCGGGAGGTAGCACAGGGCGAAACTGAGATGCAGCCCACGCCACGACAGCAAGTGGCGATCAAGCCTCCTTGACAGCTCGACGATCTCGTCCCACACCGCGTTGGTCGGATGAGTTCGAGCAAGCACCGACCCAAAGGACGCATAGTCTCGTCCGGCAAATTGCACCAGACTCTGAAGATGACGGATACGTTGATAAATGGGAATCTTTTCGGGATTGAGCCCGAACAACGCGATGTCGAGACGTTGGTATCCGTAGGATTGGACTGCGCTTGCATTGCCCGTGGCATCGCGGAAATCCGCGAAGTGCGATGGTGGCATGCTTTGAAGCACTCGGAACGATTGGTGAAGCATTACTGCGAATGCATTCGCTTGAGAAATCAAGTACGGCGCCGCTTCTGGCATATTCCGTTCGATTGCTTCCACCGCCTGCCGGATGGCAATGTATATTCCTTTGAAGCACAATTCGTCTTCTGCGATCGTCCGCAAAAACAGCACTTCATCGTGGAACTGCGTACGCGGCAAACATGTAAAGTGAATCACGGCGCTCAGCCGGTCTTCACAGTAACCTCGAAGAGTCTTGTGAAAACGTGGTGTCGGCAGATGTGAGTTCACAGAAGCGTTTACCGCAACACTCAGTTCCTTGAGACTGTTGAACTCGCTCAGCAACAGCTGGAGACGCCGGCACGCAATGTCGCGATCCAAGCGACCTGTCGACCACGGTTCGATTCCAACGATGCTTTGCGACTCGAAGCGCGTTAGCTCCAACAGCAGACCGCGCAAACCTGTGACACAGAGAATCTTCTGAGCGTCTAGGTCAAGCCGCTCATCGACATATTCGTCCAAAACGTTGACTCCGGTATACGAGTAGTAGGTGGGAATCGAATTGAGATGCAGCGCTGCTATTGGCTCCGTGATAGCCCTAAGAATTCGAGCCCGCGCCGCATCTTCGCCATTTAAGTGCGCCTTCTCCAGTAGGTCTGCTGCTTTTTCGTGATCGCTAGCGTATCTGGCAATATTAGCCTCGGATAGCATCGCTCTTCCGAGTCGTCGTTGCTCCTCCAGAAATTCGCGCACGTTCCATTCATCCAGCCACTTGTGAGTCAGTCGATCGTTCATCCGCGCCTCCTCTCTCCTACGACCCGAAGCCGAATTTCTCCCTAAGAATTGCGATAGTTTCTGCCGCTCGCTCGGACGCCGTACGACCCCCTTGCCGTAGTAAGTCATGCAGATCGGCAGGCCGTTTTTGCCATGCAGCGAAAGAGTCCGTTGCTTCGGCGAACCGTTCGGCTATCGCAATCGCCAGTAATCGCTTGGCTTCTTCGTATCCGATTGAGCCAGTTGAGTAGCGGCCTCCTAGTTCCTCTACCTGCGCTGAAGTGGCAACCATCGAATAAAGGCGGAAAACCGTGCATGCGGAGGCATCTTTAGGATCCGAAACACCGCGCGAGTCCGTACGTATTTGCTGCACTCGCTGGCGAAGCTGCCGAAAAGTCGAGAAAAGTGGGATGTGATTGTTGCGAGCATGATCCATTTTGGAGCCATCGGTACCCGGGACGGTTTGACTTTGAATTGGTTCCGGAACAGGAAATATCTGAAATCCCATGTGACGATTGGCTGCGCGTGCAATTTGCCGTACTCGCCTCACATTCATTGCTTGATCACGTCCGGCTAGGATTTTCGTAGCCTTCAGCGAAAGCACGTCCGCAGCCATCAAGATGGGATACAGGAGGCTCCCCATGTTTAGAGTTCCAGAGATTTGAGGGCATAGGACGGGATTGCGCAACAGAAGGCTGGCGGGCGTCATGCAGGCGAGAAGCCAGGTCATTTCGGCCAATCCGTGTACTGAAGATTGTAAGAATAGCGAGGTCTTGCTCGGGTTTACGCCAACGGCCAGCAACGCCGCGGTCGTCTCCAGCGTGGTTCTCATCATGTCCGAGCGTCCTCTCCAGGAAGGTGTCGCGTGCAAATCGGCGATGAGGCAATAGGTCTCACCCGGATGCCGATTCTGTTGGTCGACTATCTGTTGTGCGGCACCGAAGTAATGCCCGAGATGAAATTCAGAAATAGGTCGGAGCCCACTGATGGCGCGAGGCTCAAATCGCAGAGTGCTTTCTTGAGGACTATGGACTGGGTTGACGATGGGCATCCAGATTCTCCTCGTATTCTCACTGCGGGTATTATACCTGAACAGAATAAAACACGTCAATGGTATATTAGCGCCATGGAACTGAGGGCCGGATCGTTGAATCCCTTGGGGCAACTTCGCGGTAGCGGCGGCGTCCCGAGCATTTGTTCCGTAGCTGCGGGAGCGTGTTTGCAAAAAGTAGACAATCTCCCCGTTCCGTGACAAAATCCGCCAACCGGAGATATACTCAGCATGAGGACAATTGCATCTGACTCAAGGCGTACAACAAAGACGGCGGCATTCCCATCGCGAATCCCGCCGTCACCCATGCCCGAAGGAGACCCAATGGCTCAAGCAAAGACAAAACGAGGCGAGGAGCGCCTCTACTTCACGCTTGGAGGCTCAAGGAAAATCTACCTCGGAACGCCGAAACATCCGAAGCGCCAGAACTTGAGACAAGCCCTCGCTTACCTAAACGGCAAGATCGGCGAGTACGAAAAAAAGTACGACGCATTGGAACAGATGCTGGTGCCAGATGAGGAGACCGAGACTTTTCGGTCCAAATTCAAGCTGATCGTGTTCGATTTGGACGGCGTCCTATACGACAAGCCATGGTGTGACGTCAGTAGTGAACGATCGGCAGTCAGCAGCTGGGACCTGCTGTTCAAAGAGTTGGAAATTTACCCCATGCACGAAAAGCTTAAGCAGCGATTCGAGGAAGGCGGCTTTAAGTCATACATGGAGTGGACCGAAGCCGCCTGTCACGCGCTGCAAATGGCGGGACTCGATCGCAACACCTTCCAACGTGTAATTGAGCAGCGCCCCTTAATGCCGGGAGCTGAACACGTTTTACGTGTGTTGCAAAAGAGCGATGCGAAAATCGCCGTGGTTACCGGGAGCTTTGAGGAACTCGCGATCCGCCTCAGGAAGAGTGTCGTGCCGCTCGAGTACGGCGCTCATTGTGCGTTTGTGTTCGACGACAAAGGCGCTCTCAAGTCATGGAAGCTTCAAAAGACTGACTACGACGACAAGGGGCGTTTCGTCGCCAGTCTCGGTAGGAAGCTCGGAATTGCCAAGGAATACCGCGCCTATGTCGGAGACGACGTTAATGATATTCCGGCCTTTCAAGAGGTGGGCCTCTCCATTGCCTTCAATGCCGATAAACCGAAGGTGCGCTTGGCGGCCGATGTTGTGATTGAAAGCCGAAACCTGAAGTCCATCCTGCCTCACCTTCAGGACTATGCAGACGCCGCTGAATTGGACGAATTGCAATCCAAACTTGTCGGGCGGCGAACCCAGACGGCGGATGCACTAGCACATACTCGCTAGTTAGTTAAAGCTGAACGAATGGATCCCCGATTGCGAAGACGGGGTCTCTTTCGAGACAACGGTTCAAACAACCGTCGTGGGGTGGAGGGCAGCGGTTGCACAGACCGTTGCGGAACCGTCAGACGGACATCCCTTCGGGTAAGAACCGAAGGCTGCACCCTTCACTCAACTTGATGAGTAAAAATCGTAGTGGGCAAAATTGATAGCCAGAACTCCTCTCCCTTTTCCGCACCCGGAAGAGAGTTTTCGATCAGATCCGGGCACCCGCCTCCTACAGCACGAGCGTAGAGGCGGCTAGTCACGGAAGCGGGAATACGAACGGACCATCGATGCCACGCCTGCCCTCCCATATATTCAAGAATGTGGCGCGTACGCTCGTCAGCAACAGTTGGCGTTGCTCCCTCAGGGTACGCAATGTATACGAAACCGATCTCACCGTCCGGAATTTGCCGGACTGCATCTGCCCATAAGGAAGTCACGCCTCTGGCTTTCTTTGTAAGTGCTACCTGGCTCTCGCTGCGCCAATTCAGACAAACCGGTGACTTGAATTCCTCCACTCCAATCCACCTCGGTGCTTGAACCTCACAAAGCAGGCCATCCCATTCATCTTGCATCGGTCCCCAACCATAGGCACTCTGTAGAAAATCGAAAATCGGGTGAATAAAGCCGTGTTCCCGAGATATTCCTTGAACTCGGAAGCGAGCCAATCCTCCACGTCCCCCAGGTTGTCACTGTCGGGTCGGACTGCGGATCATGTTTTGCCGCTGCAAGTACGTCGCGCCGGAAATCTTCCACTGAAATCGAACTCACCGGTATGCCAAAAGAAGCCTCAATCGCGCCATGGAAGCGGCTTTCTTGAAGTTGCCACCGAACTGCCAAGTACAGTTGCTCCACATGGCTGGCCTCATCCAAATCATACTTCGTCAACCCTAAGCGTCTCTTGCATTCGATCGATGCGGGTACGCCAAGTCCTTCGATCCGATAGTCCGGAACCTTACGAGTTCGGTCTTCTGGAATCAACCGCAGGTTCAAACCGCGTCGAACGCTAGCGGCCCCCACCAACACCTCGTAGATCGTTGCGGTCACCATGCCGTCCGGCATGAATGACAAAGCTGCGAGTTTCCGCGCGGCTTCTGGACCGAGCGCGTTAATTTCCTTTAGGCTATTTCCCAGGATCGCCACCTCTGGCACAAACATCGCTGCTCATGCCCAGTTACGCATCGCAGTTCGCCCCCAAAATGGTGCAGGGAGCAGCTCAACGAAAGAATGCTGCGCCCCGTCTTAGATCGAGGATGCTTGGCTGTAGAATCGTGAGCGACTGATTTCGCTAAAAGTGCAGTGCCTTGATCGCAATGCCAGCCAGAACGGCACCGAGCAAGGGTCCAACCACGGGAATCCCGGCGTAACCCCAATCTGAATCCCGTTTTCCAGGAATCGGCAGGATCGCGTGGGCGATTCGCGGACCAAGATCGCGCGCTGGATTGATGGCATAACCCGTCGTGCCGCCCAGTGAGAGTCCGATGGCCCACACGAGGCAGCCAACGAGATACGGTCCGAGACCAGCTGCGATGCCGGTCGCCGCGACCGCCTTCGCGAAAATTGCTCCGGCGATGAACACGAGAACGAATGTGCCGATGATCTCGCTGATCAGATTTGCGGCGGTGTTTCGAATGGCCGGCGCCGTGCAAAAGACCGCCAGTTTCAAAGAGGCGTCTGGAGTTTCTTTCCAGTGAGGCAAGTAGTGCAACCAAACCAAAACAGCGCCGACGAAAGCTCCCAGCATTTGAGCGCACACGAGCGGCAAAAGCCTCGAGTAGTCTCCCGAGGTGATGGCGGCTCCGAGAGTGACCGCGGGATTGAGAAATCCATCTTTACTCCCGCAAGCAATCGCAGCGAAGACGCCTGCCATCACCGCAAAGGCCCATCCCGCGGTAATCACGATCCAGCCGGATGCTTCACCTTTAGATCGTTTCAGGAGCACGCAGGCGACCACTCCGTCGCCTAGCAGAATCAGAATCAACGTTCCGACAAATTCTCCAAAGAAAGGTGAGGTCATTTTTCTTCTCCAATGAGATGCGTGTGAACCGTGCTGCCTAGGCCCGGGCCGTGGCTCCTCGTTCCTCCACCCAGTTGAAGGATCGAGTCACTGCCTTCTTCCATTCGGCATACAACCGTTCGCGCGTGTCGCTTTCCATGTGGCACTTCCAAACATGGTCCACGCCCCACTGTTTGCGCAATTCGTCCAAGTCTTTGTAGAAGCCGACGGCCAGGCCGGCGGCGTAGCTTGCACCGAGCGCGGTGGTCTCTTTGATCAAAGGCCGGATGACGTCGCGATTGAGAATGTCGGCCTGAAACTGCATCAGCAGCTCGTCTTCCACCATGCCGCCGTCTGTACGGAGGGACTCCAGCTTCCTGCCGGAATCGAGCTCCATAGCCTCGAGCACTTCTCGCGTTTGGTAAGCGGTGGCTTCGAGAACCGCGCGCGCCAAGTGCCCTTTGTTGGCATAACGGGTGAGCCCAGTGATGACGCCTCGAGCGTCGGCTTTCCAGTAAGGCGCGAACAGCCCGGAGAACGCGGGCACGAAATACACGCCACCGTTGTCCTTCACAGTGCGTGCCAGAGTCTCAATGTCCGAGCTCTTTTGGATCAGCCCCAAGTTGTCGCGCATCCACTGCACCAGCGCTCCCGTGATGGCCACGCTGCCCTCCAGCGCGTACTGAGCGGGATTCTGGCCCAGTTTGAAGGCCACCGTCGTCAGCAGCCCGTATTTCGAGAGAACTGGTTCGGTCCCCGTGTTCATCAGTAGGAAGCACCCCGTGCCGTACGTGTTCTTCGCCTGGCCCGGCTCAAAGCAGGTCTGCCCGAAGAGCGCGGCCTGTTGGTCTCCGAGGATTCCGGCGATCGGAATGTCTTTCACTTCCGCCGGTTGCGCGAGCCCATAGACTTCGCTGCTGGACGCGATCCGCGGCATCATGCACTCCGGGATGCCGAACAATTTGAGCTGTGCCTTGTCCCAGTTCAGGGTGTTGAGATCCATCAGCTGCGTGCGGCTGGCGTTGGACACGTCGGTGACATGCACACCGCTCCTTTGTCCGCCGGTGAGCTTCCACACCAGATAGCTGTCGACGTTTCCGAAAAGCAGGTCTCCCGCTTCGGCGAGTTCTCGGGCGCCAGGGACATTGTTCAGAATCCAGCGAATCTTCAGGCCGCTGAAGTAGGTGGCCAGCGGAAGGCCGGTCAGCTTGCGGAAGCGATCCGGGCCGCCATCGCGTGCAAACTCCGCCACGGCGTCCTCGACGCGCGTGTCTTGCCAGACGATGGCGTTATAAACCGCGACTCCCGTCTTGCGGTTCCAAACTATAGTCGTCTCGCGTTGGTTGGTAATGCCGATGGCCGCGACGTCCTTCGGGCGAATCCCGCGTTGCTCCATGGCGTCGGTCATGGTTTCGTGAATGCGACGCCAGATCTCCTCTGGGTCGTGCTCCACCCAGCCGGGTTTCGGATAAATCTGCTCGTGCTCCTTCTGCGAAACGGAGACGATCCGTCCGGTGGAATCGAAGATGATGAATCGCGTGCTTGTGGTTCCTTGATCGATCGCGCCGAGATAAGTAGACATGTCTGCTGTTCCTTCCGCCTAAGCTACTGAACTCCGACTCGCAGGATTGGGTTCCCCATCCAGTCCTGCGCGTTGCAGGAAAAAGTTGATGCGCTCCACGTAGTGGTTGACGGCCTCGCGCTCTTGCGCACTCGTCCACTGGAGTTCATGAGCCATCAGAGAGCCGACCACCGGCGCCGCTTTGATTGCGTCTCTCCAGGAGTAGTATTGAAGCCCGATACGCCGCGAAATCACGTCTTCGATTTTGGCGGCCAATTCTTCGCGCACCGCATACACGACCTCCGCCTGGATTTGCGCACTCCCGGGAATTAAGGGATGGGCCAAGCCGGAGTTTGTTCGTGTGAGTTCCAAGACATTCCAGGCTGCGGTTCCATACTTAGCCGTCAGATGGTGCGCCGTTTCGTTCGAAAGGGGATAAATGCGCACCAGCTTTTCCCACAGCTCACTGGTGAATCCTTCTCCGCCATGAAGGACGTGCGCTCTTGTCGGAGATTCGCTAAGCGCAACTCCCAGAGCTTTCTGGACCGCGTTGATGGTGTCTTCCGCCATCGCGCGGTGTGTGGTCCATTTGCCGCCCATGATGCTGATGAGGCCGCTCTTGGGGTCGATCTCAATCACATCGTCGCGCGCGATCTTTTGCGTGGTTCCGCCGTCACCCGCGCTCACCAGCGGACGCGCTCCGGCAAAGCCGCTCACGATGTCCGACGGCTGCAATGGGTTCGCCAGATATCTGTTCAGCTGACGCAGAATGTATGTGACCTCTTCCTCGGTGACGTAAAGATCGTCACCCGGAGCCACTTCCCGCTCCGTTGTGCCGACGAGCAAACGTCCACCCCAGGGCACGGCAAACAGCACGCTGCCGGCTTCGGTTTTCGGGATCAGCATGGCGTCATCGGTCGGGAAGAGATCAAGAGGAAACAGGATGTGAGAGCCCTTGCTTAGCCGCATGCGCGTGGGCACCGACGGCGAAGCCTTCTGCCGAATCAAATCGGAAAGAGGCCCGGTCGCGTTTACCATGGCCCGCGCATTCAGGTTGAGCGTCGCGCCGGTAAGCTGATCCACGGCCACCAATCCCGATAGACGTCCGGCGGAGTCTCGCTGAAAATCCGTTACACGGCAGTAATTCAATACCTGCCCACCGGCCGCATCGAAGCTGTGAACAAGAGCCAGGTTGTATCGGGCGTCGTCGAACTGGCCGTCCGCGTATTCCACAGAGCCAAGCAACCCATCACTGCTCAGCCCCGGCATGCGCCGCCGGGTTTCCTCGCGCGCCACAAACTTGCTGGGAGAGATGCGCGCCGAACCCGCGAGCCAGTCGTAAATCTTCAGCCCGATGTCCAGGTAGGCGACATCGAGCCAGTGAAAGCTGGGAACCAGGAATTCCAGCTTGCGTGTCAGATGCGGTGCATTGTCAAGCATCCGGACGCGCTCGTGCAGCGCCCGCACCACCACGTGGTATTCCTTGGGGTCCACGTCCTTGATCGCCTCCTCCAGGTAGCGAACGCCGCCATGAATGATCTTGGTCGCTGTGCTGGAAGTGGCCCCCGCAAAATCGCCCGCATCGAGAAGGACGGTTCGAAGCCCGCGCAGCTGAGCGTCCAATGCGCAACCTGCTCCCGTGGCTCCGCCACCGATCACGCAGACGTCGAACGATTTGCCCACGATATTGCTCAGTTGTACCGCGCGAGATTTCATGGAGCCCACCTATTTCAGAATGTGACCTTGGTTCGAAACCCCAATGTTGGGGCGTTCGGTGTAGCGGAGTTGCCGCCGATGTTAACGTAGTATTGAAACGCCGGTTGTATCAGCCAGTACGGCGTCACTTGAAGAGAATAGTTCAGCTCAAATGCTTTTTCAGAACCAAGGAGCGGTCCGCCGAGAAGTGCCTGGAAATTTCGAAAGGGATCGCTGATCTTGCTGTATACAAAACCGATGCCAATCCGGTCGCCGCGACGGCTTTCAAACGGCGCATTGATGCGGGCGCCACTCGTTATCTGAACATTTTCGCGGCTGACGTCACCGGGACTGTAATCGAAACCAAGCGTCGCATCCAATCCGCGATTCGATCCGGCTTCCGTGCGCAATAGGGCCTGGCTCGCCATCCCGTAGATCAGATAGTTGGCGCTGCTTTGGATGCCTTGGGGATTGGGGAATTTGCCGCCGTTGTATATGGCGCCGAATTTACCTGCGCCGGGGTACGTTTTGCCCGCGGCCACCACCGGCGTATCAGTGCAGGGGGGTGGCGGCGGGCCAACTTCGGTCGGCCAGCATCGATTGACACCCCACAGATAGCCGGCTTCGAACAGAAAGTTCGCTGAGTCGCGAATCGCGAAGTTGGTGCCGGTGGAATCCTGCTGGTAGGGGTTCCGGTTGCCGGCCATCACGGAACTCTTGACATAAAAATGCGTCGTCGGCGCAACCAGAATCTCTGCGCCCGGAGTGCCTGCGGGATTAAATGACTCAAAGATGGAGCCGAATAGGTTTCCGAATGCGTATCCGAGCGGTTCCATCAACCAAGTGCCTCCATATTCTTGGAGTCCATAAAGGTCAAGTCCAGCCAGTTGCCCCGCTCTCAGCCGGAGCCTGTTGTGCACAAAAGTCTGCTGCACCCAGAACGAGTCAAGGCGCGTTGTGTGCTGGCTGACCAAATCGCTCGGATTCGCCAGTGTCCCGATATTTCCACCCAGGTTCGCGCCGGATTGCCACAGCCCCGTAGTGTGAAAACTCAATCCCTGCCACGAGAGCATCTTGTCGAAATTGATGTCGATGGTTCCGCGAAACCTCTCCCATCCCGTTTGTGTCTGCCGGAGCCCCCCGCTGGGGTTCCCCTGTAAGTCGGTAATGTAGAAGAAATCGAAGGTGATGCCTTTTTCCTCCAGCGCGCTTCTCTCGCCTCCCCAATCGCCCAGCGCATACTTTCGTAAGAGAGGCTCAGTCGATGAAGCCTGCGGATCCCCCGGAGGCGCACTCTGCGCCGCCGCCGATGCGCCCGAAATCAGCAGCAGTATGAAGCACAAAAAAATGTTGCGTTGTCGCGCCCAGAACTTTGGCCAGCATGGGAGAAAAGCTATTGCATTGCTGCAACGGCGAATTATTGTGTGAATGAATGAACGGCTCAGATGGAGAAGCGCTCGTTTGTTTTTCATAGCAACGCGGAGTAAGGCACTTGCATGACCACACGCGCGCGCCCCTGTGCGTTTTGCTCGATGCACGTTTTTTCTAGTGTTTGCGTAGTCCGAACTCAGAACAAATTGATGTTTCCCAAGCGCTACTGCGTCCCTGCGTGTCGCGATTGTGACAACGAGTCCACCAGGCGTCGCGAGGTGGTTGCTATCTTAAGAATCGCAACTTTGTGCCAACGGGCGCATCCAACCCCCGGCAGGCTCACAGGCAGAAAGGCTCACAGCTCTCCCGGCAGAATCCGATCTGCTTGACGCCGCATTCTCGGAATTCCATATTCTGATGCTTGTGGAGGCGTCAGCTTCATCCGCGTTCCTTGCGTTCGAAATCGATGGCACTACATTTGCTCCCAGTTCTTCATCTAGGAGAATTCAAGGGGCATGAAAATGAGAGCTAAAGTTCTGCTGGCTCCGACCCGACACCGTTCAAATACTGATTTTGTTCGTCAGCTAAGGAGTAGATGAATGAATTTCGTCACATTCTTCGCAGACGGCGAGGTCGCGCAGTACTGAGCAAGATCCCACTCATTCGGCGCTCGCCCGAATGAGTGTCCAGTGAACGTCAGGAGTGTCATACCCTCGTGTCTCTATAGCGACAGAAGGATTGAATGCGGAGAATGAAGTTCCCGTCCATCGGGTACGCGGCATTGAATTTAGACCGACTCAGGCTATCCGCCCCCCTTTTTTTGGTAACCGTCTTGCTTCTGTCGGAAGAGAGATAAAAGTGACTCAAGTTTTGCAACTCGGAGCGCTAGTGTTGGAGCGGACCTCACCATCCCCAATCGGGTGCACTGGTAACGAGTTGGTGGTCGACCAACCGATTGACAGTCTTGGTGAGAAACCTCTGCGAACCGTCCTACCACAGACGGAAGCCCTGGGCATCGTTGCCAGCTTACGGCTTCATTGGCCGGAATATCTGATGGAAGTAAAAGTCGACTTTTGGGATGCATTTTTCCACGGCGCCGCACAATTCTTCGGCGCCATCAGCGGTGTCGCAATTGCCACCTTCATCTTGCGGGGCGCTCCGGCTCACGAGTCCGTACGCTACGCCGTGACTCTGCCGGGAAGGTATGGGGACGGTGTCGCGTTTGTTGCGGAACTCGCGATCTCTTTCACTTTGATGGCCACGGTCTTGTCCGCCCCCAATCGCGATAATCTCGCACGATACACGCCCTATTTTGTCGGTGCGCTGTATGCGATCTACATAACATTCGAGACTCCCTTGTCCGGGATGAGCATGAATCCCGCGCGGACCTTTGGCTCCGCTTTTCACGCCAGTTACTGGCACGCACTTTGGCTTTATTTCCTTGCACCAACGTTGGGCATGTTGGTCGCTGGCGAGGTTTTTCTTCGAATGCGCAATGGTGTTGGTCCGTATTGTGCAAAGCTCCACCACGCTAATAACAAGCGCTGCATTTTCCACCACGGATATCGAGCCACGGAACCCAGAATTTCTAACTAAGAGGAGAGTCGGTGATGAAAAACAAGATCTGGAAAATTGTGGTCCCTGTTCTGCTGATTGCACTGTTTGTCGCCTGGTATGCATTTCGGCCCGAGCGGCTTTTCGTCAATAAGTACGTTGATGAAAAGCTCCCGAACGCGAACGGCACTTCTGCTCCGCAGTCCCTTGGATCGGGAACGTTCCACAGCGTTATACATCCCACCCAAGGCACCGCAACGATCTATCGCATTGCTGATGGTGGTCGCGTGATTCGCCTTACAAACTTCAAAACATCGAACGGTCCCGACGTTCACATTTATATGGTGGCCGCCTCCGACGCAACGGACAACGCCAGCGTGCTCCGCGCCGGCTTCATCGATTTGGGGTCCATCAAGGGAAACATCGGAGATCAAAACTATGCTCTCTCGCCCGACGTGGACTTGTCCAAATACCGCACGGTTTCTGTTTGGTGCAAACGCTTCAGCGTCAATTTCGGAGCCGCGCCACTGACCCTCGACGAAGCCGGCGCAGGCGGCACAACACGCTGAGAGAACAGAGAATTGAATCGAGCTGTAACTTACTTCCTATGGAGGACTGACACACACTTGATCCATCCCCTCTCTGTAAAAGAGCACGCCCGAGGAGTATGACCTTGTGATGCTCGGGGGGGTACCGGATCAAACAAGGAGCCCCGAGCGCCTGCTAGTTGCAGACCAACTCCGCGGCAGCACCTGTTCGCCGCGACGCAATTCCCGTTATGCCCTACACCGCTCCGAGCATCGATGAATATCTGCATAGGCGCCTGATGCCGGTGGAAGGTGTGATTCCACATCTGCCGGGAATCGAGATGTACGGAGATTCTATTCCTGTCGGAACGGTCGGGGGCGACTTATTCGAGTACATAAACTTTCAGCAACGCTATGACATCGACGGGCGAATTCGGAACGCTCTGAGACTCTCGGAAGAGTTTCTCGAAGCGCTCCTCCCGTGTCGGCGGCCGCGCAACTCGGTGGACGACCACGTAGAGTGGTTGAAATCAAGGCCGAACCACACACCCACGCAGGAGATCGAATATAGGCGCGCGCGCAGCCTGGAGCAGGTCCAGGTGGCTGAGGATTTGCGGGAGCTCCATTGCATGGCGGGCGTTCTTCTAGTGGACGCGCAGGGGCATGGAATCATTTCGGCGAAAATTGCATCCACGGTGCACGATACATTCCATGCGCTCATGCTCTCCGAACTCGACTACCGGGGAAGAACAACGCTAGAGTTATTTGAAAGACTCAATCTGCGGCTGGCAAAGTCGGTCACGGCCCGCAATGCGCTCGGAAGAGGTGAGGACGACGCACGCGAGATCGCAACCATGCTTTACGGCGAAATCCATCCCTCCGGCCATTTTCGGTTTGTGAATTTCGGACATCCGCCACCGCTCGTTTTTTCCACTGAGATTCAGGGCTTCACACAGGTGGGTAGCGACGGGATGGCGCGTTTCCCGCCCCTGGGCCTGGAGATTCCCGAAGATCACCCGGATCGTAATCTGTATTTTTCCACCGTATTCCGACAGAGGCGAGCAGACTCTTCCGACATCGCGGACATCAAGCTGATCACTCCAGGAGACATTCTTTTCCTTTATACCGACGGAGTCTACGACGGCAGCGATCAGGAAGACCGACAGCTGCTCGAAAAGCTGATGCGCGAGCAATGCAAGCGGCCGGCGAAAGAGATCTGCCATGCGTTCCTAGAATACGCCGTTAGAAAGGATGATCATTTGCGGCGAACCGACGAGCAAGACCGCATTGACGACAAGACGGTGTTCATCATCAAGCGAAACTGAAAGCCATATGCGATTCACAACGAGCGGCCTCTTCGACGATGGTCCTGACAGTCTCCGCAGCAGAATTGTCGGAATTTATTGTCTCTTGTTCTTGTTTAATGCCGGTTCATGGATCTGGGCAGCTATGGTTTTTGCTGGACATCCCGCCCTTCTGGGAACGGCTTTCCTCGCGTACAGCCTGGGGCTGCGACATGCGTTAGACGCGGATCACATCGCGGCAATCGACAACGTCACGCGCAAATTAATGCAGGCCGGCAAGCGTCCTGTTGGGGTTGGGTTCCTATTCTCGCTCGGACATTCCACGATCGTGCTTGCCGGCGCTGCGGGAATCGCCGGAATGGCACTAACGTTGGAGAATCGGATAGCGGCAATTAAGGCTGTGGGAAGCGTAGTTGGGACTTTGGTATCGACGGTGTTTCTGTTCGCGATCGCTATGGTCAACCTCATCGTTCTCCGGTCGACCTTTTGCGCCTTCGTAAAGGTGCGTTCTGGTGCCTGTTATCAGGACGAGGATTTTGACACGCTCATGGCTAACCAAGGCTGTCTTTCAAGAGTATTTCGTCCGATCTTTCGGATGATCGAACGCAGCCGCCACATGTACGCGCTCGGTCTTCTGTTTGGCTTGGGGTTTGATACTGCAACGGAGATCGGCTTGCTGGGAATATCAGCTAGCGAAGCATCGAAAGGAGTCTCCTTCAATTCCATCCTCGTTTTCCCAATGCTTTTTGCGGCAGGCATGTCGCTCATCGACACGACAGACAACATCCTCATGTTGGGTGCGTATGGATGGGCGTTCGTGAAGCCTGTTCGCAAGCTGTACTACAACATGACGATTACGGGCATTTCCGTAATCGTCGCACTGGCAGTAGGAGGGATTGAGGTGTTAGCGCTAATAGCTTGTCAATTCCATCCAAAGGGTGGGATTTGGGTTGTGACAACCCGCCTGAACGAGAGCTTTGCCGAACTTGGCTATTCGATTGTAGGCCTCTTTGTCCTGAGCTGGTTGGTGTCCATGGCGGTTTACAAGTGGCGGGGCTTTGACAGAATCGAGATCACACAGCGGATATCAATAGAACCTGAAAGGTAGGTTGAATCCCATGCGTCAATTACGCGACCTCTTGCAGCAAGCACAACAGAATGGCCAGGCCATTGGCCATTTTAATGTCTCAGACCTCGTCCTATTGAAAGCAGTGTTCACCGCAGCGAGGGAATTAAACGTGCCGGTCGTTGTCGGTCTGTCCGAAGGCGAGCGGGAATTTGTGGGGACTCGTCAGATTGCAGCTTTCGTGCGAAACCTCCGCGAGGAATTCGACGACCCGATCTTTCTTAATGCCGATCACACTCACTCGCTCGCGAAGGGAATTGAGGCGGCAAAAGCCGGGTTCGACTCTGTTGTCTTCGACCTCTCGTCCTTACCCATCGAAGAGAATATGCGCCAAACCAAACAAGCCATAGAGGCGTTGAAAGCGATCAATCCTTCCATGCTCGTTGAAGGAGAAATCGGGGACATCGGAAGCGGTTCCGAAATACACGATTCATCTCCCGACCTGTCGAAGGGCCTTTCTACTCCGGAGGAAGCCAAACAATTTGTCGAGGCCACGGGAGTGGACATTCTGGCTCCAGCGGTGGGGAATATGCACGGCATGCTCAGAAGCATGGTCAAGGGAGGAACGAAGAAGCGGCTGGACATCGAGAGAATATCCGGCATCAAGAAGGCGGCACGGGTTTTCCTAACCCTTCATGGCGCCTCAGGAACCGATGATGAAGATTTGCGCAAGGCGATCGGAGCGGGAATCAATATTGTCCACATCAATACCGAACTTCGGGTGGCCTGGAGGCGGGGACTGGAAAACGGCTTAGCCAAGCAGCCAAACGAAGTCGTGCCCTACAAGATTCTTCCCGCAGCCGTGAATTCAGTTAGAGAAGTAGTCGGCTCGCGTTTGAAGCTGTTCGAGGGTAGACAGATGGTTCAGAAAGCTTGAGCGGAACGAAACCGTCATGCCGGAATTAACATGATTCATAGCAACACGGAACTTCGCGTGGCCTGGCACAGTGGGCTCGAAGACGGACTTCGAGACTCTGAGGAAGGATCGCCTTACAAGATGGTCCCCAACAAGATCCATAGACCCCAGGAGAGTGCGATGTCTGAGACCCAAGAGCGTGTTCATATCGAGGACGGGCCCAAACGGGTGCGAACGTACCTCGCCGGAGAGCTCATCGCCGACACGAAGCACCTCAAGCTAGTTTGGGAGGTCCCCTACTACCCTGCGTACTACTTCCCGAGGAAGGACGTACGCATGGAGCTGCTGACTCCGAACGGGCACACAAAGCGGTCGCCGAGCCGGGGTGACGCCCACAACTTCACCGTCAAGGGTGGCGACCGCGAGGTCGAGGACGCCGCTTGGAATTACCCGGAGTCACCGGTCGAGGAGTTGCGAGACCTGATCCGCTTCGACTGGAACGCCATGGACGGATGGTTTGAGGAGGACGAAGAGGTCTTTGTCCACCCACATGACCCCTACACGCGCATCGATATCTTGCACAGCTCCCGGCACGTGGAGGTCGAGGTAAACGGCGTGAAGATCGCCGACACGCACCGGCCGACGCTGCTGTTCGAGACGCGCTTGCCGACTCGCTACTACATCCCGAAGCTCGACGTGCGTATGGACCTGCTCACACCAACCGACACCGTGACGGGCTGCGCGTACAAGGGCTTCGCCGAATACTGGTCCGTCCGTGCCGGCGGGGAGACGGTCAAGGACTTGGCGTGGTCGTACAAAACGCCGCTGCCCGAGAATGTCAAGATCGCCGGGCTGGTCGCGTTCTACAACGAGTGGGCCGACTTCATCGTTGACGGCGAACGCCAGACGCGACCAAAGACCAAGTTCTCGTGACCCCCGTTACTGACGGGCGCGCGGTGTCCACAAGAAGCGGTCGATTGGTGCAGCTGAATGGCGCACGTTTTGTGTCAGGGTCCGTGGTCTGAAAGCCGACTGCCGTGCTGACAGTTCATTGATATGCAACATTCTGAGGAGCCGGTTTTGGAAACCGCCGCCTTGAAAACCGCTTCGGGTGCGTGCACGGAATACCGCAGCCGAAATTGGGATTTATTTCCCGCGGCGGCACGAGAGCGAATCATGGCCGTTATTGGAACGATGCCGGAGCCGCCTGCAATAAGATGGACGGGCTCGGTCTGCTTGGGGTACCACATAAGCCAACCGCCGATGGGCCCTCGCACGTCGATGGTGAAATCCCAACGGTCGAGCGGCACGTGAGGCGTCGGCCCTGCCGACAAGACGGGGAAGTCTGTAGTGAGGTACTGACCTGGCGTCAGGATTGTGCGCCGAGTCAGGCAGCTGTGATCGCACTGCTACGCAGCAGTCTTTGCAATCCGCCCTTTTCGACGACAAAGCTTACGACACGATCAACACCTTCGCCGCTTTTCAAGTTCGTAAAAACGAAAGGTCGCTGAGTGCGCATTCTCAGCGTATCCGCTCTCATCACATCAAGATTCGCGCCTACGAAAGGAGCCAAATCAATCTTGTTGATAATAAGAAGATCGGAGCGCGTAATACCGGGCCCGCCCTTGCGCGGAATTTTCTCGCCTTCCGCCACATCGATCACATAAATGGTCAAGTCGGCCAGCTCGGGGCTGAAGGTTGCCGCAAGATTATCGCCCCCGGACTCGATGAAGCACAGTTCCGCATGCGGGAATTTCCGGTTCATCTCTTCAATAGCAGCTAGATTCATCGAAGCATCCTCGCGAATCGCGGTATGCGGGCAGCCGCCCGTCTCAACTCCCATGATGCGCTCGGCAGGCAGCGCTTCCGCGCGCGTGAGAATCAGCTGATCTTCCTTCGTGTAGATGTCATTGGTAATTACATAAAAGTCGTAGTTATCTCGAAGCCGTTTGCAGAGCGCCTCCACAAGCGCGGTTTTGCCTGAGCCAACCGGGCCGCCAATACCGACGCGCAACGGATGGTTTGGTGAGTTTGTGCCTGCAATAGAATTCATGAGCGAAATAACCTCGTATATTGAGTTTCATGTGCCATGGAGGCGAGATCCACCATAAACGCTGCGGACCCAAGATCGTCAATCGTGGCATTCCTGGCTTGCGCACTGGCGGCGAGCACCGCTTCCTCGAGCGCGGCGATCGCAAGCTGCCCGTCCGTTTGACCGAGGGGGACAAGCCGCACTCCGGCGGTCACCAAATTGGCGACATAACTTTGGAGAAAGGCGGGCAAGGCGACGCTGATCGGAATGCCCTCCTTAGCCGAGCGGACTCCGAGAATGACGGCAAGAACGGGCGGAACCTCGCGTTCCGAGAGCAATTGCGAAAGTGAATCCAGAAGGCGGTTGGGCCACGCTTGGCGGAGCGTTGCGCGGCACGCGGACCCCTGCTGCGATGACTCAAGCGCGAATTCCGATGTCCCGCGGAATGCGGCCGCCAGTTCCGCTGTTTCAAATAACTTTGCGGAATCGTTATCCCGGGCGCTGCACCAGGCTTCGTAAAAGAAAATCGCTTCGTTTCGAACGGAGCCGTAGCAAAGATCGGCCTCCAGCCAATCGACGAGACTTTCGCGATCCTTTACATATCCCGCTTCGACAGCCCATTCGAGGCTGTGGGAATAGCTGTAAGAACCTGTAGGGAATGCCGGCGAGAGCCAGCTTTGCAGTCTCAAGAGCGACACCGACGTCAAACGGCACTGTTCTCCGATCGAGC